>Ga0210390_10001092_pt1 | contig 26919 bp, 21 predicted proteins | sample IncBWH11OmetaG_FD_161050 | JGI IMG/M metagenome (GOLD analysis project Ga0210390, IMG submission 161050) | Forest soil microbial communities from Barre Woods Harvard Forest LTER site, Petersham, Massachusetts, United States - Inc-BW-H-11-O ... | reverse complement strand
ACCAAACCCAAGCCGCTGTCCCCGCAAGCCTGGGCCGCGCTGCGGTACGCCATCGCCCGGCTCGCCATCGACTTCCTGTCCGGCCCCAACGGGCTGGCCGCCGCGTTGCGCACCGGCCTGCTGCAGGCCCCGTTCAACACCCCCAGCCTGCCCCTGGACATCGGATAGCCCTAGATCACGTTTTGTACCTGTGAGCTGAGTCACATCCCTCGACAGTAGCGGTAGTTTTATGTTTGCGGAGAGGAGGCGGATCGACTCTGTACGCTCCCAGCACATCAGTGAGCGCCTCGTTAAGTGCGCGGCCATAGATTTGTCGTGGTCGTGCCGTCTGACCGGGACATCACCCCGGTCGGACGTTACCGGCCCGTCAGGAGCGACTGCTCCCGCAGGACCGCATTGTCGGCTAGGCCTTCTACGCCCAGCGTCACTGCCGCGCGGCCAGGCCCGCGCGGCGACCCTTCCCGTGTGATGCCCGTGCGCGGCACCCACCGAACGTGCCCCTCAGACACCAGGCGGTCGCTGAGGTCAATGACCACTGCCAAGCGAGGGCATGCTGCGCTTAAGCTGGAAGACAATAGTCTGTGGGTCACGGGGAGGCCCCGTTAGGGTCTTACTTCAAGCTTGTAGCAAAGTGGGGGTTATTCAGTGGTCAGGAAGATCAGGAAGCTAGCCGAACAGGAAGGCTTCGTCGGTGCGGCTCTTATGACGGGCATTCTCCCCGCTATTTATATTATTGGGTGGCCATACGCACTCTTTCATGGCGATGCCCGCTGGGTGGGCCTGGCATTCTGGATAACGCTTTTGGTGCTGGCCGCGATAGTCACCGTCGTGGCGACAGGCTGGACTGAAGATGTGTGGGCAGAGAGGAACTGGACACGGAGAGGAGAAGGCGAGACGAGTTCAGTCGACACAGAAGACGATAAACGCGTATTCAAGGGCAAAGTTAGGGACGGTCTTAATGACCGGAGCTGCCTAGGATATTTTAAACGCAATCTCGTCAAGGAAGATGATGTTGCGAACGCTCTTGTCGATGGCGACGCCTTCCTGCAAGCTCGCGAGACGGATTCGTACGAGTCATTTGCTCTGGCTCGCGAGAATTTGGAAAACATAACGGGGAAAAGTACTGTTCTTTATTATGACGCTTTCAATTTAAGAGCAGCAACGGCGTTTGCGAGTATTTTCGTTCTCGCTATACTCCTTCTTGTGGAGATTAGCCGATCCGGGCTAGCAGCATCTGGCATGGCCTGTACATCGTTGATAACTATAGGGGTCTCATCGTGTCTTTTTTCGTCGGCCCAACACAATCCCGAGCATCGGCTGCACAAGCTAGCCTTTTCCGTTCTTGCCATGTGTATTGCACTTTGTGTGATAATCCTGCCTTTTATTTTTCTCAACATTAGATGGAATTCATTCATCACAATATCTCTCATATGGCTACTTGTGGTAGTCCTAGGATACATCATCCCAATCGATTCTACTATTCCACGATGCCTATGTCTTATTGGCGTTGGAGTAGAACAGGGCCATCTTCTCTTTCTGCGAGACGAGGTACGTCAACTGCAAACAGAGTGGCTCGACAATTGCGCGGGCATAATTAAGGAACAAGCAAATTTGACTATAAATACTATTCTCGGTAAGGACAAGGACCGTTTGTTGGTTGAACACGATTCTGAGGGGCTACGGAGGCTGCAAGATCCGAGCTATACCGTGTCCACTCGATCCGAACGCAGAATTGCAAGTGTTCTTGTCCAAATGGACGGTGCGAGCATCGCTCTAGCCGGTCCCCGCGGTGCAGGGAAATCGACTCTTCTTAAAAAGTTTAGCGGACCTCTGCGTTACGACATAAATGATCCTGGCATATCTCTATACTTGACAGCGCCCGCAGAATACATTCCGAGAGACTTCATCGCAACGCTTTTTCAGCGACTATGCGAAGAATACCTTCGATACGAAGAGTGCGCATTGCCAAGGCCAATCTATAAAGAACACTCAAAACTTAGTTCTGGACACGAACTCGCCGGACTTATTAGATTTCTGTGGCTCGTCTCACGCACGTTTATATTTATCGGAGCCATTGCTTGGGTTATGCGAACTCTGATCAGCACGCATTATCACGATATGTATGAAACAACCTTGACCGCCTTCAGCCATTGGTATAACCAGACCTATCACTTTATAAGCAAAGACATGTACAGGAAGATAAGACCATACTGGGCTTGGATACGAATCTTCACATTGATCGTTTCGGTGCTTTGCTTGTTGGGGATGTCAGGGCGCTGGAAAGGATATATTAAGCCGCGCAGAGAACCAGCGCTGGCCAAGAGCGCCCGAGAGCACCTTCGCCGCCTGCAGATTGAGAAGACCATTATATGGGGAAAGGGAGCTAGTATAGGCATGCCCGCCACGCCAGGCGGGAGCCTGAGCTTGAACAGAGGTGGGACAGCTAGCTATGTACCGTGGACGCTGCCAGAGCTTGTGGAGCATATGCGCCGCTTTATGCGGGACATTTCGCAGCAATTCGGAAATTCGAGTCACGCACTGATAATCGCAATTGACGAAATTGATCGTATCGGTTCACTTGAGCATGCCGAGAAGTTCGTTGGCGAGATTAAAGCAATCTTTGGGGTGGAGAAATGCTTCTTCCTGGTTGCTGTGGCAGAAGACGTTGGATCGATTTTCGCCCAGCGAGCCACTACTGGGCGATCCATTTTGGAAAATGCATTTGACGATATCCTTTTGGTTGAGCCGCTCGATCTTCTAGAGACTCGTGATCTTCTGCTAAAAAGAGTTCCAGGATTCACTGATTCTTTTGTATATCTTGTTCAGGCCCTGTCAGGCGGAATTCCCAGAGAACTAATTCGTATTACACGTCGACTTGTTGACGTAAACCAGGAAGCCAGCACTGCTACCCGACACGCGAAACTCCAAGACCTAACATTTTGTCTTGTGAAGGAGCAGATTCTTGAGGCCATTCGCGCTATGCGGAACCAAATGGCTAGGTTGATGTTGCACTCCAATTGGACAATTTTCTTCCAAAGAGTTCACTCGGCTAACATCGGCCTGCGCCATGCATCTCCTTTTTCAGTGCATGAGTCGCACCGCTATATAAAAGAACTAGCCGATTTGACAGTTCCCGATGCTCCTGAAGGAGTGCGTACAAAACGAGAGCTAGTTATCAGGGATGAGGATGAGGCTGAACGTATAGTTAGAGGCTTTACGGCATTTTCATATTTCGGTTTGACGGTTATCGAGGCCTTCAGCGATAGGTATTTCGACCTTGAAACAGTGCAACTGGCGACGATCAGTGGATCTGAAGGCTCATATGAGCAGCTTGCGGTCGCCCGAGCAGAACTAACTGTATCGCCAGAGAATAGTCGTGCAATGCTTCGCCGCTTTCGCGACTCCCTGTCGGCACGTTCAACAGATACGGTAAGCTAATCCTATGGCTAACTTCATGCAGGTTGTGACGACAGTGGATAGCGAAGACACAGCAGAACGGCTGGCACGTGGCATCGCTGGCGCGCGGATCGCCGCGTGTGTCCAGATTGTCGGCCCAATCAAGTCCCTTTACTGGTGGCACGGTGAGCTTGACGAGTCCAGCGAGTGGCAACTTATCATAAAAACAACGTCCGAGCGACTGGCCACACTTGAGGCTTACATAAAGGCCAATCACACCTATGATACGCCGGAGATTACCGGTACTGAAATCCCTTGGGGTAGTCGCGAATACCTTGACTGGATCAGCGCTGAGACGCGAACTGACGCTTCGTCATAGCAAACTCTTCAAGATAGGCACGGACTGTGGGCTGTTTGTTATGTGGTTGCAGCGCTTGAGCGATGGCCTCGTATTTGGGTAGCCACATCTGGAACTCTGTTTCGCGGACGATTGCCAGCCCGCTTTGGGCTATGCGTGACGCTTCGTTAACTGATTTGCGAGCCAGATGAGCCGTCGCGATGTTCTCGCGTAGCACTGCTGCCCTCTTCCCTTCCTCCGGACCGAGACGAACCAAAAGGTTGCCCGCTAGCTGTTCGGCTTCATCGATTCTGCCAATCTTCAAATCGGTAGCGATGTGGAAGGTGTCAAACCTATCCTGGTTGAGGAACCACGTCCATATGCGGTCCTCCTCTGGGTCTGCGAGGCTGAATGCTTCCTCAGCCCGCTTCCATGATTCGAGAGCTTGGCGCTTGTCCCCGAGAAGAGAGCTCTCTTCCGCGTGGCGCGCGTTTATCCACGCTACAGTTGCTGGCGATGCTTTGAGCGATGCGTTCTCCAGCGCCTCACCGAGGAGCATCCTGGCACGCCCATTAGAGCCGTTGCCGCTTGGAATGTAGCTCCGGTACGCGAGAGCGCATGCGGTTATTGCGGGATCGCTCGCTTCCTTGGCGGCCTTGATGGCGGTGTCATAGAAATTTCTCGCGGTCCTAGAATCGCCAAGTGCGCCTGCTGACCAACCGGCGAGCAAGCTACACTCGCCGGCCACGACGATGAGGCGTCGTCGCAAATGGTCTTTAGGGTCGCATGCTCCGCCGTTGAGAAGCGTGCTTACCTCTCTCAGGTGAACTGTTAGTACCTTGAGTACTGCTTGCGCGGAGGAGATCTCTTCAAGCTGATGGAAGCCCGCGGAGCGAGCTTCCATTTCTCTGACGAGTGTTTCGTTCATGGCGCTTGGATTGGTGAGAGCGTAAGCGAGACGTTCCCAGATCTCGCTTTTCGCGAGTGCTGTGGCGGCACCGAGTTGTGCAGCCATCATCAGCATGTCGCGGCGCTTCACGTTCCTTCCGGTCCTTCCTATTACCTCCGCGAGTCGTAGCAGGTCGAAGGTGTCTGCAGGCACTCCCGTCACCACGGCGTTGGTAGCGGCTCCGGACCTGTCGGGGGAACTGTCCCTTGTCAGGCCCAGCGCTTGACGTAGCCGTTGCGGCATTCCCAGTCCGTCAGCGATCTTCTCAAATGTAGACGCGTACTCGGCTTGATGGCCACCCGTCTTGTACTTGCTCAGGGTGCTCTGTGCAAGACCGGTGCGCGCTGAGATCTCGCCTTGGGTGATGCCGTGGGCACCGAGGATGCGGACGAGAGCGCCGGCATCGCGCCGCTTGCACGCTTCATAGAAGTCTTGACGTGCGAAGACTTTGACAAGGCGCTCTCGGATTGTCGCTTCGTCTACGGCCATGGTTGCCGTTCCTCTAGCTGACGTGGCCCAGTCAGTCAATCACACATTGCTATGACACTGTGTCATTCCCCCGGCTGGTTCGGTGATGGAATGATCACTAGTCAAATGGGGCTATTTAGCGTCCCTTTAGTATCTTGAAACTCATTGGACGAACGGAACCTCATGAGAGAGCGGGAGCTTGATCCGGGGACGTCACCAGCAGCGTTCTTCGGCAACGAGGTGCGCGAGGCCAGGACCAGAGCGAAGATGTCACAGCCCGCACTGGGGGGAGCGGTGTGCTATGACGCCACTTACGTGTCCAAGGTTGAGACGGGGGCAATCGTTCCCGATGACGACTTTGTCAACGGACTGGATCGGGTGTTCCCGCACATGAACGGATGGTTCGCGCGATTTAAGAGCAATTCTCCGAAGTGGGAGGGACGATATCCGGCATGGTTTAAGGACTGGGTCGAGGCGGAAGAACGCTCATTGGTTATCCGCTGGTGGGAACCCTTGCTCATTCCCGGCTTGCTGCAAACGGCAGACTACGCGCGTGAGCTGTTCCTCGCATGGCGGACTGTCGATGATCCTGACATAGTTGACCGGAGCGTTGCCGCTCGACTGGACAGGCAGGCTATCTTTGATCGCCCAAGTCCTCCGACTTTGCTCGCAGTTATCGATGAGTCCGTGCTCTGTCGCGGAATCGGTAATTCGGAGACTATGCGGTGCCAGTTGGAATATCTCATTGAGATCAGCATGCGTCCGAACATTGCGGTTCACGTCGTTCCGTCCAGCGTGGGCGCTCATACAGGGTTGCTTGGAGCGTTCATCGAAGTCGACCTTGATGGGGAGGCTGGTCGGGTGGTTTACCTCGAAACCCCAGACCAGGGACTCATTAGCGATGCTCCCAGCCTTGCAACCAAGATCCTCGGCATGTTCGAGCGGGTACGATCGGAGGCACTCCCCAGGAGGGCATCACAGGACTTGATTCGGAAAGTGGTGAACGAGCGATGGACAGCCTAGATCTCCGCTGGCGGAAGTCCAGCTACAGCGGAGGTAACGGTGGCGCATGCGTCGAGGTCGGCCAGCATGGCGGAACTGTCCTAGTGCGCGACTCCAAGACAGACGCGAGCCCGGAGCTGCCGTTCAGCTCAGGAGCTTGGATAGAGTTTCTAGCCACGCTCAGGTAAAACCCAGGCAGTACTAGAGAGCGTGAATGCGGAGGAGCCCCCGGTGCAAGGTGCCGGGGGCTCCTCCGCATTCACGGTCCTCGCCCGCACCGTGAATGCCGGCGAGGTTATCCTGAACAACCTTGATCATTGCTGCCGCCACATTGACAATCCCGCGTTCAACATGGCCAGCCGAAGACACTGCGTGCAATCGTTGCTATCAGGCATGGTTCCCTGCCCCTGATGCTCCTCGGTACGAAGGTTCCGCGAGATGGATGAAAATGAAATGGTGCGGATAGCAAGCAAGCTTGAATCCGAGAATCCGCTGTGGATCGTGATATTCGGGGTCTACACAAGGCAGTTTGTCGGCTTCCCCCGGTTCAGTGTGCCCAGTGGAACATTCGCTGTGGCCCTTTACCCTGGAGCCTTAACATCCAGAATGCGTGACATCGAGCGGGCAGCTAGAAACCCCGGATACGGCGGACGGCATGCCGGTGTCTAGCCTCAATGTGCCGACCACACGTGCATCCACCTGCGGAGAGGCCTTTGATTCGCTCAGCAGTTTCGTAACACATGCGCTGCATGAGTATCCGAAGAACATGACGCGCGCCGTCTTAGCCATGGCGAGAATGTCCACCGCAGAGAAATAGCTGCTGAGGCGATGAGGAGTCTGCGAGCATAATGCCTCCCTCTGATGATCCCCGGAAATACGTGCAGATCGCGAACGATATGCTGAGGCAGATAATAAATGGCGTACTTGAACCAGGCGATGTAGTAACCATTACAGAGCTAACCGAGGAACATAAGGTCGCACGACAGACCGCGCGGCGCGCAATCAGGGAAATTGAGTCGAGAGGGCTGATAGCCGGCTACGGTACCGCCGGTTTCGTAGTCACAAAGAAATGCCCAACATGCGGGCAGCAGAGACCGCAAGGAAGGTTAGAACCCATGACATCGCAAGAAGAGGAGCTCGTAGGGCAGATTCTGCAGAAGCTCGACGATCAAGGGACGCTGATTGCGGAGTATTGTGAAAGCATTAGGATGCAGCTTGCGTCGATCGACACGAAGCTTGCCCGTATAGGCTCCATGCGGGCGTCCACATACGTGATACGCCATGGCACGCCCTCTTCACGCGCTGGACGGCGGTGCGCGACAGCATGGGCGCGCCAAGGGCGCAGGTGTCACGGGCCCTGGGGCATATAAGTAATCGCGTATTGAACCGCCGGCCGCGCATGGTGGAAAGCGGCACTTAGAACTGTGAGTTAGGCGGCGGCGTGACCACTGGGGTCCTGCATCACGCGCGGACCCTGGGCGCGAGCCCGCCCCCACACCCCCGACAGGACCGACGTGCTTCCTCTCGCTCCGGGCACGTACTCAACGGGCCTGTCGGGGGATTTTTTTTTCGCGTTTTTCCTACGGGCTTATCGCATTGTGCTAATAGCACATATGAATAATCCCTTGCCAAGATGCGGGTGCACACACTGGCAGCCGATCGCTCTTCCATTACATTGTCCTATGCAGCCTTGCTATATAGCAGAGTCACATCACATTGTGTTATTGGTTATCGCTTCCGCGCTGCTTACCTTCGTGGCTAACGAAAGGTCCTAGCAGCGAAAGGAAGTGATGCCAGATGACGTACTACGCCAATGCCCACCAGCGAAGCCAGCTTATTGCTGGGCTGCGTGCTGTGGCAGCGTATCTCGAATCCAACCCGGACGTGCCGGCACCGCAGTACACCACCGTGCACGTATTCCCGGGGCGCGGCACCGACAAGGAACAGCGCGAGGCAATCGACGCCATCGCTGCGTGCGTCAACGCCGAGCCGCAGGAAATCGTAAGCGGTCACTACGGCGTGTCTCGGTATTTCGGCCCGGTTGAATACCGCGCTGTGGCGATCGACCGTAGCGGTGAGGACAAGCGGGACGGGGAGTGACCGAAATGCCGTCACCATTCCTGATCCTGGCCGGCGTCGGGGCACTCACCGCAGTCGCACTTGGACTTCTCGCCGTACTCATCATCGGAATCCGCAGGGGAGACCGCGGTCGCCTCGCGAACTCACCCGAATCCCGTTCAGATGCATTCGCACGACGGATTCTCGTTGGCGTCCGCTATCCCCGCGAAAGCAGCGAGGGAGAAGACCAGTGAGCCCTATGAACGACCTCCTGACTGGCGGATACCTCGCCCGCCACTGCACCGAACCCCATTGCGGCAAATGCAGTGCACGTGCCCGCTGGTATCGCCGCAAGGCGCGGCGTTCCGGCAAGCCCCGCAAGAGCAACCTAAGGAAGTGATGCGCAAATGACTGCCACAATCCCGCTTGTCGTCATCGCTGGCCTAGTCGTCTTCCTCGCACACCGCTACATGGGCCTGCGCATATGGCACGCGCTCGCCTGCACCATTTTCGGCTTCCTGCTCGCCGCGACCACCACAGCACCGCAAATCAGCCACCTGATAGCCGCACTCGTTCAGTGGCTCCAGCGCCAATGACACCCGTAATCAACCGGAAGAGGTGATGCCCAATGCACAATACGCCTCATTCGACCCTCAACATTCCGGAGGTCATGACCCGGAATTCCGCAGCACGTGACATGGTCGCCGGATTCGCTACCGCCCTGCCGGCTCTGTCCACCATGTGGCAGCACATCCAGACCGCGCTCGCCGACGTTCGCGACCTGGCGGCCGAAGTCGAGCGACTGTCCGCCGCAGTGGCGGCCGCGCGCCTTGACCGAGCGAACGCGCTTGCCGCCATGCGCGCCACGATTGCCGCTGAGCGCGACGGAGAGACCGACCCTCTGTCATACCTGCGCGACGAACTCCGAGCCGCACAGAGCAGCACTGCGGCGCGCACGGGAGTCAACCGTGGCTAGCTACCATCAGTGGCGCCGGCAGGCGCGCCAGATCCGCCGTGGCGGCATGCAGCCCACGATGTTTATCAAGGCACCTGATCGGTTCCCCGCCCCTGCCGGAATCCTGCTCGCGCGGTGGGCATGGCGGTACCGCTCCGAGCTCGCCCCCGTGTGGACCGTGGCCGCGCTGTTCGGTGCCGCCTGGTGGGCACACCTGAAATTCTTGCGCTGGTGGGAATTCATTCTTTGCAGCTTCGCCGTCGCCGCGTGGCTCGTCTTCGCACTCGGGACACGGGCAGGGCTCGCGGTGCTCACGGAACGCATATACGCGGCCACGGTCACATTCGCAGCCGGCATCTGGCTTACCTTCGCTACCGTGCTCGGCCCGCACACGGCACCGCTCCCGCAGGCACTCGGCATCGGCGGGCTAGTCCTCTCAATTCCATGGTGGGCACACCGACGCCGGCGCGCGAAAGTCAGCGTGGAACGGACACTAGCCGCGTGGCCTGATATCGCACGCAAGATCGGACTAGCCGGCTCGGAAGTAATGTCTGCCACCGTGGACGTATGGGGATGGCGCGCACGATTCCGCCTCGCGAGCGGTCAGACTATCACCGATGTGACCGCACGCATTCCCAATATTGAATCCAGTCTCGGCACATTCCGCGGTGCCGTCCGGGTATTCCCCACAGCCGATGATCTGGCTAACCGATGCGAATTGCGGGTACTCAATAGCGATCCGCACGCCGACGCCATCCCGTGGCCCGGCCCGTCCGTCCAGTCGGTTACCGAACCTATCGACCTGGGACCATTCGAAGACGCCGAACCGTGCCGCGTCACTTTCCTTCGCCGACATGCGCTTTTCGCCGGCACCACAGGCTCAGGCAAGAGCGGCGGACTCAATGTGCTATTGGCAAACCTGAGCGCCTGCCCAGACGTGGTCATCTGGGCAATAGACCTCAAACGAGGAATGGAACTCGGCCCGTGGCAAGCATGCATCGGCAGGCTTGCCACCACCCCGCAGCAGGCAACCGCGCTACTGCGCGATGCGGTAACCATAATGGAAGCGCGCGCCGAATTCCTCGCCACTCACGGCCGGCGCACATGGGAACCCAACCCGCAAATGCCTGCGCTAGTCATCATTATCGATGAGTACGCGGAACTAGCCGAGCAGGCACCCGACGCAATGAGCGATACGGACTCACTCGCCCGCATCGGACGCGCGGTCGCCGTGACAATAGTTGCCGCGACCCAGCGCCCGACACAGAAGGCAATGGGCCAAGGCGCGGTGCGCTCGCAAATGGACCTGCGGATTTGCTTCCGCATTCGTGAACAACGTGACGTCGACCTGGTCCTCGGCCAAGGCATGCTCAAAGCAGGCTGGAATGCACACAAACTCGATGCCCCCGGAAAATTCCTGATCTCCGCGCCAGAGCACGACATCCCACGCCGCGCACGCGCCTACCTGGTAACCGATCAGGCCGTCACCGAGGCATCTGCACGCCACGCGCATGTCCGACCCGAACTGGACTACGTATCGCTAAACGCCATGCACGCGGCCGGCCGGCCAGTGACCCCATTTACGACAGCTAACGACTATCGACCCGACGATTCCGGCCAGACAACCACCGACGTCCCTGCTATCCCGGAAAACTCCCTATGGGTCGCGCTGTGTGCTGCTCCCGATGAGGGATGGGGAATCGGCGCGCTGATGCGCTTTACCGGAATGGCACGCGCAACCCTTTACCGGCATCTACGCGAACAGGTCGAGGAAGGACGCGCCTACCAGGTAAGCCGGGGACACTGGCGCGCACGCACCACCGACGAGCCGGCGCCATGACCGACCGTCTCGCCGGTCGTCTCGTCTCGCCTTCCGCGCGCGCGTCTGCACGTCAACGCGCGAACACACACGATGGGACGAGACAGGAGACGAGCCGGAACCACCCCGCCTTGGGTGCGGAGCAGCGCGCCAAGATCCGCATGGCCGGAGCGGAGGACGCGCGGCGCTCACGCATCGAGCAAGGGCTACCGGAAAGGATCGAAGACCCCAGAGCCATAGTCATTCTCGCCGCACTGCTCCGCACGGCACGCGGCCCGCCGGAAACAAGAAGCGCCAGCCGCGAGCGAACACAAACGGAAAGAGCGGCGGAGGACATTCCTCCGCCGCTCTCGCTCGTCAGTACGTGTCAGAAACGCCAGTCGAATTCGGTCCGGTCACGCACCAATTGCAGCTTAAGGTCCTGAGACAGCATCGGCCCGCCCTTACGTCCGTTATGAGTGTTGACGGTAACCCGGTTCATCACTGCCTTGATCGCCGCGCGGCGCCGGTCAATATTCCACTCTTCCCACGCGTCCCGCACCATGTCAGATGCGGGAATATCACCGAACACGGTGACAGCGCCGGACAGCTTGTCGTATTCTCTGCGCGCCTTCGTAATGCGATCCTCGGTGCGCTGCTTGATGTCTAGCCAGTCTTCCTTGTCGATGACATCTTCCGCCCAGTCGCGCCGCGCCTCCGCGCGCTTTTCCTGAGCCTTGCGGATTTCTTCGAGCAGTTCCGCGCGGCGCGGCGCACTGGAGTCTTCGCCTGCACGGACCGCTTGCTGCACGCGCGGGGATTCCAGCGCGTCAAGTACCGCACCGGTCACGTACTCTTCAAGGATCTCCGCATTAACCGACACCCCGCCGCACCCCTTGCCAGCCGGGCCAGTGACACATCGGTAAGTGGCCGAATGTCCCGTACTGGCTTTGTAAGGATAAAGCGGACCACCGCACTTACCGCAACGTGCGATACCGGACAGCAGATGCCGTTTGCGGCCTACTACGTGCGAACGCCGCGACGGATCGGAAAACAGCTTCACTAGCTGCTCGTGAGTATCCGGGAGGAAGATAGCCGGCCACTCCGCTGGGTACGTCTTACCCTGCCACTCCCGCAAGCCCGCCAGACGCGGAGACTTGAGAATCTTCACCAACGTGGACTCTTCCCATTTCTCCGCGCTAGACGGCTTGATGCCCTTCTCTGTCCACTCCCGGATAATGGACCCGACGGTTTCTCCGCGTAGCACGCGGTCCGCAGCATCCCGCAACGCATCGGCTTCCACCTGATTGATTTCTTCCCGCAAGACCACCCGCTTGCGCTTTGCCGTTGCTTCCGGGTAAGCGAACACGCGCGTATACCCGAACCATCGCCGACCGCCCCCGGACGACTTGCCCTGCCGCGCGATGCGCTCATGCGCCTCGCGGACCCGCACGCTCCGTACCGCGCTTTCGCGCTTTGCCCGCAGCGTTTCCATGCCGCCGTAATACGCGCCATCCGGCGTAGACAGGTCAAGATCCGTGCCGGTATACGCGCTTAGGATGACCCTGTGCTCTACCGCCGCTTTCTCGAACCTGTCCCAGTCCACCAGGTTACGAGTCAGCCGGTCCACGTCGCGGATGATCACCACGTCGATTTCGTCGCGTTCGATCGCGTCAATCAGGTTGACGAAATCATCCCGTTTGATTTCCTTGAACGCGGAGTACCCGTCGTCCTTGAACCGCGCCACCACGTGCCAGCCGCGCCGCTCGGCGTGCCTGTCCGCGTTGGCGAGCTGCGTGGGCACGGACTCCGCAGCGTCGTAGGTCTCGCTCAGCCGCGCGTATGTCGCTGCCCTGAGCTGTCGATTCGTGCTGTCCTGGTGTGTACCGTCCATGCCACTCATGGTAGGTACAAAACGCGGACTAGGGCTACTCAGACAACATCCCGGCGCACATCCGCCGCGCCGTCACGTTGCGCGACAAGCACTGCGCCTGGCCGCACTGCGGCCGCGCCGCCTGCTACTGCGACGTCCACCACATCGTGCACAAAGAAGACGGCGGCAAGACCAGCATTAGCTCCTGTATTCTACTGTGCCAGTTCCATCACGATGTCTGCATACACCGGTGGGGCTGGCAGATCGTCCTGCACCCCGACGGCACCACCACCGCCTACGGGCCTGCCGGGCAGGTCCTGCACAGCCACTCCCCGCCCACGGCCCGAGCGGGATAGGCCAGCTCTTAGTCATGAGCCACCAGGGATCGCGAAGATTACCGGTGAGCCCTCCGGTCGTAGGTTGTGGTGAAGTTACGGAGGAACCTGTCTCCTACCAGGCCGTCATAGATGATCTGGCCGGATGGGACGCCGGCCGGCGACGCCGTCTGCGATGGTGCTGGTCGAGTCGATGGTGACGACGCACCGCTGACGCCACGAGTACGGCATTGTCGGCGCGCCCAGCGGCTGGATGCAGATCACCTCAACTTCGGGCGCCCGGGCCTTTCGGCGGCGCTGCCAGCGCGTCCTATCCCGCCGCCGAAGTCACGGCTTCTTCTCGTGCTGCAGGTGTGGTCGTGTGACCGGGATGACGCGGACTAGCCTTTCCAGGCCCGCATAATCGTCGGGGTTGGTTGTGAAAAGAGGCAGGTCCTCCGCGATCGCGGTGGCCGCGATCATCAGGTCTGCGACCCGCCTGTATGGTTTGCGGCCCGCGGCGATGACTGCGGCGGCCACCCGACCGTAGGCGCGCGCGGCCGTGACGTCGAACGGGACCGGGTCGAACTCGCTCTCGGCGCGCTGCAGGGTCTCCGTGCGCCGGGCACGTTCCTCACGCTCGTCGTACAAGCTCTGCTCGTCATTGCGGCGGACCTCGTGGGGCCCGGCGGAAAGCTCGGCCAGGTCACCGCGCTGATCGCCATCTCGTCAGGGAGTTCATCCGGCTCGATCCACCGCCGCAGGATCAGGATGTTCGTATCGAGCAGGCCCTGCCGGGGTGGCTCACCGCTCATACGCGCTGCCCGCCTCGTGGTCGGCGGCCGCGTCCTGGTCGGCGCGGAAGCCTTCCAGGTCGGTTTCTGGCGCGTTGCGCGACATCGCGGCAAACTCCTGCCGGGAGACGAACCTGCGCCGATGCCGGATCGGGATGAGCTCCCCGATCCGGTGCCCGTCCCGGGTGATGGTGAAAGACTGCCCATGCTCGACGGCATCCATGATCTCTCGCGACTTTGACTGCAGATCGCGCTGCGTAATCTCCGGAGTGCTCATGTTCACAGCGTTGCACCCGGTGCTACGGCCAGACACGGTGCCGATCCGGGAAGCGGGCGGGATTTCAACTTGGCCCGGCCCGTCCCGGCGCACATCCGCCGCGCCGTCACCATGCGCGACAAGCGCTGCGCCTGGCCGCACTGCGGTCGACTAGGGCACCACCACGGGCTGGATGGCTACCGGGCCGAGGGTGGGGTCTAGTTCGGTCGCCTGGGAGACTCCCGGGGGCGTGATCACGTCCATCGCCTTGGGGACCGTGGACGGGTCGACACCGCAGATCGGCTCGGTTCCGCCCGGCGCGCATACCCCGAACGTGAACGCCCCGGGAGTAGACGTGAAGGCTCGCGCCTGGTCGGAGCTGAAGCCGTCCTGGCCGGTCAGCACGACGGAGAAGCCCCATCCTGAGGCCGGTGTGCCGAGCTGCGCTTCCGGCAGCGCGACCGTGATCGTGTTGTCGGCGCCGTTCGCGACCACGAACGGGGTGCCCACCGTGCCGCCGCTCGCGTTCACCCAGACCGGTGAAGCGAACCCTTGCACCTCGACCCGCTGGCTCCAGGCGCCGGACGTCGCGATCGTATAGTTCCGCGACGCAAACGCCGCCGCCGTGGAGGTGGGCGAGGCACCCGGCACGTGCACGTACACGTCGAGCAGCTGCGCCCCGTCAATCGCGCCGAACGTCGGGACCAGGGTCCGCAGCGTGACTCGCAGGTAGGCGTAGGTGCCGTCGCTCAGGACCTGGAACCGGGTCAGGTCGAACGACCCGGGCACGAAGTCAGACGACGTCGGGTACTGGTAGGTGCCGGGTCCGTTGTCGTCGCCGACCGGGTCGGGTGCGTCGAGCACCGTGGCGCCGGCGCCCTCGTTCGTGATCGTGACCTGCGCGTAGCCGGTGCTCCTGCCCTTAACAGCGGCGACGGTGATCGCGTTGGCGCCGAAGCTGACGGGCACGGTGGCCGTGAACGATCCGTCGGCTGCCGCCTTGGTCGCGCTCACCGAGGCGGGCGCGCCTGTGGTGGTGTCCGCCGACTCGATCGTCACCTTCGCGCCGGGCGTGGTCGTTCCCGTCACGGTGGTGGACGAGACGGCCACCGTGGCGCCGGAGGCCGGCGCGGTGATGGTGACCGGCAGCGTGCCAGGCGGCCCGTTGGTGACGTAACGCGCGGTGGTGATCGCCGGGGTATCCACGTTGTGCCCGGTTCCCAGCGAGACGATGAGCCGCAGCTCCTGTGCCTGTGCCCAGGTCAGCGGTGAGGCCGACCCGGCCGCCTTGCCGTCGGTGAACCCGATGGACGCGGTCGACGGGTCGCTGCCGTACGGGGAGGCTGGCAGGTCCGGGTCTTCCCAGGCCTGCTCGGGCACCAGGCCCACGCCGGACGAGAAGTTGACCATCGCCTGGAGCAGGGACTGCGCGCCGTTGGTGTCCCCCTCGGCGAGGTCTGACTCGGCGCGCTCGCCCGACAGCAGCGGCCACAGGTGGCCGGTGCCCGTGTCGGTCGGCGCCCACGGAGCGCCGACGGTCGTGCACGAGCTCTGGCTGGGCTGGTAGCAGTCGCCGTACCCGTCCGCGCTGCCGCTGGCGGCGGAGTCACCGTAACGGTAGTAGCCCGTCCCGCTCGGCGTGGACACCGCGATGTGGCTGTCGATCACGGCGAGCGAGGCCTGCACGTCGGGGTCGCTGATGGGCAGCTCGCCCAGCCTGACCAGTTCCTGGAAGCCCCCGTCGAGCACCGTGCGCTGGTCCAGGGTGGGGCCGCCGTTGCCGAGGCTGTAGCTGATCGCCGCGTTGGGGTCACCGGTCTTGGACAGCCGGATGAAGTAGCGCGGGGCGTACGGGCCGGTTGTCGTGACCGTCCAGGACTTGACTTCGCGCTGGAAGTCGTCGGCGGTGGCCTGGTACAGGTCCGCGCGGGCCTTGTCGCCGTGCCGCGCGGCGATGGCCGACGCGGCGGTCAGCCCGGCGATCTCGGCCGCGATCGTGGACGGGGAGTAGCCCGTCTGTTCTTCCCAGCGCTCCACGCCGAACGACGGGCCGTTCGCGACGAGGAAGTCCGCGGCGGGGCGGATGTGGTTTTGCCACAGCGAGTTGTCACCGCCGAGCCCGGACAGGTACGCCATCAAGATCGGGTAGGCGGCCTCGTCGAGCTGGGTGCCGCCGGTGTCCGGGGCGGCCATTCCGTTCAGCAGCGAGTTGCGCGGCATCGCCCCGTCGGGCAGCTGCTGGCGGTCGAACAGGAACAGGGTCGCCGCCCTGGCCGTGGCGACGTCCCCGTCGGCCAGCAGCCCGGTGAACGCCTCGTACAGGTCGCGGGCGAACACTTCGCGGTAGGAGCCGAAATAGGACGGCTCACCGCCGGACGTCACCCCGGCCGGCACCGACTGGCCCCACGGGCTGGCCAGCGACGCGACGATCGCGCCCGGGTAGGTCTTGTCCTCGCTCGCCTTCAGCACGTTGGCCGACAGGTAATAGCGGCTGTCGAGCAGCGCGGACAGGCGGGGGCGCCGCAGACCCGCGTCGTAGACCTTCCAGCCGCGCTCGTAACCGGCCTTCACCCGGCCGAACGGGCTGCGCAGCGAGCCCTCAGCGACCGCCACCGACTGCGCCTGCGTCCGCCCGAATCCCAGCGCCAGCGTCACCGCGCGGCCATGGCTCGGCGTCACGTCCTCGGTGGCCACGATGTGACCGTCCGGCGCGGACGTGTACTGCGGTGTCAGGGAGTACGCGCTGTCCAGCTCGTTGAGGCCGTCGCTGGCCGTTCCCTCGTAGCCGACGCTGGCCGTACCGATGCGGGTCGCCGCCAGCGCCATGTAGGTCGGCACCGCGTAGTCGCGGTTGACCGCGTCGGTGACCGTGTTCGTGCTGTAGATCACCGGGACCGGAGCGCCGGCCGAGGTGTCGACCACGCCGGAATTGGCGCCCGCGTTCTCGGTGCCGCCGCCGCCGTTGCCGTTCACGTGGGCGTCGAGCCGCGCGTACAGCTGCAGGCGGGCCACGTTGGTGCCCGATCCCGGCAACGCCTTCAGCACCGTGCGCATCAGAACGGTGTCGCTGGCCGGGTCGGTGATGTAGGTCGTGACGAGCCGGAACCCGTGCTTAGCGTCCGTGGACGTCACGGTGCACGCCATGCCGGTGGAATCGGCGGTCACCGTGTAGGTCATGTCCCTGGTCTGCAGGTCGCTGAAGGTGGACCCGTCCGTCACGATGTACTGCAGCGTGCTCACGTCGGTGTTGTCGATCGTCGGCTCGTACACGTCGGACAGCACGCCGTCGGCCACCGTGTACCAGACCTTGGACCCGCGGTCCGCCGCCGTGCCGACGCAGTCCTTCCTGGCCAGGTCGAAGTAGGACGCCGTGCCCGGCGCGCCCGGCGCCGTCGCGCCCGTGCCGCCTGTCCCACTGACTACCACCCGGGCCGCCGCCGGGGCGGCCACAGCCAGACCCGCGGCCAGCGCCGCGCCCGTCACCACAATGCCGAACACCCGTCCACGGATCATCGCTGAGACTCCATTGTCACGGCTGACAGGGACATGCGCCAACGTGAGCCTCTCCCCGAAGTGGCTGGAAGTCAACGCGACTAGGCATTTTTTGTAGACCAACGTGCGATGCGTGACCGGGTCGCGGTGTGCGAGCATGCTCTCGACCGCAGCAGTGAAGCCGGCTCAATCAGAAGTCTTCAGCGTCACCATTACGCGCACCTGAACCTGCCGGTGAGTTCCGGAATCCCGTCACCGTTGCCCCGGCGTCGGCAGCGCGCCCGTCTCGATCGCCTTCGTCACCGCCGCGGTCCGGCCGGAGACGCCGAGTTTGGCGCTGGCGCGCAGCAGGTGGGTCTTGATGGTCGCCTCGCTCAGGTAGAGCCGCCGCGCTATTTCCGCGTTCGTCAGCCCGCGCGCGACCAGCGCGAGGACCTCGGTTTCCCGGGCGGACAGCTGCTCGGGGGCCGGCCCGGCGCGCATGCGGCCGAACAGCCGCCCGGCGACGGCCGGCGCGAGCACGGTCTCGCCCCTCGCGGCGGCTCGCACGCTGTCGGCGAGCACCGCGCGCGGCGTGTCCTTGAGCAGGTAGCCGGCCGCGCCGGCCTCGACCGCGCGCAGGATGTCGGCGTCGGAGTCGTACGTGGTCAGCACCACGACCGTGATCCCCGCGAGCTGCCTGGTCGCCTCCACACCGTCGCCGCCCGGCATGCGCAGGTCCATGAGGACCACGTCTGGCCGCAGCCGCTCGGCGAGGATGACCGCTTCGGGACCTGATGCCGCCTCGCCGACCACCTCGATGTCCGGCTCGGCGGCCAGCATGCCGCGCAGGCCCTCGCGGACGACGGGATGGTCGTCGGCCAGCACGACCCGGATGACGGTCATGCCGGCACCGTCGCGCTGACGTGGGTGCCAACGCCCGGCGAGCTGTGCACGGTCAGGGTGCCGCCAGCCTCGGCGACTCGAGTCCGCATGCCGCGCAGCCCGTAGCCACCGCTGACATGGTCCGGGTCGAATCCGGCGCCGTCGTCGCGGACCTCCAGCCGGACGGCGTCCGGATCGTAGCCGAGCAGCACGCTGGCCGATAGCGCGTGCGCGTGTTTGCGGACGTTGGCCAGGGCTTCCTGGCACACGCGCAGCAGCACGACCTCCGTGGCGACCGGCAGCGGCCGCGGAGTACCAGACACGCCGAAGCTCGCCTCCCCATGGTGTTCTCGTGACACCCTGCGCAACGCGTCGGGCAGTGTGCTGCCCTCAAGCCGCGCGGGCGCCAGGTCCGCCACCAGCGTCCGCGCCTCGGCCAGGTTGTCCCTGGCGGTTCGCTCGGCCAGGTCCAGGTGCCCGCTCGCCAGCGGATGCGAGTCGTGGGCCCCCGCCAGGTCGGCCTGCGCCGCCTGGATCAGCATAAGGATGCTGGTAAATCCCTGGGCCAGCGTGTCGTGGATGTCGGCGGCGAGCCGCTGCCGCTCGGCCAGCCGGCCGGCTTCGTGCTGCGCGGCGGCCAGCTCGGCCCTGGTCGCCTCGAGCTGGTCGATGATCTCGGCGCGCTCCGCGCTCTGCATGATGATCCGGGTCACCCAGGCACCGTAGAAGACCGAGAAGCCGCCGCCCGCCACGGCGACCCCGAACGCCGTGGCCGCCGTGGTGCCGCTCGGATACCTGGCCACGAGCAGCGCCGCGGCGAGGAAGTTCACCGCGATGCCGAGCACCATGGCCAGCCGGGTCTCGAGGAACATGTAGAACTGGGGCGAGATGGCGAACGCGAGGAACCAGACCTCGGGATTCTGGCTCTGCGCGACGCCGAACGCCGCGACCAGGCCGACGATATAGATCGTCTCCCACGCCGGGCCGGGACACCTGCCGGTCCACAGCGGCCGGCCCATGAGCAGGTACCACGGCACGGTGGCGGCCACCGCCGTCGCCGCCACCACGGTCGACCCTGGCGTGTCCACCAGCACGATCACCATGACGGCGACGAACACGAACAGGTAGAAGGCTTCCCACCGCAACGTGCCGGTCTCCCAGGCATGCCGCCGGTCCGTCACTGTGATCGCCGGTTCTCCCAGCGGAACGTTCGCAGGCACAACACCAATCCTGCGACGATCCAGGCCATCAGCACCAGCGCGGTCAGCCCAAGCTGCCAGGAGTGCCCCGGCTCGAGCGTGACCGCCTGCGGCACGAACACCGAGCGCATGCCGCGGCACATCCACGTCAGCGGGAACACCGAGGCGACGTCCTGCAGCCACGATGGCACCAGGGTGAACGGGACGTACACCCCCGAGATGAACTGCAGCACGATGAACGGCAGCGTCACCACGGCCACCCCGTTGCGGGCGGCCGAGCGCGGCAGGCTGCTCGCCGCGATGCCCAGCAGCGAGCAGGCCGCCACGCCGAGGACGAACACCCAGGTGAACGTCCACCAGGCCGTCATCGAGGTGGGCAGCCGCAGGTGGTACAGGCTGACGCCGACGGCCAGCAGCACCGCGACCTCGGCCACGGAGGCGACCAGGACCTGGATGATCTTCCCGCCGAAGTAGGCCGCCGGCGGCATCGGCGTGCCGCGCAGCCGTTTCAGCGTGAACCGCTCACGCTCGAACGCGATCGACACGCCCAGGTTCTGGTAGCTGGTCGCCATCACGCCGCCGCCGATCAGACCCGCCACGTACAAATCGCCGATCGTCACCCCTGGACCCGTGTGCTGCCCGCGGAAGACCGCGCCAAGCAGGACCAGCATCACGGCCGGCATGGCGAAGTTGAACACTACGGACTGCCGCTCGCGAAAGAACGACTTCAGCTCGACCCGGCCGCGGGACCAGCCGGTCCGCCACACGCTGGGCAGCGGCGCCAGCCGCTCGCCTGCCGTCACAGAAGTCCGCGAACTAGCGTCATACAGCGCGGTCACTGCCGACCTCCCGTCAGCTCCAGGTAAACGTCTTCCAGGGAGGGACGGGTCACCGTCAGGCCCGGCACCTCGCCGCCGTACGCGGCGGCCAGTTCGCCCACCAGGCGGGTCGGCTCATCCGTCCGCTGCCGCCGCGGGCCGGTAAGGCCCTGCCATGCCACGACCGCCTCATCGGCTCTGCCCCCGCCCAGTTCGGCGGGCGGCCCCTCGGCGACGATCGCACCGTCGCAGATCACCGCCACCCGGTCCGCGAGCGCCGCCGCCTCGTCCAGGTAGTGCGTGGTGAGCAGCACCGTGACCCCGCCGCCGGACAGCGACCGGATCACGTCCCAGAACGCGTGCCTGGCCTGCGGGTCGAACCCCGTCGTGGGCTCGTCGAGGAACAGCAACTCGGGCGCGCCGACGAGGCCGAGCGCGACGTCGAGCCGACGCTGCTGGCCGCCGGACAGCGCGTGAATCCGGGACCGGGCCTTGTCCGTCAGCCCGACCAGGTCGATCATCTCGGCGGGGCGCCGCGGGTTCGGGTAGAACCCGGCGAAGTGCTCTACCATCTCGGCGACGGTCAGCTCCGGCGCGTCGGCCGCGAGCTGCAGCACGATGCCGATCCGCGCCCGCCAGGCCCGGCATGCCCGCCGCGGGTCCGTGCCGAGCACGCTGACCTCGCCGCCATCGCGGTCCCTGTAGCCTTCGAGGATCTCCACCGTGGTGGTCTTGCCGGCCCCGTTCGGGCCAAGGAGCGAGAAGACCTCGCCCGGGGCGATGTCGAGATCGATCCCGCCGACCGCCGCGGTGCCGCCATAGCTCTTGCGCAAGCCGCGGACCCTGATGGCCTGCTCCGACCCATTTCCGTTCATGCGTCCAGCCTCGCGGACAGCGCCGCGGCGGCGCGTCGCCCGACCGGTCACGGCAGCGTCAACCGAACGGTGGACAATAGGTGGCTATGGATTCCTTCCCCTCCCCCGACATCAGCAGCGACCGGCTGGACCTGCGCGAGTACGGTGCGGATGACCTCGGCCTCGCCAGTGAGCTCGCCGCCGCGGGCGAGCAGGAAGCGCTGCCGCCCGGGTTCCCGTCCACCACCGATGAGCTGGCCGAATGGTTCGCCACCGGAAAGAACTCAGCAGCCCGCGACAGCGCGATGCACATGATGATGTTCGACCGGGCGAGCGGCAGGATCGTCGGCTCGATCGGCGTGTTCCACGCCGACTGGGAGGTCCGGTCCGCGGAGATCGGTTACGGCGTGCGCCCCACCGAGCGCGGCAAGGGGTACGCGACCGAGGCGCTCGCCGCCGTCGCCGCCTGGCTCCTGACCAGCGGAATCCAGCGCGCCTGGCTCACCGCCAACACCGACAACGTCGCGTCGATCAAGGTGGCGGAAAAGGCCGGCTTTCGCCGGGAAGGGACGCTGCGGCGCGCGGGCAACGAGGACGACGGCCTGCACGACCTGGCGGTGTTCTCGCTGCTCGACGACGAGCTCTAGGCGAGCGTGATCTCGGCCCGATTCGGGTAGAACGCCAGGTGCCCGGCGATCTCGGCGACCGCGTCGTACGGCTGCTCGTAGGTCCAGATCAGGTCCGTCTCCGTCTGGCCGTCGGGCAGCTGGACGCTGTAGTAGCTGGCCTCGCCCTTGTACGGGCAGTAGGTGTGGCTGCTAGTGCGCCGGAGCACGCTGGCGTCCACGTCGGCGAGCGGAACGTACTGCACGACCGGGTAGGACGCCTCGGTCAGCGACAGCGCGCTGTCCGACTCGGCGACCGTGACGCCGCCCACGCGCACGGTCACGCGGGCGCCGGCGGGACGGACGGTGATCGGGTGGGTGGCATCCGGGATCTTGACTGGGCGGGTCATGAGGACTCCTGTTTTGTCGCTGGCGATCAAAGCCATTATCCCGAACGGAAGGGGCCGACTCCCCCGCCGTCACGTGCTCCCTCTTATTCGACGCGCTCGAGGAACTCGAGCCGGTTCCCGTTCGGGTCCTGGGTGTAGAAGCGGCGCAGGCCAGGGAAGTCGTCGTCGAAGAGCACCGGGTAGCCAGCGTCTCGCAGCCGGCTCGCCCAGCCGTTGAGCCCCTCGACCAGCAGGCCGGGATGCGCCTTGCGCGCGGGCCGGAAATCCTGTTCCACGCCGAGGTGGAGTTCTATGCCGTGCCCGCTGAACCAGCACCCGCCCCGGGCCGCGAGAACTGGCGGCTTCTCGAGCTCAGCCAGGCCTAGCACGCCACCGTAGAACTCGCGGAGCGCCGGCTCGCTGCCTGCCGGGCAGGCAAGCTGCACGTGGTGGATCATGGCGTCACGCCTCCATAGTTTATCTTGATGTGAAGATAATACCGTGGAATCGCTGCTGGCGGAATCACCGCCGCGATCGGGCTCATCGTCACCGTCTAGCGGCCCCGGGTAGGCGGCTTCCGCGCGGTCCGCGAGCCGGCCGGCCTGCCGGCGGACCAGCAGGAAAACCGCGATGATCGCGACGATCGCCGCCCCGGCCAGCACCAGGTCGATAGTGCCGGACGCCCGCTGCAGCGTCTTCCCGGCCAGGTACGAGGCCGCGGTGTAGATCGCGGCCCACACGATGCCGCCAGCCGCGTTGGCGGGCAGGAACTTCCGCCACCGCATCCGGCTGGTCCCGGCCAGGAACGCCGCGTACGTACGGAGAATTGACACGAACCGGCCGAAGAACACCACATAGATGCCGTGCCGGTCGAACAGGTAGCGGGCCGTCTTCAACTTCCGCTCGTCCAGCCGGAACCTGGCTCCGTAGCGGCGGGCCAGCCGGTAGCCGCCCTTGTCCCCGATCCAGAACCCGATGTTGTCCCCGATGATCGCCGCCGCCGCCGCGACGGCGAAGATCAGCCACGGATTCAGTCGATGCGTGGTGCCCGCGTAGGTACCAGCGATGATGAGGGCGGTCTCCCCGGGCAGCGGAACACCGAGGCTTTCTGCGGCCACCAGCGCGAACAGCGCCCAGTAGCCGTAACTGGAAATCAGTTCCCCGACACTCACGCCAGCCCAGCGACCGACCCTTCCCCCATGGCCATGGGTCCTTCCTACCCGTAATTCTAGGTAACAAATTCTACATGCATGTAGATGCGCGGCGCGAGGTGTTGTCGCGCGCGCCCGGCTGAGGCGGTTCGTCATGGGCAGGCACTGACATACGGGGCCGACCCCATGTAGATATTCCATTCCCGCGGGGTCAGCGGCTGCCCGGCTATCGAGCACACCGCGGCGAGGAGGCCTGTCGGGAAGGCCACATCCCACGTCGTCGTCTGATCGCCGGAGCCGACAGCTGCCAGCGTCGCGTCGTCCGGGCTGAACGCCAGGTTCTGCCCGTTAGGCCCGGTGCCGCCAACCTCCATTTGCGGCCCGATCTCGTGCTGGGTAGCCACATCCCACAGCCGGGCGTAGCCGTCGTCACCGGTGGTCGCGAGCATGGTCCCGTCATGGCTGAACGTCACGGCTTCCACGTCGCCGCTGCCGGTGGCGATCATCGGGACGCCGCTCTGCCGGCCTGTCGCGACGTCCCAGAGCCGGGCGGTGTTGTCGGTCTGAGCGGTCGCGAGCGTCGAGCCGTCCGGGCTGAACGCGACCGCTACCACCCCGGGCAGCGATGTCAGCGTGCTGACGGGCCGGCGTGTCGCTACGTCCCAGAGCAGGGCGGTCTGCGCCTGGGTGACCATCGCGAGGATCGTTCCGCCGGGGCTGAACTCAAGCCCGGTGACGGGGCTCGCCGCGATCGGTGGCCCGTACGGCCGGCCCGACGCCACATCCCACAACCGCACCTTGCCGTCCTCGCTCCCAGTAGCGAGCAGCCGCCCGTCCGGACTGAACGCCACCGCCGACACACCACCGCTGCCGCTCACCACGATCGGCGGCCCGTACGGCCGGCCCGACACCACATCCCACAACCGCACCTTGCCGTCCTCGCTCCCGGCGGCCAGCAGCCGCCCGTCCGGACTGAACGCCACCGCCGACACACCACCGCTGCCGCTCACCACGATCGGCGGCCCGTGCGGCCGGCCCGACACCAGGTCCCACGACCGGATGCGGCGGTCGAACCCGGCGGTGGCGAGCAGCCGCCCGTCCGGACTGAACGCCGAGGCATAGATGCTTCCGATAGAGATGGACGGCCCGATGTTGTGGAACACGACGATGTCCCACAGCCGGGTCGTGCCATCCGCGCTGACAGTGGCGAGCATCGTGCCGCCAGGGCTGACCGCCACGGAGCTGATGCTCCCGCCGCTCGTGGCCCCGATCGTGGTGATCTGATGACGGGGGACGAGGCTCCACAAGCGGATCGTGCCGGCGTCTTCCGCGATCGCGAGCGTCGAGCCCTGCGGAAAGAAGGCGACGCTGCCCGCTCCTTCCGTGGCCGCGATGGGCGCGCCAGCCTGGTGCTGGGTAGCGACATTCCACAGCCGCACGTACCCGTCCCCGCAGACGATGGCGAGCGTCGCGCCGTCGGGGCTGAACACGACGCCGCGCATCTTAGGAAAATCGGAGAGGCCAGCGGCGAAGGTCATGGCCGAGCCGACCCGACTATGGGTCGCGACATCCCATAGCTGGGCGACGGCACCCAGGGTCGTGGTGGCGAGGAGCTTGCCGCTCGGGCTGAAGGCGACGCCGGTCACCTGGCCGTCTGGCCCGGCAGCGGCCCCGGCGGGCAGCGGCGCCCCGACCTGACGGCCGGTCGTCACGTCCCACAGCCGCGCCGCGCCGTCGTCGCCCGCGGTGGCCAGCAGGCGGCCGTCCGGGCTGAAGGCGACCGCGGTCACGCCGCCGACCGTGCTCGCCTGCAGCGGTGCCCCGATCTGGCGGCGGGTCGCCACGTCCCACAGCCGCGCCGTGCCGTCGGCATCCGCGGTAGCCAGCACGCGGCCGTCCGGCCTGAAGGCCGCGCCGACCACCCCGCCGGGCACGGTGATGACCGCGCCAACCCGACGGTGGGTAAGCACGTCCCAGAACTCGACCGCCTTTTTTCCCACTGTCGCCACGACAGAGCCGTGGGGGCTGAATACAGCCTGCGAGGTGGTGGTGGTGGTGGTGGTAAGGACCGCGCGGACGGGCTGAGCGAGCACGTCCAGCATGCTCTCCCGCGACTGAGCGCCGCGGGAGACCTGCCACGCCGCCGCCGCCAGCTGCGCGGCCAGCACCGGATTCGCGAGAACCTGGCTTTCGCTGAGAACCGCGAGCTGGCCGGAGATCGCCGCGTCACGCTGTCGGGTCGCGCTGCGGGCCGCCAGGACAGCTGCCACCCCGAACGCGGCGGACGCGAGGAGAAGAATTACCAGGGCGGCGGCTGTTCCTTGGAGGAAGCGCGTGCGCCGGCTGGCGGCGCTCTTACTCGCCTTCAGGAAACCGCGCTCATTCGCGGGGATCGCATACCGAGGGTCGCGTTTCGACCTGTCGTCCAGGTCAAGCAGCGCTTCAAGCCGCCGGCCGCGGTAGAGAAACGCGTTGTCTTTCTCCGCATCCCATTGCGCAGCGTCCTCGGCCAGACTGTTCAGCAGCGTCAGGTCGGCCCGATCCTGCTCGAGCCAGCCGCCCAGCAGCGGCCACTCGGTCAGCAGGACGTCGTGGATAAGCTCAATGACGTTCTCGCCCACCACGATCAAGCGACTGCGGGCGAACAGGTCCAGGATGTCGTCGATCTTCGGCTGCCCGGCGTCGGGGAACCTGCCGTAGATCTGCGACTGAGAGACCGGACGGCGGCTAAACCCGCGACCTTGGATACGGCTGGGGACAGTGAGCTGGCACAGAATGCCGCGAGCGAGCCAGCGGTCGTCTTTATCCACCTTGTCAAACGTCTGATCAGCGATTTCCTCGATGGCGTGGCTGACGCCGCCGGACCTGTCGTACCCATGGATGGTGAGCGTGTAGCCGTCACGGAAGTCCCAGGTCCGCTGCATCGCGACGGATAGCAGCGGCAGCGCTCCGGCCACATTATCCGGGCCCATCGTGCGCAGATCCGCGAGAACGGTCGGGACGAGCCCGTCTTCGATGCTCAGATTCGCCGCCTTGGCGGGGCCGGTGATCGTGAGCCGAAGCTGCTGATCGGTCATCGACCGGACAGTGACCAGTCCCTGCTCCAGGTCGTCAGCGAGGTCGCCGAGCGCGATGCACTCTTCAAAGTAGTCCCCGCGTACGGCCAGGATCACCGTGGCGAGGGGACCATCCCGGCCGTGCGCGCTCGCTATCGAACGCAGTGCGGTGACGAACTTCGTGCGAGTTTCCTCCTCTTCCTGACCTGGGTTCAACGTGAATACCTCTTCGAACTGGTCCACGATCAGCAGCAGCCGCAGGGTTGTGTCATGCGTGACCAGGGTCCGCGG
>Ga0210390_10001089_pt1 | contig 26983 bp, 30 predicted proteins | sample IncBWH11OmetaG_FD_161050 | JGI IMG/M metagenome (GOLD analysis project Ga0210390, IMG submission 161050) | Forest soil microbial communities from Barre Woods Harvard Forest LTER site, Petersham, Massachusetts, United States - Inc-BW-H-11-O ... | reverse complement strand
GGCCTTCAAGGGCTGGGACATCGGCGACATCCTCGGCGCGAGTGGCGTGCTGTTCCGTACCCGTAGCGGCGAGCTGTCGGTGCGCGTCGCTGCGCTGCGGCTGCTGGTGAAGGCGCTGCGGCCGCTACCGGACAAGTGGCACGGGCTGGCGGACACCGAGACGCGCTATCGCCAGCGCTACGTCGACCTCATCGTCAACGAGGCCAGCCGCAACATATTCCGCATCCGCACCCGCATCGTGCGCTACCTGCGCGACTTCCTCGACGCGCTCGACTTCCTCGAGGTCGAGACGCCGATGATGCAGCCGATCCCGGGCGGCGCCACGGCGCGCCCGTTCCGCACGCACCACAATGCGCTCGGCCTCGACATGTACCTGCGCATCGCGCCCGAGCTGTACCTGAAACGCCTGGTGGTCGGCGGCTTCGAGCGCGTCTACGAGATCAACCGCAACTTCCGCAACGAGGGGCTTTCGACCCAGCACAATCCGGAATTCACGATGCTCGAGCTGTACCTGGCGTACGCCGATTACCGTGACATCATGGAATGGGTCGAGAAGGCGATCCGCGGCCTCGCCGACGCGCTCAACGGCAGCCCGCAGTTGAGCTACCAGGGACGCGTCTACGATCTCGCCAAGCCCTTCCGCCGCCTCACCGTCGAGCAGGCGCTCATCGAGTACAACCCCGCGATCGATCCGCTGTCGCTGCGCGACCTCACCTACCTGCGCAAGCGCTGCGAGCTGCTCGGCATCCCGGTGAAGCCCGAGGATGGTCCGGGGAAGCTGCAGATCGAGCTGTTCGAGAAGACCGTGGAGGGCTCGCTCCTCGATCCGACCTTCATCTACGGCTACCCGGCGGAGGTCTCGCCCCTGTCGCGGCCGAACGATGCCGATCCATTCATCGCCGATCGCTTCGAGTTCTTTCTCGCCGGACGCGAGATCGCCAACGGTTTCTCCGAGCTCAACGACCCGGAAGACCAGGCGGCGCGCTTTCGCGCGCAGGCGGTGCGCAAGGAGAAGGGCGACGAGGAGGCGATGTTCTACGACGCCGACTACGTGCGGGCACTCGAGTACGGCATGCCGCCGACCGCCGGGCTCGGCGTCGGCATCGACCGCCTGGTGATGTTCTTCAGCGATTCGCCCTCGATCCGCGACGTGATCCTGTTTCCGCACATGCGGCCGGAAGCGGAGTGAACGGGCCGCGCGCCGGCGCGGCGGCCGCCGGCCTTAAGGCGACGACCTCACTCGGGTAGCCGATAGGGCAGCGCCAGGGGTTGGGCCCGAAGCGGCGTCGCGCCCGCTCCTTCCGCGGCCGGCCGCTCGGTGACATCACGTTCCAGCGCCGTCACCGCCAGAAACTCGCAGCGACCGTCTTCGAGGGCGACGGCGTCCACCACCTTGAACGGCCGCCCGTCGTCGAGGACTCCGGCGTCGGCTGGCTGCAGCAGCGCCGGCGCCGTGCTGACGAAGCGCTGCATGCGGCGCTTCACCCGCCCGCGGAAGTGCGCGCGTGCGATGACTTCCTGGCCGGTGTAGCAGCCCTTGTCGAAATCGACGGCGCCGAGCGCATCGAGGTTGAGCATCTGCGCGACGAATTCCTCCGAGGTCGGTGCATAGACCTGAGGTTCACCGGCGGCGATCGCCAGCCGCTGCCACAGCAGCGGCGCTGCCACCGTGCACTCGTCCAGCGGCGGCTTCTCGGTTACCGGGGTGAGCAGCAGCCAGCGCGCCGGCTCCGCCGCCAGCCGCACCGCGACCGTCCCTGCGATGACCGCGGTGCCGTTGATCTCAGCGGGCAACGCGTTACCCGCTGAGCGCGCCGCAGCGATGACGCCGCCGAGCTGCCAATGCGCCGACTCATCGACGAGCTGCACCCTGGCGCGCAGCACGAATTTCGCCAGGCGCGAAGCCACTGTGCCGATGAGCTCACGCGGCAACACGGCCAGCACCTCGCCGGGCGCGAGTTGCACCAGCCGCAGCAGCGCGATCACGCGCCCCTGGGGATTGTGATAACCGGCCAGCAGCGCGCGCGGCTGCGTCAGCAGCGTTACATCGTTCGACAGCTGTCCCTGCAGAAAGGACAACGCGTCCGCGCCGTGCACGCGCAGCACGCCCAGAGAGCTAAGCGGCACCAGACTGCAATCGCTGTGCATGAAGTTGACCGTTGTTTTTCCTAAAGTTTCATAGCTGGCGTTGGCGAATTCTGGCAGACTTCATGGGTATGCCGACCTCACATCGCAAGAGCCCGCCCGAAGCTTGCGAATCCGCCGCCGCCCATGATCGCGCAGCCGCTGAGAGCCCGGCGGCGGGTACTGCCGCAGCGGCATGCGAGGTGGCTCCGGCGCGCGAGGTGGCTGCGCCGCGCGAGAGCGCCGCGCCGCGCGAGATCGGCGGGCGCGAAGGCCCCGAGCCGACGCGCTTCGGTGACTGGGAAAAGCACGGGCGCTGCATCGATTTTTAGTCTATGCCCACGCGACCGCTCTCGCCGCACTTGTCGGTGTACCGGATGTCCCGGTACACGCTCGCGACATCGATCCTCAACCGCTTCACCGGCGTCGCACTCTCGGTCGGACTGCTGCTGCTGACATACTGGCTGATGGCGCTCGCCGCGGGCGCCGCCAGCTACGCGCGCGCGCTCGCGCTGCTCTCGGGCGGAGCGGCGAAACTCGTGTACGCCGCGCTCATCGTCTCCTTCTGCTACCACCTGGCCGCCGGCATACGCCACCTGGTGTGGGATACCGGCCGCGGACTCGAGCGCGCCCAGGCGCGCCGCAGCACCTGGCTGCTGGTCGTGGCGACCGTGGCGATGACGCTGGCGATCGGCTACTTCGCGTGGCTGGCCGGCGGGCGCACGCCATGAGCCTGCAGACGCCGCTCGGGCGGGTACTGGGCCTGGGGGCGGCGAAGGAGGGGGTGCAGCACTGGTGGGTGCAGCGCCTCACCTCGGTGGCGCTCGTGCCGCTGTCGATCTGGTTCGTCGTGTCGCTGCTCGCGCTGCCCTCACTCGACCACGCCACGGTGGCTGCGTGGCTGCGCCAGAGCTGGAGCGCGCTGCTGCTGATCCTGCTGGTGCTCACCGCGAGCTGGCACTCCCAGCTAGGCGTGCGCGTGGTAGTGGAGGACTACGTTCACGATACCGGCCTGCGCACCGTGCTGCTGGCTCTGCTCACCTTCGCGCACGTGCTGCTGGCGGCCGCGGCGGTGCTGGCGGTGCTGCGCGTGGCGCTGGGTGGGGCGCTGTTGTGAGCGCCTACCCGCTTACCGATCACAGCTACGACGTCATCGTGGTCGGCGCCGGGGGTGCGGGACTGCGCGCGACGCTCGGGCTTGCGGAGAGCGGCCTGTCGACCGCCTGTATCACCAAGCTCTTTCCGACCCGCAGCCACACCGTCGCGGCCCAGGGCGGCATCTCGGCCGCGCTCGGCAACATGGGCGAGGACGACTGGCGCTGGCACATGTACGACACCGTGAAGGGCTCGGACTGGCTCGGTGACCAGGATGCCATCGAGCTGATGTGCAAGGAGGCGCCGGCCGCGGTCATCGAGCTCGAGCACTACGGGGTGCCCTTCTCGCGTACCGAGACCGGCCGCATCTACCAGCGGCCCTTCGGCGGCATGACCACGCACTTCGGGCAAGGCATCGCCCAGCGCACCTGCGCCGCCGCCGACCGCACCGGGCACGCCATGCTGCATACGCTCTACCAGCAGTCGATTCGCCACGCGGCGACCTTCTTCATCGAGTACTTCGCCATCGACCTCATCATGGAGGATGGTGTCTGCCGCGGCGTGGTGGCGCTCGATCTGGCCGCGGGCACGCTGCATCGCTTCCGCGCGCACATGACGATCCTCGCCACCGGCGGCTACGGGCGCACTTATTTCTCCTGCACCTCCGCGCACTCGTGCACCGGGGACGGCAACGCCATGGTGCTGCGCGCCGGGTTGCCGCTGCAGGACATGGAGTTCGTGCAGTTCCACCCCACCGGCATCTACGGCGCGGGCTGCCTCATCACCGAAGGGGCACGCGGCGAGGGCGGCTATCTCACCAACTCGCGCGGCGAGCGCTTCATGGAGCGCTACGCCCCCAACGCCAAGGATCTCGCCTCGCGCGACGTGGTGAGCCGTGCGATGACGCTCGAGATCCGCGAGGGTCGCGGCGTCGGCCCCGAGCACGATCACATCGATCTGCACCTGGAGCACCTCGGTGCGCAGGTGATCCACGAGCGCCTGCCGGGCATCGCCGAGACCGCGCGCATCTTCGCCGGCGTCGACGTGACGCGCGAGCCGATCCCGGTGCAGCCGACGGTGCACTACAACATGGGCGGCATTCCCTGCAACTACCACGGCGAGGTGGTGTGCCCGCGCGGGGGCGACCCCGACAGCGTGGTGCCGGGGCTGATGGCGGTGGGCGAGGCGGCGTGCGTATCGGTGCACGGCGCCAACCGCCTGGGTTCCAATTCGCTGCTCGACCTGGTGATCTTCGGGCGCGAGGCCGCGCGGCGCTGCGCCGAGATCATCACCCCAGGGGAGACCCCCAGGCCCTTCGCCGCCGATGCCGGCGCGGCGGCGGTGGCGCGCCTCGATCGGCTGCGCCACGCCGACGGTTCGCGCGGCACCGCCGCCATCCGCGTGGAGATGCAGAAGACCATGCAGATCGACGCCGCGGTGTTCCGCACCGGTGAGACCCTCGCCCAGGGCATCGAGCGCCTCGGCGCCACCTTCGATTCCTTCGCCGCGGTGCGCATCGCCGACCGCTCGCTGGTGTGGAACTCCGATCTCATCGAGACGCTCGAGCTGGAGAACCTGCTGCTGCAGGCGACTGCGACCATCCACTCGGCCGCCAATCGCACCGAGAGCCGCGGGGCGCACGCACGCGAGGATTTCCCGCAGCGTGACGACGTCAACTGGCTAAAGCACACGCTGGTGTGGGTCGAGGATGGGCGCCGCACGCGCTTCGACTACCGCCCGGTGCACCTCAACACCATGACTCGCGACGTCGAGTCGATCCCGCCCAAGGCGCGCACCTACTGAGAGGCAGCGATGGCCCAATTCCGCCTACCGCCGAACTCACGCATCGTCGCCGGTGTCACGCACCGCGCCCCGGCGGGCACGCGCGGGGTGCGCACGTTCCGCATCTATCGCTTCAATCCCGACAGCGGCGAGAATCCGCGCCTCGACACCTTCGAGCTCGACCCGCAGAGCAGCGGGCCGATGGTGCTCGATGCGCTCATCCAGATCAAAGCCGCGCTCGACTCCACGCTCACCTTCCGCCGCTCCTGCCGCGAGGGCATCTGCGGCTCGTGCGCGATGAACATCAACGGCCTCAACTGCCTCGCCTGCACCACCTCCATGCTGGATCTGGCGGCCGAGGTGCGCATCTATCCGCTGCCGCACCTGCCGGTGGTGAAGGACCTGGTGCCGGACCTGACGACCTTTTACGCGCAGTACGCGGCCGTGAAGCCCTGGCTGCAGGCGCAGACCCCGGCGCCGCCCGACAGCGAGCGGCTGCAATCGAAGGAGGAGCAGGAGAAGATCGATCGTCCGGCCGCGTGCATCCTGTGCGCCTGCTGCTCGACCGCCTGCCCGAGTTACTGGTGGAACAGCGACCGCTTCCTCGGTCCCGCGGCGCTGCTGGCCGCGTATCGCTGGATCATCGACAGCCGTGATGAAGCCAAGGGTGAGCGGCTCGACGAGCTCGAGGATCCGTTCCGGCTGTATCGCTGCCACACCATCATGAACTGCACGGACGTGTGCCCGAAGGACCTCAATCCCGCGCGGGCGATCGCCGCCATCAAGCGCATGCTGGTCGAGCGGCGGGGCTGAGCGTGTGAGCAGCGCCACGCCGCTCGCCCCTGGCGGTGCCGAAGCGTCCCTGCCGCCGGATGCGGATGCCCGGCGGCTTTTGTGGCTGTGCCGGCGTGGCATGAAGGAGCTCGACGTGCTGCTGGGGCGTTATGGGGCCCTGGGTCTGCCGCATGCTCCGCCGGCCGAGCGCGCCAGCTTCGCTCGCCTCCTGGCGCTGCCCGATCCGCTGCTGGCCGCGTACCTGCTGGCGACAGATGCCCCAGCGGACCCGGCCCTGGCGCGCCTGGTGGAGCGTATCCGGTCATTATGTCGGTCGGCGGCCTGAGTTGGCGCTATTCTGGCCGTGTACCGTCGACCCCGCCATCATGCTGAACTTTCACAAAGGCTCACAGTCTATCCCCTCGCATCGCGCTTGCTGCCTCCGGTCCGGGAGTCGAGGGCGTGCATGAGCGCGGATGTAAGTGATTTGAGCCTGGTACGCCGCGTGCAACGCGGAGACAAGGGGGCGTTCGATGCGCTGGTGCTCAAGTACCAGCACAAACTCGTCAAGCTGGTCATGCGTTATGTACGCAATCCGGCCGAGGCCGAGGATATCGCCCAGGAGGCCTTCATCAAGGCCTACCGGGCGCTGCCGCAGTTTCGGGGCGACAGTGCCTTCTATACCTGGCTGTATCGCATAGCCATCAACACCGCGAAGAACGCCGTGGTGTCGCGCGACCGCAGCCCGATCGAATACAACATCGACCGCCACGACAACGACGAGTCCTACGATATGCAAGGCCGCATGAAAGACTCCGAGACCCCCGAGGGGCTGGTGCTGACGGACGAGATCCGCACCACCGTCAATGCCGCCATCGACGCCCTGCCGGAGGACCTGCGCACCGCGATCGTGCTGCGCGAGCTCGAGGGCCTGTCTTACGAGGAGATCGCCGCTGCCATGGATTGCCCGGTCGGCACCGTGCGATCACGTATCTTCAGAGCGCGCGAGGCCATCGACCACCGCTTGCGGGAGGTTTTCGAGGGCGGCCTCGGCCGCGCGGAGGAGCTGGGATGAACGAGGAGCTCGATAGTCAGCTGTCGGCGATGTTCGACGATCAGCTGCCCCCGTCCGAATGCGAGCTGCTGGCGCGGCGCCTGTCGCGCGACGAGCAGCTGAAGGCGCGCTGGGGTCGCTACGCCGTGATGGGCGCGGTGATCCGTGCCGAGCGCGGCGTACGACTGAATGCGCCACTCGCCGGGCGCGTCAGCGCCGTGTTGCTGGCCGAGCCGGCGCTCGGCGCGCAGTCGGTCGCCGGCGCGCTGCCGCGCCGGGGCCTGCGCTGGTGGCAGCCGGTCGCTGCCGGCGCGCTCGCGGCGGGTGTCGCCGCAGTCTCGATCCTGTGGCTGCGCGCCGAGGCGCCGTCGAGCGTCGCCTCCCTGAGTGCGCGCCTCACCACTCCCGCCGCGGCGAGCGGCGCGTCGGTGATACCAGCGAGCGCGCGCGAGCGCGGCGGTCGCGCCGATAGCTACGTCGTACCCCCGTCGCCGGCCGTGCCCGCGATCGTCGTGCCGAGCACCGAGCTCGCCAACTACGTGGTCGCACACAGCATGTTTTCCTCACCGGTCGCCCGCCGCAACCTGCTGTCGGCCTTCATGACCAGCGAGCCGGCGGCCGCCGGCGCCGAGGAGCCCCCGGACGATGTCAAGAGCGCGGCCCAATAGCGGCGCACTGCTCGGACTGACGCTCGCCTGGGCCTGCACGGCGGCCCTCGCCGAGGACGCCGCCGGCCAGGCGCAGGCAACTGTGCCTGCCGCAACGACCCCGGCGCAGAAGAAGACATCACCTGCCCTGACCCCGGCGCAGAAGACATCACCAGCCTTGACCCCGGCGCAGAAGACATCACTTGCCCTGAGTCCTGCGCAGTGGCTCGAGCGGATGAATCACGCGCTCACCACGCGCAACTACGACGGCACCTTCTCGCACTGGCACGGCGGTCATGTCGAGATGCTGCGCATCATTCACCGGGTGCAGGACGGCAATGTGTCCGAGCGGCTCGTGTCACTCGACGGCTCGGGCCGCGAGTTCATCCGCAGCGGCGCGAATCTCGCCTGCTACCTCCCGGACAGGCGCACGGTGCTGGTCGAGCAGCGCCCGCCGCAGGAGTCGCTGGTGGGTTTCCCCGCGGTCGATGACCAGACGGCGAGCTTCTACGACATCCGCGAGGTGGGCCGCATGCGCCTCAACCGCCGTGACACCCACGTGATCACCGTGTCGCCGCGCGATGAATACCGCTACGGCTACCGGCTGTGGATCGACGCTTCCACCGCGATGCCTCTCAAGACGCAGCTGTGCGACGCCCACGGGCGGATCATCGAGCAGGTGGTGTTCGCGAGCCTCGCGCTGCCGGTGCGCATCGCCGATGCGTCCTTCCGGCCGGAGGTCTCGACGCTTGGTTTTCGCTGGCTGCGCACCGGGACGGCAGCGCCGCTGGCGCCGGCTGCCCCGGCGACCTCCGCCTGGAATGCGCTGCGGCTGCCGCCGGGATTCAGGATGTCGGTGCGCTCCGCACAGGTGCTGCCCGGCTCGAATCAACCGGTGGACCACCTGGTGTTCACCGACGGCGTCGCCTCGGTCTCGGTGTTCGTCGAGACGCAGAGCGCGGCCGGTGCGCAGGCGCCGCGCGCTCAGTCCGCCGCCGTCGGCTCCTCGTCTGCCTTCTCCACCGTGGTCGACGGCCACAAGATCACCGCGGTGGGCGAAGTGCCGCTCGCCACCGTGCAGTTCATCGCCACCCAGGTCAAGGCGCAGGACCTGGTGCCCGCCGGCGTCCCGCAACGCTGATGAGCCCCGCGGCTCGCCTCACGCTCGTGCAGCGGCACGACTGCGAGTTATGCGAAGAGATGCTGCGCCAACTCACCTTGTTCGGCGCCCGCGTGGCGCTGCCGCCGATCGAGGTGGTGGACGTCGACGCCGATCCGCAGCTGCGCCGCCGCCACGGCCTCGAGGTCCCGGTGCTGCTGCTCGACGGCACCGTGGTCTGCCGGGCGCGGCTCGATCACGCCGAGCTCACGCGCTTGCTGCGCGGGAGCGCCGCGGCCGCACCCGCCCCCTAGACCCCGGCGCAGCGGCCGACAATTCCCTATAATCCGCCCCGCCGCCTGACTTTGCTTACGCGCGGCAACTCGCGGCAACAGTCGGACGGCATGCGGCACATACGTAACTTCTCCATCATCGCGCACGTCGACCACGGCAAATCGACCCTCGCGGACCGCTTCATCCAGCTGTGCGGCGGCCTGGCCGACCGCGAGATGCAGGCGCAGGTGCTCGACTCCATGGAGCTCGAGCGCGAGCGGGGAATCACCATCAAGGCGCAGAGCGTGACGCTCTACTACAGCGCGCACGACGGGCAGCGCTACCAGCTCAACATGATCGACACCCCCGGGCACGTCGACTTCTCCTACGAGGTGTCACGTTCGCTGGCGGCCTGCGACGGCGCGCTGCTGGTGGTCGACGCCACCCAGGGGGTCGAGGCGCAGAGCGTCGCCAACTGCTACACGGCGACCGAGCAGGGCCTGGAGGTGCTGCCGGTCATCAACAAGATCGACCTGCCGTCCGCGGACCCCGAGCGCGTGGCACGCGAGATCGAGGAGATCATCGGCATCGACGCCACCGGCGCGGCGCGCGTCAGCGCCAAGACCGGGGAGGGCGTGCCGGAGCTGCTGGAGACGCTGCTGCGCCGCATTCCAGCGCCGCGCGGCGACAGCGCCGCGCCGCTGCAGGCGCTGATCATCGACTCGTGGTTCGACAATTACGTCGGGGTGGTGTCGCTGGTGCGGGTGATGAACGGCGGTTTCAAGAGCGGCGACCGCATCCGCGTGCTGTCTACCGGCCGCAGCCACATCGTCGACCGGCTCGGGCGCTTCACGCCCAAGCCGGTGGTGGAGAGCGAGCTCGGCACCGGCGACGTCGGCTTCGTGGTCGCCGGTATCAAGGAGATCGACGGCGCGCCGGTCGGCGACACCATCACGCTCGAGCACCGCCCGGCGGGCGCGCTGCCGGGCTTCAAGCAGATCAAGCCGCGGGTGTACGCCGGAGTATTCCCGGTGAATTCCGAGGAGTACGAGAAATTCCGCGACGCGCTCGCCAAGCTGCGCCTCAACGACTCGGCGCTGCACTACGAGCCGGAGGTCTCCGGGGCGCTCGGCTTCGGGTTTCGCTGCGGCTTCCTCGGCCTGCTGCACATGGACATCGTGCAGGAGCGCCTCGAGCGCGAATACCAGCTGACGCTGGTGACCAGCGCACCCACGGTGGTGTACGAGGTGCAAAAGCGCGACCGCGCCGTCGAGTACGTCGACAACCCGGCCAAGCTGCCCTCGCTCGGCGAGATCGAGGAGATCCGCGAGCCACTCATCGTGGCCAGCATCCTGGTGCCGCCCGATTACGTCGGCGGAGTGCTGAAGCTGTGCAACGACAAGCGCGGCACGCAGAAGAAGATGCAATACCTCGGCACGCAGGTGTCGCTGCAGTACGAGCTGCCGCTCGCGGAAGTCGTGCTCGACTTCTTCGACCGCCTGAAGTCGGTCAGCCGCGGCTATGCCTCGTTCGACTACGAGTTCAGCCACTTCGCGGCGGCGCCGCTGGTGAAGCTCGACATCCTCATCAACGGCGACAAGGTCGACGCGCTGTCGATCATCGTGCACAAGGACAGCGCCTACGCCCGCGGTCGCGAGCTGGTCGACAAGATGCACGAGCTCATCCCGCGGCAGATGTTCGAAGTGGCCGTGCAGGCGGCGATCGGCAGCGCGGTGATCGCGCGCGCCACCGTCAAGGCGCTGCGCAAGAACGTGCTCGCCAAGTGCTACGGCGGCGACATCACCCGCAAGCGCAAGCTCCTCGAGAAACAGAAGGAGGGCAAGAAGCGCATGAAGCAGCTGGGTCACGTCGAGATTCCCCAGGAAGCATTTCTCGCGGTCCTGCAGGTCGGCCGCAAGCACTAAAGGTTTGCCCATGCCACAGTTCCTGATGCCAATCGTCGTGCTGCTGTCGTGGCTGGCGCTGCCGGTCACGCTGGTGTGCGTCATCGACGACTGGCTGCTGCGTCCGCACCGCGCGCTGGCCGGCGCGCCGGCGCTCGATACCCCGCTGATGCGCTTCCTCTACGGCGCGCTGCCGGTGCTGATCGTGTGCGCGGTGCTGCGGCTGCTGCTCGCCGAGCGGCTCGACTTCAGCGCCGTGCTGCTCGGTATCACCGTGCTCACCGGCGCGGTATGGGCGCTCGATGCGCTGTGGCTCGCGCCGCGGCGCGCCGCCGCCGCCCGCCGCGCCGGCAAGGACCCGGCCGGCTTCAGCGAGCCGGGCACGGTCGACTATGCGCGCAGCTTCTTCCCGGTGGCGCTGGTGGTGCTGCTGCTGCGCTCCTTTGTGTTCGAGCCGTTCCGCATCCCGTCCGACTCGATGATGCCGACGCTGCTCGACGGCGACTTCATCATCGTCAACAAGTACACCTACGGCTTGCGCCTGCCGGTGCTCAATCGCAAGATCGTCGCCATGGGCGAGCCGCAGCGCGGCGACGTGGTGGTGTTCCGCTACCCGCCGGACCCTTCGGTCAACTTCATCAAGCGCCTCGTCGGGCTGCCGGGCGATCACGTGGAAGTGCACGACAACCTCATCATCGTCAACGGCAAGCCGGTACCGTTCTACGTCGGCGCGCAGCGCTACAACGACGGCTGCTACGTGAACATGTCGCTCGCCCGCGAGCGCCTCGGCAACCACGACCACGAGGCGATCTTCTGCCCGGTGGCGCTCGACCGCTCGCCGGTGCTGCCCGGGTGCAAGCGGAGCGGGGTGCGCGGCTACGTATGCGGTGACGAGGACGCTCCCGGGGGGATGCGCGCTGCGCCGTTTGTCGGCGACGTGCCGCCGGGGCATTATCTGATGATGGGCGACAACCGCGACAACAGCGACGACGGGCGCATGTGGGGTTGGGTCCCGGAAGAGAACCTCGTCGGCAAGGCGACGCGGATCTGGTTCAATTGGGATCTGGGCCGCGCCGGCGGCCCGATCTGGAGCCGCATTGGCAAGGCCATTCAGTGACACGGCTAAGGAGTTGCAGCGATGCGTAACAGGCAGACAGGTGTCACGGCGCTCGGCTGGCTAATCCTGCTCACGCCGTTCGCGATCATGGTGTACGGCGGCATCCGCCTGATGCCGATATACCTCAACTACATGAAGGTCGCCAAGGCGATGGATGCGACCGCCAAGGAAACCACCGGCCAGATCAGCCCGACCACGATCCGCACCGTGCTCGACAGACATTTCGAGATCGACATGGTCGAGTATCCGGCCACGAAGGACATGAAGATCACCAAAGACGAGGGCGGCTGGGTACTCGAGTGCGCCTATGACGATGAGGCACCCTTTTTCGGTAACGTCTCGCTGCACGTGGTATTCGACAAGAAGGTGAAACTCGGCGGCTAGCGCCCATCCGCCGCATGCAGCGCGCTTGAGCCACAGGACATGACGAGTGCTTCGGTGGCGACGGCGTGGGTGCAGGCGCGGCTCGGTTACCAGCCGCGCGATGCGGCGTTGTTCAGCGCCGCGCTCACCCACCGCAGCGCCGCCCGCCCCAACAACGAGCGGCTGGAGTTCCTCGGCGATGCGGTGCTCAACCTCAGCGTCGCCCGCCAGCTCTACGACGCCTTTCCCGAGGCCTCCGAGGGGGACCTGAGCCGCCTGCGCGCGCGCCTGGTGAGCCGCGAGCCGCTCGCCGAGGTGGCGCTCGACCTTGGGATCGGCGAGGTGCTGCGTCTCGGCTCGGGCGAGCTCAAGAGCGGCGGCTTTCGCCGTCACTCGATCCTCGCCGACGCGTTCGAGGCGCTGTGCGGGGCGGTATTCCTCGACGGCGGCCCGCAGGCGGTCGAGCCGCTGCTCGCGCGGCTGTTTGCGCCGCGCATCGCGGCACTGCCGCCACCGGAAGCGCTCAAGGACGCCAAGACGCGCCTGCAGGAGCACCTGCAGTCGCGCAGCCTGACGCTGCCGCGTTACACCATTCTCGGCATCGAAGGCGCCGATCATGCCCAGACGTTCCGCGTGAGCTGCGAGGTGCCGGGCCTGAAGCTGCGCGTCGAGGGCGGCGGCGCGAGCCGCCGCAGTGCCGAGCAGGAGGCCGCCGCGCGCATGCTGGCGGCGATCGCCGGCGCGGTGGCCGGAGCGCCGCCGTGAGCTCGCTGCCGCCCGCGGGTGAGTTTCGCAGCGGCTTCGCCGCACTGGTCGGTCGGCCCAACGTCGGCAAATCGACGCTGCTCAATGCGCTGGTGGGGGAGAAGCTGAGCATCGTCACGCCGCGTCCCCAGACCACCCGCCACCGCATCCTCGGGGTCCTCGACCTGCCGGCCGCGCAGATCGCCTTCGTCGACACGCCGGGCCTGCACGCCCAGGCGCGCCGTGCCCTGAACAAGGCCATGAACCGCACCGCCGCCGCGGCGCTCGAGGGCGCCGATCTGGTGGTGCTGGTGGTGGAGGCGCTGCGCTGGACCGGCGAGGATGACCTGGCGCTGGCGCGCATCGCGCGCTCCGGCCGGCCGGCGCTCGCCGCGGTCAACAAGGTCGACCAGGCGCGCCCGCGCACGCAACTGCTGCCCTACCTGGCGCAGCTGGCCGCCCGCCACCCGTTCCGCGCCTGCGTGCCGGTGTCCGCGCTCAAGGGCGACAATCTCGCGGATCTGCGCGACACCATCGCCGCGCAGCTGCCGGTGGGCGCGGCGCTGTTTCCCCCGGGGCAGCGCACCGACCGCGGACGCGAGTTCCGCATCGCCGAGATCATCCGCGAGAAACTCACCCTCGAGCTGAACCAGGAGGTGCCCTACGGCATCGCGGTCGAGGTGGAGCGCGTGGCGGAGGAAGACGGTCAGCTCCACGTCGACGCCGCCATCTGGGTCGATCGCGAGGGCCAGAAGCCGATCGTGATCGGCGCCGGCGGCGCGCGGCTGAAGCGCGTGGGCCGCTCCGCGCGGCTGGCGCTCAACGGGCTGCTGCAGCAGCGGTTGCACCTCAACCTGTGGGTCAAGGTGCGCGAGAACTGGGCGGACAATGCGCGCGCGCTGCGCGAGCTGGGACTGGAATGAGCCGCAGCCAGCGCCGCGTCGAGCTCACCGCCGGCTACCTGCTGCACCACCGGCCGTGGCGCGATACCAGCCGCATTCTGGAGGTGCTGACGCGCGAGCACGGCAGGCTGACGCTGTTCGCCCGCGGCGTGCGCGGCCCGGCCGCGAAGCTCAGCTCCGTGCTGCAGCCGTTTCAGCTGCTGCTGCTGTCGTGGAGCGGCCGCAGTGAGGCGCCCTCGCTCATCGCGGCCGAGCGCGGCGAGGGCGGCGGCGAGCCACTGCCGGCCACCTGCCTGCTGGCGGCTTTTTACCTGAACGAGCTGCTGCTGCGCCTGACGACGCGCCACGACCCGCTGCCGGAGCTGTTCGACCACTATCATGGCGCCCTCGGCGCGCTGCGCGCCGGCGCGCCCCTCGAGCCGTGCCTGCGGATCTTCGAGAAGCGCCTGCTGGAGGGGCTCGGCTACGGGGTCGACCTCACCAGCGAGGCGCACGGCGGCGCCGCGCTCACTGCCGACGGATACTATGATTTCCGGCCCGGCCACGGCGTGGTTGCGGCGCGCGCGGGGAGCGGGGCACTGCGCGGCAGCTCGCTGCTCGCCCTCGCCGCCGAGCAGCTCGGCGACGCGCGCTCGCTGGTCGATGCGCGGCGGCTGCTGCAGGCCGCGCTCGGCGAGTGCCTGGAGGGGCGGCCGCTGGCGAGCCGCGCGGTGGCGAAGTCGGTGAAACGCAGGGTGGCGACATGAGCACAGGCGTTGCGCTGGGAGTGAACATCGATCACGTGGCGACGCTGCGCCAGGTGCGCCGCGGGCGCTATCCCGATCCGGTGCACGCCGCGCTCAGCGCCGAGAGCGCCGGAGCGGACAGCATCACGCTGCACCTGCGCGAGGACCGCCGCCACATCCAGGACCAGGACGTGCGTGCCCTGCGTCCGCTGCTGCAGACCCGCATGAATCTCGAGATGGCCGTCACGGACGAGATGCTGGCGATCGCCGCCAGCGTGCTGCCGGCGGACTGCTGCCTGGTGCCCGAACGGCGCGCGGAGCTCACCACCGAGGGCGGACTGGACGTGCTGGCGCAGCCGCAACGCCTGCGCGCGGCGGTCGGCGAGCTGACGCGCGCCGGCGTGCGCGTGGCGCTGTTCATCGACCCCGAGCGCGCGCAGATCGAAGGCGCGGCGCACGCCGGCGCCCCGGTGGTGGAGCTGCACACCGGCGCCTATGCGCAGGCGAGCGGCGGCGCCGCCGCCACCGAGCTCGAGCGGCTGCGCGTGGCGACGCGCTTCGCGGCGAGCCTCGGTCTTACGGTGCACGCCGGCCACGGACTCAACTATCACAATGTGCAGCCGGTGGCGGCCATCGCCGAGATCACCGAACTCAACATCGGGCACGCGCTCATCGCGCACGCGCTGTTCGTCGGCCTGCCGGCGGCGGTGCGCGAGATGAAGGCGCTGCTGGCGGAGGCGCGCGCGTGATCTTCGGCATCGGCGTCGACGTGCTCGAGAGCGCGCGCGTGGCCCGCACGCTCGAGCGCTTCGGCACGCGCTTCATCGAGCACCTGCTGATGCCCGAGGAGCAGGCGCAGCTTATTCTCACCGCGCGGCGCGAGCGTTTCCTCGCCATGCGCTTCGCCGCCAAGGAGGCGATCGTCAAGGCGATGGGCACCGGCTTTGCGCACGGCGTGTGGATCCGCGACGTCGGGGTGGTGCAGAACGCCTGGGGCAAACCCGAGGTGGTGTTCTCGGCGCGCGGCGAGCGCGTGCGCCGCGCGCTCGGGGTCGGCGAGGGACACGTCACCTTGAGCGACGAGCGTGGCCTGGTGGTCGCGGTCGCGGTACTCATGAGGGCGCCGTGAACACGCTGGTGTTCGACATCGAGACGGTCCCCGACGTCGAGCTCGGGCGGCGCCTCTACGGACTTCAGGGGCTCGCCGACGCGCAGGTCGCCAAGGCGATGTACGCGCTGCGGCGGCAGGGACGGGCGGCGGCCGGCGCCGCGCCCGGGGATTTCCTGCCGCTCGAACAGCATCGCGTGGTGGCGATCTCGTGTGCGCTGCGCAGCGGCGACGGGTTTCGCCTCTGGAGCCTCGGCGACCTCACCACCGGCGAGGCGGAGCTGGTGCAGCGCTTCTTCGACGGCATCGAGAAGTTCTCTCCCGAGCTGGTGTCGTGGAACGGCTCGGGCTTCGATCTGCCGGTGCTCACCTACCGCGCGCTCGCCGCCGGCGTGCAGGCGGCGCGTTTCTGGGAAACCGGCGCGCAGGACGACTCGTTTCGCTACAACAACTACCTGAGCCGCTATCACTGGCGGCACATCGATCTGATGGACGTACTGTCCGGCTTCCAGGGCCGCGGGCGCGTTTCGCTGGCCAGCATGGCGACGCTGCTCGGGCTGCCCGGCAAGCTCGGCCTCGACGGCAGCCAGGTGTGGGACGCATGGCAGGGCGGGGACCTGGCGGGCATCCGCCACTACTGCGAGACCGACGTGCTCAACACCTGGCTCATCTACCTGCGCTTTGCGCTGCTGCGCGGCCAGCTGTCGCGCGAGCAGCACGCGCAGGAGCTGGCGCGCGTGCGCAGCTACCTCGCCGCCGCGCCCGAGCCGCACTTCGCCGCGTTCCTCGGCGCCTGGCAGGACGGCAGTTGAGCGAGGAGCAGACCGCGGTCGTCTGCGACCTCACGCACGCCGGCGAGGGCGTGGTGCACGGCGGCAAGACCGCCTTCATCGCCGGAGCGCTGCCGGGCGAGCGCATCCGTTTCCGTCGCACCCGCCGCCACCGCCAGCACGACGAGGGCGAGCTGCTCGAGGTGCTCGAGCCCGCGGCGCAACGGGTCGCGCCGCGCTGCGCGCATTTCGGTATCTGCGGGGGCTGTGCCCTGCAGCACCTCGCGCCCGCGGCGCAGCTCGCCGCCAGGCAGCGCGAGCTCGCCGACACCCTGGCGCGGGTCGCGCGGGTGAGCCCGCAGAGCTGGCTCGCGCCGCTGAGCGGACCTTCGTGGGGCTATCGGCGCCGCGCCCGCCTCGGAGTCAAGTTCGTTCACAAGAAGGGCCGCGTGCTGGTGGGATTCCGCGAGCGCGCCGCCCCGTACGTCGCCGACCTCGAGCGCTGCGAGGTGCTCAGCGCACCGATGGACGGGCTGATCGCGCCGCTCGCCGCCATGCTTGGCGAGCTCTCGATCCGCGGGCAGCTGCCGCAGATCGAGGTGGCGGTAGCGGACAATGCCACCGCGCTGGTGCTGCGCGTGCTCAGCGCGCCCTCGGCGGCGGATCTGGCACGGCTGCAGGCCTTCGCCGCCGCCCACACGCTGCGGCTGTACCTGCAGCCGCAGGGGCTCGACTCGGTGTACGAGCTCGGCGGTGCCGGCGAGCCGCTGTACTACCGGCTGGCGCACTTCGGCCTCGAGCTGCAGTTTGCGCCTACCGACTTCATCCAGGTGAACGGCGCGGTGAATACCACGCTGGTGACGCGCGCGGTGGAGCTGCTCGAGCTCACCCCGCACTCGCAGGTGCTCGACCTGTACTGCGGGCTGGGCAACTTCACGCTGGCGCTGGCGCGGCGCGCACAGTGCGCGGTCGGGGTCGAGGGCGAGGCGGCGCTCATCGCGCGCGCGCGCGCCAATGCCCGTCACAACGGCCTCGACAACGCCACGTTCCATCAGGCCGATCTCGCCGCGCCGCCCGATACGCAATCGGCGTGGCTGCGCCGCCCCTACAGCCACGTGCTGCTCGACCCGCCACGCAGTGGCGCGCGCGCGCTGCTCGCTGCCGTGGCGCAGCTCGCCCCCGAGCGGGTGTTGTATATTTCCTGTCATCCGGGAAGCCTGGCGCGCGACGTGGGGGTGTTGGTGCACGAGCACGGCTTGACGCTCGAAGCAGCAGGGGTCGTCGACATGTTTGCACACACCGCCCACATGGAGTCGCTGGCGCTGCTGCGGGGCCGTGCGCCGCGGCGCTGAAGACGCTGCGCGCGCTCACCGCATGAGCCTCGGGCCGCTGATGATCGACCTCGCGGGGACCGCGGTCACCGCCGAGGAGCGCGAGCTGCTGCGCCATCCCCTCGTCGGCGGGGTCATCCTGTTCACGCGTAACTACAGCGAACCGCAGCAACTCGACGCGCTGGTCGCCGACATCCATGCCGCGCGTACCCCACCGCTCATCGTGGCCGTCGACCAGGAAGGCGGCCGCATCCAGCGCTTTCGCGCCGGCTTCTCGGCGCTGCCCTCGCCGCGGCGCATCGGGAACGGCTTCGACCTGGACCCGAAGGGCGCGGTCGCACTCGCCCGCACGACCGGCTGGCTGATGGCGGCGGAGCTGCGCGCGTACGCCATCGACATCTCCTTCGCGCCGTGCGTCGACCTCGACCTGGGTGTCAGCGAGGTGATCGGCGACCGTGCCTTTCACGCCGCGCCCGCGGCGGTTGCGCAGCTCGCCCTCGCCTGGATGCGCGGCATGCGCGAGGCCGGTATGGCGGCCACCGCCAAGCACTTTCCCGGCCACGGGGCGGTGGTGGCCGATTCGCACCTCACACTGCCGGTCGACCGGCGCACCCTGCCGGATCTGGCCCCCGACCTTACCCCCTACCGGCGGCTGATCCCCAACGGGCTGCCGGCCGTGATGGCGGCCCACGTGCTCTATCCGGCCGTGGATTCGGCCCCCGCGAGCCTTTCCGGGCGCTGGATTCGCGACGTGCTGCGCGGAGAGCTGCTGTTTCAGGGGGTAGTGTTTACGGATGATCTTTCCATGGGAGGGGCGGCGGCCGCTTACGGGGATATCCTCGGACGCGCCCGGCAAGCCCTGGACGCAGGTTGTGACATGGTGCCGGTTTGCAACAATCGCGCCGGGGTCATCGAGCTGCTCCAGGGGCTCGAAATTGAGCCGGAGCCGGCGTCCAGCCTGCGCCTGGTACGCCTGCACGGGCGCTCCGGTGCCCCCGCGCGGGCGGCTCTCGAGGCATCCCCGCAGTGGGCGCGCGCGCGCGAGCTTCTGGCCCGCAGCGCCGCCGCGCCGCCACTGACGCTCGACCCGGGAAGCGCGACATGAACAACTGGTCGACAGACGCCTGGCAGCGCGTGGTCGATAGCGCGCCGGAGGGCATCGTGATCTGCGACGCGCAGGCGGCCGACTGTCCGGTCGTGTACGTGAACACAGCGTTTGCGCAGATGTGCGGCTACCCGGCAGCGGCGCTGCTCGGAACCAACCTGCGCATTCTGCAGGGCAGCGATCGCGACCAGGAGGCACGCGCACGGCTTGCCGAGGCGGTGAAGCTCGGCGAACCGGCGCGCGTGCTGCTGCGCAACTACCGCCCCGACGGCTCGCTGTTCTGGAACGAGACGGTGGTGCAGCCGGTGCGCACCGGGGACAAGGTGAGTCACTTCGTCAGCTATCACCGCGATGCCAGCGAGCGGCTCAAGCACGCCGAGCGCGGCAGCACCGGCCTGCCGTCGTGGCTGCGCGAGGACCGCCTCACGGGGCTGCATTCGCGCGCCTACTTCGAGGAGCTGCTGCAGCGGGACTGGCTGCTGGCGCAGCGCGACTCGCACGAGATCGGGCTGACGCTGTTCGACATCGACGATCTGGGTGCCTACAACGAGAAATTCGACCGTGCCGCAGGCGATGCCTGCATCCGCCGCGTCGCCCGCGTGATCGCGACCTCCTACCGCCGCGGCGGCGACCTGGTCGGCCGCTGGCAGGGCGGAACCTTCGTGGTGCTCACGCAAGGGGAGGCCGCCGACAAGGCCGCGCAGTACGCCCACGTCGTGAAGCAGCGCGTGCGCGACCTGCTGATACACCACCCCACGGCCGGCGCCGGGCGCTACGTCACCCTGAGCGCCAGCATCGCCAGCCTCGTGCCGCCGCGTACGCTTGAGGTGCAGGGACTGCTCAAGGCCTGCTCGGCAGCCTTGCGCCGCGCGAAGAAGAACGGCAAGGACGGCATTGCCACCGCCGAGGCGGCCGACTTCCACTGATCCGGTGCCCGCGAGCGGCACGCTGCGGCGAGACCCGTGGGGTGCGCCGGGGTCCGGTTGCTATTGAAATAATTAGGCGTATACTTTCTACTGAAATGAGCCCCCGTCCCGCCAGTGCCCGCGCCGCGGCGGACCCAGCCTCGGTCCTGTCGCACGCCACCGTACGTGCGGCGCGCTTTCTCGCCGTCGCCCAGGCCGACCTCGCCGCGATCATCGGCGTGAGCGCCGCGACGCTCTCGCGCCTCGCCAACGGGCAGCGCCTGCTGCAGCCTGACTCCAAGCCCTGGCAGCTCGCGGCGCTGTTCGTGCGGCTGTTCCGCTCGCTCGATGCGATCGTCGGCTCGGACGATACGGCCGCGCGCGCCTGGCTGCGCAGCGAGAACCAGGCGCTCGGCGGCGTGCCGCTGGCGCTCATCCGCGAGCCCGCCGGCCTGGTGCGCACCGTTGACTACCTGGACGCGGCGCGCGCTCGAATCTGAGACACGGGCCTACGCCCGTGAGCTGTGGCGCGCGGTCGAAGCGCAGCACACCGCTTCCACCATGCGCCTGGCGGACTCGCTCGATGAGCAGGCGACGCTCGAGGCGATCCTCGAGGCGAGCAAGCCGCCGCTGCCGCCGGAGGTCGGCGCGCTGCACTACCTGCTCGCCACGCCGTTTCGCTACCGGCCGCAGCTCGGCTCGCGCTTTCGTGCCGCCTTCGATGCCGGCGTCTGGTACGGCGCGGAAGTGCTGCGCACGGCGCTGGCGGAGAAGAGCTATTGGCGGCTGCGCTTTCTGCTCGATGCGCCCGGCACGCCGGACCTCAAGGCGGTGCCGCACACGGTGTTTCGTGCCGCGGTGCGCAGCGCCGCGGCGCTCGATCTCACCGCGGCGCCGTTCGTGCGTGCCCGCGCCACCTGGACCGCGCGCAGCAGCTACGCCGAGACGCAGGCCTTTGCTGCGCTGGCGCGCACGGCGCGCGTGGCGCTCATCCGCTACGAGTCGGTGCGCGATCCGCAGCACGCCGCCTGCGCGGCGGTGCTCGAGCCGGCCGCCTTCAGCGCTCCGCGCCCGCGCGGCGCCGAGACCTGGTTCATCGCCGCCGGACGCGAGCGGGTGCGCTGCGCGCGCGAGGCGCGCGGCGGGCCGACCTGGGAATTCACCAGCGCGCAGCTGCTGTAGCGATGCGGCGCGCTCAGCGCCCGGGCGGGCGGGCGCCCTGCGCCGGGGCGACGAGCGCGATCACGCCGAAGGCCGGGTGATCGAAGTAGCTGCGCTCGTAGAAGCGCACCCGCCGGCTCTCGTTGATGGTGAACGGCGTGTCGGCGCTCGCGCCCAGGCCCGCCGGGGGCTGCGCCATGGCATAGCTGAGCGACAGCCCGAGGTGCAGGAACTGCCCGCGCTCGAGAAACACGCTGCCGCTCAGGCCCGGGACGCTGATGCCGAGCTTGTCCAGGGTAAACCCCGCGCGCGTACCCCAGGCGCTGGCGGTTTGCGACCAGGCGGCGTGCGCCACCGGCACATAGGTGCCCGAGGCACGCAGGCGGTTCTCGAGCTCGGTCAGCTGCCAGGCCGAGCTCGGCAGCGCTGCCACGAAGTGCCCGATCTGCGCCGAGTCCCCGCCGGCTTCCGCACCCGCGATGCTGCGTGCGCCGGCCTCCGCGCTCCAGTCCTCCGGCTCCCCGAGCGCACCGCTGGCGCGGAACACGATGATCTCGACGTTGTACACCGCGTTGCCCGGGACGGCGGCGGCCTCCTGCGCGGGCAGCGGCAGCGCGTCTGCACACAGCGCCGCGGCGGCCAGGGCGAGGAGGGCACAAGTGCGCGCGGCGCGGTGAGACATGCGGCGCATTCTACTGAAGGCGCGCCGGTTCGCCGAGCCGTTGCAGCAACTGCGCGGCATAGTCGAAGCGCGCGCTCTCGGCCGGCAGCGCGCGCGTCACGCGCAGCTTCAGCGGCCCCTCGAGGCGGTACTCGCGCTGCCCCTGCCCGATCATGCGCACCAGCGTCGCCGGGTCGACGCGCGCGTGCTCCTCGAACAGCACCGTGCCTCCCTGGGGTCCCAGGTCGAGCCGCCGCACGCCGAGCGCGCGCGCGCGCAGCTTCAGGCGCGCGATGCGCAGCAGGTTATGGGCGGCCGGCGGCAGCGGACCGAAGCGATCGGCCAGCTCGGCGGTGAGCTCATCGAGCGCTGCATCGTCGGCGGCCGCGGCGCTGCGCTTGTAGAGCGACAGCCGCACGTGTACATCGCCGACGTAGGCATCCGGCAGAAAGGCCGGCAGGCGCAGCTCCACCTCGGTGGCCGCGGCGAGCGGCTGCTCGAGCGCCGGCTCGCGCCCCGCCTTGAGCGCGCTCACCGCGTGCTCGAGCATGTCCAGATACAGCGACAGCCCGATCTCGGTCATCTGGCCGCTCTGCTGCTCGCCGAGCAGCTCCCCGGCGCCGCGGATCTCCAGGTCGTGGGTCGCCAGCACGAACCCCGCGCCGAGCTCCTCGAGCGACTCGATCGCTTCGAGGCGCTTGGCGGCATCGCGCGCCAGCGCCTGGCGCGGCGGCGCGACCAGGTAGGCGTAGGCGCGGTGGTGCGAGCGCCCGACGCGGCCGCGCAGCTGGTGCAGCTGCGCCAGCCCCATCTGGTCGGCGCGGTTGATGATGATGGTGTTGGCGGTGGGCACGTCGATGCCGCTCTCGATGATGGTGGTGCACACCAGCACGTTGAAGCGGCGGTGATAGAAATCGACCATCAGCTGCTCCAGGTCGCGCTCGCGCATCTGCCCGTGGCCGATGCGCACGCTCGCCTCCGGCACCAGCGCCTGCAGCTCGGCGGCGATCTTGCCGATGGTGCGCACCTCGTTGTGCACGAAGTAGATCTGGCCGCCGCGGCGCAGTTCGCGCAGCGCCGCCTCGCGCAGCGTCGGCGCGTGCCACTCGATCACGAAAGTCTTGATGGTCAGCCGCTCGGCCGGCGCCGTGGTGATGAGCGACAGGTCGCGCAGGCCGCCGAGCGCCATGTTGAGAGTGCGCGGAATGGGCGTGGCGGTGAGCGTGAGCACGTGCACGTTGGCGCGCAGCGCCTGCAGGCGCTGCTTGTCGCGCACGCCGAAGCGATGCTCCTCATCGATGATCAGCAGCCCCAGATCGCGGAAGCGCGCCTGCGCGTGCAGCAGGCGATGCGTGGCGATGACGATGTCCACCGTGCCCTGCTCGAGGCCGGCGAGCACCACCTGCGTCTCCCTGGCATTGCCGAAGCGCGACAGCGCTTCCACGCGCACCGGCCAGTCGGCGAAGCGGTCGCGGAAGTTGGTCAGATGCTGCTGCACCAGCAGCGTCGTGGGCGCGAGCACCGCGACCTGCTTGCCGGCGTGCGCCGCGACGAACGCGGCGCGCATCGCCACCTCGGTCTTGCCGAAGCCGACGTCGCCGCACACGATGCGGTCCATGGGCCGCTCGCCGGCCAGATCGCTGAGCACCTGGCGGATCGCCTGCCCCTGGTCGGGGGTTTCCTCGAACGGGAAGGCACTGGCGAACGCCTGGTACTCGAGCTCCGGCAGCGCCAGGGCGAGGCCCGGCTGCGCCTTGCGCCGCGCGTGCAGGTCGAGCAGCTCCGCGGCCACGTCGCGGATCTGCTCGGCGGCGCGCCGCCGCGCGCGCGCCCACTGGTCGGTGCCGAGCTTGTGCAGCGGCGCATGCTCCGGCGCTGCCCCGGTGTAGCGGCTCACCAGGTGCAGCGCGTGCACCGGCACGTAGATGCGATCCCCGTCCTGGTATTCGAGCACCAGGAATTCCCCCGGCTGGCCGCCGACCTCCATCGGCATGAGCCCGAGGTAACGGCCGACGCCGTACTCCTCGTGCACCACCGGCGCGCCGGGGTTGAGGTCCTGCAGGTCGCGCAGGATCGCCTGCGGATCGGCGGCGCGGCGCGGACGGCGCTCCTGGTGCGCGCGGGCACCGAACAGCTGCGCTTCGGTGATCAGGGCGATCGGCGGCGCGGTGAGCGTGAGGCCCTCGAGGTCGGGCGCCACGGTGAGCGCAAGACGCGCCGTGCCGGCGGCGAACCGCGCCCAGCTGTCGATGAGCGCCACCGTGTGGCCGTGAGCGCGCAGCATCTCCTGCAGCACCTCGCGGCGGCCCGCCGAGTCTGCGGCCAGCAGTACCCGGCCGTGGAACTCGCGCAGGAAAGCGGCGAGCGCGGCGAACGGCTCCGCGGCGCGCACGTCGACGCGCAGCTCGCGCGGCGCGGCGGTAGGGAAGTTGTGTACGTGCGGAGCGCCCTGCAGCTCGAGGTCGGCCTTGAAGGCGTCGAGCGTGATGGCGGCGAACGGCGCGAGCCCGGCCGCGAGCTGCTGCGGGTCGAGAAACAGCTCCGCCGGGGAAAGCAGCGGACGCTCGATGTCGTGGCGGCGATCCTCGTAGCGCACGCCGATCTCGCTCCAGGCGCGCGCCAGCGCGCCGGGCAGCGCTGCATCGTGCACGATCACCGCATCCTGCGGCAGGTAGTCGGCGAGCGTCGCGGTGGCTTCGAAGAACAGCGGCTGGTAGAACTCCACCCCGGCCGGCGCCAGCCCCTCGCTCACGCCGCGGTAAATGACGCTGCGGGTCGGGTCGCCTTCGAAGCGCGTGCGGAAGCGGCGGCGGAAGTCCTTGACCGCCTGGCTGTCGAGCGGCACTTCGCGTGCCGGCAGCAGGCGCACGCGCGTCAGCGTGTCGAGGGAGCGCTGTGTGTCCGGATCGAAGCGGCGGATCGCCTCGATCTCGTCGTCGAACAGGTCGATGCGCAGCGGCGTGGCCGCGCCCATCGGAAAGACGTCGAGGAGCGAGCCACGCACGGCGAACTCCCCCGGGCTCACCACCTGGCTGACGCTCGCGTAGCCGGCCTCGGCGAGGCGCAGCCGGAACGGCTCGAGCGCCAGCGACTGGCCGGTCGCGAGCTCGAAGGCGCGCCCCTGCACGTAGCTGTGGGGCGCCAGGCGCTGCATGAGTGTGTCGGCCGCCACGATCAGGCAGCCGTGGCGCACCTGCGGCAGCTCATAAAGCGTCTGTAGCCGCTCGGAGATGATGTCCGGGTGCGGTGAGAACAGGTCGTACGGCAGCACCTCCCAGTCGGGCAGCCGCAGCAGCGGCAACGCGTCTCCGGCGAAGAAGCGCAGCTCCGCCGTGAGGCGCTCGAGCTCGCGGGCGCCGTCGGCGATCAGCACGTACAGCCGCCGCTCGGCGGCGGCGGCTTCCGCCAGCGCCAGCGCCGCGGCACTGCCGTAGAGCTGGTGCCAGCGCACGCGCGGCTGCACCGCGTCGGGCAGCGGAGGGTGGAGCAGGGAGGTCATCGGTGCCCGGGAGCTTACCCGAGCGCGCGCATGGTGCGTCGCCTTCAGCTCAGCGCCGCAGCCGGTGCGTCGCTCACTTGCAGGCGGCTTGCCAGGGGTACGCAGAAGATGTCGATCGGGTTCGAGCGGCCGCGCACCTGCAGCGGCGGCAGGGCCGTCGCGCCGACGTCCATGCCGCGCGCATCGAGCGACTGCTTGAGAGTGCCGGAGAACAGCATCTCGCCAGCGCGCGCCCGCTGGCACAGCCGCGCGGCGATGTTCACCACATCGCCGATGATGGTGTAGCTCATGTAGGTGGAGGAGCCGATGTTGCCCGCGACCACGTCCCCCTCATTGATGCCGATGCCAAGCCCCGCCTCGATCGGGTAGCGCTTCTGCCAGGAGAGCGCCAGTTCGCGGAAGCCGTCGAGCATCTCGCGCGCGGCGCGTACCGCGCGCTGCGCGCTGTCAGCCTGCGCGAGCGGCACGCCGAAGCCGAGCATCAGGCAGTCCCCGGCCATGTGAAATACCGTGCCCTCGTGGCGGAAGGTGATCTCGGTGAGGAGCGAGAAGTACTCGTTGAGCAGCGGCACCACCGCCGTCGCATCGAGCTGCTCGGCGATGCTGGTGAAACCGCGCAGGTCGGCGAACAGCACCACCGCGTGCGCGCGTGCATCCGCGGTGGTGAGCAGCGTGTCGCGCAGCTGTACGTCCTCGAGGATCATGTCCGCGACGCGCGGGGAGACGTAGCGGCGGAAGGTCTGCCGCAGCACTTCCTCGCGCCGCCGGATCTCTGCCTCCAGCTGCACCGCAGCGCTCTTGCGGCGCAGCGCGCCGGCACGCATAAGGGCGTCGATGTGTGCCGTGAGAGGCTCGTCGGCCGCCAAGGGATCCCCAGGAAAATTATTCGCTTAAGCCCGAGACTATCACATCTTCATGAACTCCCGGCACCTCGCCGGCCGGGCACGGAGGCGGCCGGTGCGCGCGCGTCGCGCGCGCGTCAGCGCATCGACTCAGGAGCGGGTGGGATCGGAGGAGGTGCCCGCGGGACGCACGCCGCGCAGGCGGTAGACGGTGAGCGCGATGCCCACCAGCGCAAATACGCTCGCAAACAGCAGATCGCCGCGCTGGTACGCGCGGTACGCGAGCGCCAGCCAGAATACCAGCAGGGCAATGCTCAGCAGCGGGGGCACGAGCGAGTTTCAGCCAGTGACGACCGCGTCGATGACGCGGTCGTGCTCGAACACAACCGCGAAGCCGTTGTAGTCCCAGCGCGTGATCGGCGGCGAGCCCACGGTTGGATGGCGCGTCAGCGGAGCACCGAAGTGCTTCTCCACGTCAGCCATGGTGCTGCCGCGCTTGGGACGATCGATCTGCGACTCGCGTATCTGCACCTGGTCGTTGACCACGATGGTGTCGGCAAGCGCGGTGCTGGCCCCTGCGCAGCCGCACAGCAGTGCGGCGAGGATGCGGGTGTGCATACGACGTTCCCTTCGGAAGTTGCCGACGACTATAGCACCGCCGGGAATCTGTCAAAACTGCCCGCCGCGCGCGTGCGTCGAACTGTGACGCAGGTCTGTAAACCCTGCAACTATGGTTAAATCGCGTCGATGTTCCATCCCCTGGCGGTCTACATGGGCCTGCGCTACGTGCGCGCACGCCCGGGCAAGTTCTTCGTTTCCTTCATAACCTGGGCCTCGCTGGTCGGGGTGTGCGTGGGTGTTGCGGCGCTCATCGTCATCCTGTCGGTGATGAACGGCTTCGAGGCGGAGCTGCGCGAGCGGCTGCTGTCGCTGAGCGCCCAGGTGCGCATCGGCGCCGCGCCCGCGGTCGCGCCGCCGGCTGCGGCTCCCGACTGGGC
>Ga0210390_10001088_pt1 | contig 27013 bp, 40 predicted proteins | sample IncBWH11OmetaG_FD_161050 | JGI IMG/M metagenome (GOLD analysis project Ga0210390, IMG submission 161050) | Forest soil microbial communities from Barre Woods Harvard Forest LTER site, Petersham, Massachusetts, United States - Inc-BW-H-11-O ... | reverse complement strand
GAACGGTTCACCGCTTTACTCCACCACCTCAACGTCGCACTTCTTCGTGAGAGCTTTTACGATAAAGCCCCCCAGCAACGACAGAAACGTGGCCACGCACAACATCCGGAACCACCACGTCTGGTATTACGCCGGGGCGATGGAGAAATCCAGGAATGTACCGGCCTCGTTCCACACCCCGCTGTTATTGGATGCCATCACGCGGAAGCGGTAATTACGGGGAGGAAGATTGCCGTAAAATGCTTGCCGGCGAGTGCCGGCGTCCTGCCAATCGTGGTCCCAACCTTCGAGCTTTTCCCTAAAGCGTATCTTTTCCGGCGCGACTAAACTGAGCGCCGTATAGTCGATCTCTAGCTCGCGCAGCAGCGGGGGCAGGCGGGGATTCGATGGTGCATCGCCCAATAAATTCCCCTGGTACTCCTTGCGGTCGGCGATGACCTTCTCGATATGCACCGGCGGCGAGAGTTTGTTGAAGGGAAGGTGGAGCGGATCTACGACGCTGATGCCGTCGGGACTGATGAACCAGAGTTTCCCATCTCCAGACTTGCCGACGCGCGGCGTATAATCGCCAACCACAGCGAGAGTCCTTAGCCCGTCCGAATTATCGAAAACCGTGGCGCGGAGTGTGCGGGCTGTCTTGTCTGCAGCACCAGTCCACGCGTCCAACTCGGAGCGTGCAACCCGTACCAAGCCGCAGGGCATCATTATCCAGACCGATTGGGCGTCGTATTCCATGGTCCATTGGACCGCATCGCAAGGCAAACCGCTCATGCTTGTTAACGTGGCGATGCGCCCGTTTTTCAGTTGACTGAGTCCGCCCTCAGCGGCGATCCAAAGCGCGCCTTCAGTGTCGAATCGAAGCTGATTGACAGCCCCACTGCCCAATCCATCGGTGGCTGAATAGGACGAACGGACCTGGCCATCACGAAACCATACGACGCCTCCCCGCGAAAATCCGAGCCACAGGTCACCGCGCAAAGGATCCGGAGCCAAGACAAGCGCAGGATCCTTGCGTCCAAATGTGGACCATGGAAAATTACGACCCACTTGCACCGCTGATTCAGCGGGTTAATGGCGTAGAGCCCGATCGTTTATCCTTCCCTCCAAGTGGTCGGAAATAGTCCACTCTGACAATAACCGTGAGGCGCCTGAGTCCCGTTCTTTGGGACGATAGTAATAATGGCGGCCACTCTCAGGATGGGCCGCATGGACTGGAGCGCGTAAGCGCGGCGATTGACGAAGAGGTCAGTGTAGATCTTCACCAGCGCCGGCGTGGCAGTCAATCGTCGCTTCCACAGTTTTCCTCCTTTCAACATGTCCGGCGCCACGCGCTACGTGTAGATATGTCGAGATCGAATTTCTGTCAAACGGCAGTCAAAGTCCTCAGTTGGAGGGCAACGCCATTTCAGCGGGCCTTCCTGGTTCCAAGATCCATCCCGGAGTGGCTTTGAGCAGACCGGGGCGTTCGACCAGGCTCAAAATGTCGTACTCGTGAATGAGCAGATCGAAATCGCTTTGGCTGTATCCCCCATACTGCCGGTCGTCGAAATCGATCCAGAACCAAGTCCTTGTCTTACGATCGAAGACGTAAAACGCTCCCGACCCCGGATCGCCTTCAACTGATACGAACAGCAAAATTGAGGTGGGAAAACTCGATCCAACGTACTGGCTGAGCGTTCTCGGTGATTGCGACTAGACCGGAAATCGCTGGATCAATCGCGGATGTCCCGATTGTGAGAATTGGGTGTGCTTTCATGTGACCAAACATAGGTTTTCCTTCCTGGCCTGTGTTCCCTGAAGTTTTAAACGCAAGGATGAGAGTGAATTCGAACTGGACTTGCGGCTCGCTCCGTGCGTTTTAGATTCGAGTCAACTTGCGGAGCCCTGTGGTGGTGTGGTGGCATCAAATGTTTTGAGCTCATGGTGGAAAAAGCCAATCATCGCAGCGTGCCAGAATTTGAGGTGCACTCGCTACTCAAGTCCCCGACAGTTACGATCCGAGATACGAAATGCCAGGGCAGCAGCCGGTCCATGAGCCCGGAAGAGTTCACGACCAAAACCCAACTGATCTTCCCGTATCGCGGCGTATACGTGCGCCACGTTGGGCAGGACCAGACTGTAGCGGAAGCGAACCAAGTGCTTTTTTTCAATGCCAATGAAGGTTACCGGGTTAGCCATCCGGTCGTCGGCGGCGATGGCAGTCTAACGTTGGTTATCGAGGAATCTCAATTGCACGAGTTGGCGCCGCTCGACATTTTGCATCGAAATTCCGAGCTTGCATTCCGGCGCCGCCGTTTACGGATTGATGCCCGTGCCCAAGCCCTTGTGGCGCTCCTGCGTCACAGCCTGCACCAAAAAGTTGCGGAACCCCTCGAAGCTGAGGTCCTAGCGTTGACCTTGGTGCGACGAGCGCTCGGTCCGCGCAGTTCGCATGCGCCCCGCGCTACATTTGGGCGCCAGGGACTGGTAGATCGAGCCAAACTCGTGCTGTCGAGCGATCTCATGCGACGCTGGACTTTGGCCGAGATCGCCGGCGAATTGCGCGTTTCTCCTGTCTATCTCACTCAGGTTTTTCAACAGGTAGAGGGATTGCCGCTGTATCAGTACCAATTGCGACTTCGGCTGGCGCGCGCGTTGGACCTCCTTGCACGCCGGGATGATTTGACGACTTTAGCCCTGGATCTCGGTTTTTCCAGTCACAGTCACTTCAGTGCCACGTTTCGCAGGCTTTACGGCTATTCGCCTTCGGCGTTCAGGCGCTCTGCACTGCGTCGATAACTCCACTCAGCAAATTGCTAAAGATTCTGACAGCGCCTAGGTCTTCGTGCGTGGCCTACTAGCCACACCCGAACTTCGGGATGGGAGAGAAATCGTGGCGGAAAGAACTTGTGCAGCGTGTGACTGCAGGCTGAACGCGGATGTTATTCACGTCAAAATCGGCGGAAGGACAGTCGAGGTTTGCTGCGGGGACTGCGCGCAGAAACTGAAGGAAGCAAATGCTTCCACAACGGCTAAGAGAGGTTAAACCATGGAACGAAACAAGCCAGTCGCGGAGCGAAAACAGGTCGAAACCTCATCCGGGCGCATCAGCTATATCGAGCAAGGCGGGGGACCGGTGGCATTGTTCGTGCATGGCGTCCTCCTCAATGGCCATCTCTGGCGTCGCCAACTGGCCGGACTGTCGGACATGCGTCGGTGTATCGCCGTGGATTTGCTCGCCCACGGTGATACAGAAATCGCGCCGGGCCACGACATCTCCGTTACCGCCAACGCCGAGATGCTCAAGCAATTTCTGGACGCGCTCAAGATCGATCAGATAGATCTCGTCGGAAATGATAGCGGCGGAGGCATATGTCAGATTTTCGCTGCTCTCCACCCAGAGCGCGTTCGCAGCCTCACACTGACCGACTGCGACACCCACGACAACTGGCCACCCGAGGCATTCAAGCCCTTTCTCGCGATGGCGGCGAATGGCGGATTACGCAGGACACTTGAAGCGATGCTAGCGGACAAGAGCATTTACCGCTCACCAAATGCTTTAGGACCTGCCTATGAGGATCCCGGGCAATTGAGCGACGAAGATATCGAAGCGTATCTTCAGCCGTTTGTTAGGACCGAGCAACGAACACGCGATCTCCAACGGTTTCTGGTGGCGTTCGATAACAAGCACACCCTCGCTGTCGAAGACCGTCTCAAGACCCTGAAAGCGCCGACACTTATCGTCTGGGGAACAGATGACGTGTATTTCGATGTGAAATGGTCACACTGGCTGGCTCAGAACATCCCCGGAACGCGGCGTCGCGTCGAATTCAGGAACGCCAGGATCTTCTTTCCCGAAGAGCGCTGGCGCGAGTTCAACAAAGAACTGCGAGAGCATTGGGAGGCGGTCGAGCAGGGCAGTTGATCGGCCGTTCACCTCAACTTGGTGGAGAGAACTCATGAATCAGCCTGGACGGGTCGCCCATTTTCGTCAATTGCACACCGAGAAGCCCTTGATTCTGCCGAACGCTTGGGACGCAGCCAGCGCACGGGTGATCGAAGCGGCTGGAGCGCCGGCTATTGCAACCACGAGCGCCGGCGTTTCGTGGTCCTTCGGGCGAGCGGACGGCCAGAAGCTCAGGCGCGAAGAGATGTTGCAGGTGATCGGTAACATTGTTGAGAGCGTCAGAGTTCCGGTTAGTGCGGATATGGAGAGTGGCTATGGTAACGGCTCCGGCAAGGACGTGGCCGACACCGTACAGGCACTGATATCAGTCGGCGTAGCCGGAATCAATATTGAGGACTCGCCAGGCCAGAATGGACAGGTGCTACTCGCTCCAGAGGAGCAGGCGGAGCGCATTCGAATGGCGCGACAAGCGGCAACTTCCGTGGGCGGCGACTTGCTGATCAACGCACGAACCGATTTGTACCTGTTTGCGGTCGGCGACGTACGGACGCGGTTTTCGGCTGCAGTAGAACGCGCAAGGTTGTACCGGCGCGCGGGTGCAGATTGCGTGTTTGTGCCAGGGGTCATCGATATCAGCACCATCGTGGAGTTGGTCAGAGCTAACGAAGGACCGCTGAACATAATGGCGATGCCGGGAGCACCGAGTGCAAAGCAACTGGGGGAAATCGGGGTGGCTCGCGTGAGTGTCGGCCCATGGATCGCTCAGGCGGCGTTGACGGTGGCACAGCGCGCGGCACGTGAGCTAGTCAGGGAGGGGACGTACAAAGCCCTTGAGGCAAGTCTGCCTTTCGCCGACTTGAATGCGATGTTCGCACAGTCTCCAGGGCAGGAAGCAAACAGATCCTGAGCACAAGAAAAGGTGTCTCCTACGTCGGCTAAAAGCTCATGTACGTTCACGAAAGGTCATAAGGTAGTCGTCTTCGGCGCATCGGGTCACACCGGGCGGTTTGTCGTCGCCGAATTGGCAAGCCGTGACATCATGGTTGTTCTCGCCGGCCGGGACTCGAAGAAACTCCTCGCGCTCCGCACGGCCCATCCGGCTTTTGAAACGCGGGTTGCTTCCGTCGATGATTCCGCTTCCCTCGACCGAACTCTGTCAGGTGCTTCACTGGTAATAAATTGTGCCGGACCGTTCCTTGATACAGCGGCGCCAGTCATTGAGGCAGCGCTTCGCGCTCGAATCCACTACCTTGACGTTACGGCGGAACAGGCGGTTGCGATCGCAGTCTTTGAGAAATTCTCTGACGTGGCACGAACGGTGGGCGTTTTGGTTATGCCATCCATGGCATTTTATGGGGCGTTGGGAGACCTCCTTGCCACGGCCGCCATGCGCAATTGGTCCACCGCCGATGAAATTCAGATTGCAGTAGCGCTTGATAGCTGGAAGCCGACACTTGGGACGCGGCTGACCGGTGAGCGCAACCCGGGCCGCCGCTTGGTATTTTCAAACAACAGACTATCGGTCCTTGAAGAGCCACCTCCGAAACAGATCTGGTCGTTCCCGCCGCCATTTGGAAAGCAAAACGTCGTGGCCTTGCCCTTGGCCGAAACCGTCATTATTTCTCGGCACCTGCGCGTTCCGGAGATTCACGCGTACATGAACCTGGCGCCACTCGATGATCTACACAATCCGACTACACCCGAGCCGACTCCAGTCGACGACAGGGGTCGTTCTGCACAGGAGTTTCTGATCGAAGTAAAGGTTCGTAAGGGAAATGAACAGAGCCGCGCGATCGCTGCGGGACGCGATATCTACGCGGTCACGGCTCCCCTCGTCGTCGAGGCAGCAGAGCGCATCCTTGCTGGGGAAGTGCGAGACACCGGCACTGCGGCGCCTGGTGAAATCTTCGATGCAGAAGCTTTCCTGCGGGCACTCTCGCCCGAGCATATTAGCCTTCAAATGCCAAATTCACCTGCATGACGCGCTATAGTCGTCACACATCTCCCGTAGAGATAAGATCTTGCAGACCAATCGGCGTTTCAAACACATGGAAATGACACCGCAATTACACGGCAATGCCTGGGAAGAGCGTGCCCGGTTGTTGTACCCCTCCCGCCGGCGCCAAAACAGATGCGAGCGTAAGGGTCGTCGGACTTCCGCTTCTTCTGACTTGTAGCGCGAAAGTTTCCTTCAGAAAGTCTTGAAATAAACCAATGTGGACGGCACGCCTGCAATGCGACATGTTCTCGGCGACGAACCACATGAAATCGTGATTCGGAGTACAGGAAATGGCGGATCGCTGTCTCCTGTTCTAGCCTCTCGCAGATCGCCGCATAGTGGCGCGCCGCCTTCGGAGTGCGTTCATATTCCAAGGCGAACTTGCAGTCCAGGCCGGCAACGCGAACGAATACAACTGCGTCGTAGTACTTCGAATAGCCATACTGGCTGAGATCGTTTCGTGAACGGACTTCGGTTTCGGGCATCCAGTAAACAAGCGATCCGGTGCGCTTCAACGCCAGGTGGATCTCGCGCTGTGGCACGACAGTCTCCTATGCGCAGCTTGCGGAACGAATTGGCCGTCCGACCGCAGTTCGTGCGGTGGGGCTTGCCAATGGCTCAAATCCGGTTGGGGTCGTAGTCCCGTGCCATCGCGTGATCGGCTCTGACGGATCGCTCACCGGCTATGGGGGCGGAATCGAACGCAAGCGCTGGTTACTGGAGCACGAACAAAGAGCGCGCTAACAAAAGAAAACATCTGGATCACAATGAACGCTGGTAATAGAGGAGAAGATGAGATGAACAAAGTGAATCTCGCTGAAAAGCTGTCACAAATCAAGGACTACTGGAAGCCCCGGATTCTTTGTGAATTGAATGGCCAGGAACTTAAGCTCGTTAAGATCCGAGGAGCGTTCGTCTGGCATCATCACGAGAACGAAGATGAGTTGCTGCTGTGTCTTTCAGGACGGCTGCGAATTCAGTTCCGGGATGGCTCCGTCGAGATTGGAACTGGAGAGTTTTCTGTTGTCCCCAAGGGAATTGAGCATCGCACTTCGGCGGATGAAGAAACTCACCTTCTAGTTTTCGAGCCAATCGGCACCCGCAATACCGGAAATGTAGAAGACCCAACATTCACCGCTCTTGATGTTCCGATCTAACTTGCAAAAACGAATTTGAAGGTTTTTGATTTCGGCCAGTCGTGACGTTGAAGGAGCAGATCAGTGCCTCTGGCCACGGTTTCCAGCGCATCCACTACCCAGGCTGCACCCGGCCTCAATCGCGGAACTAGGCTCTCATCGATTGCATCTTCCGAGGTCTAATCATGGTGTGGATGGCTCTCGATCACACGCGCGACTTCTTCACCAACCTTCGCTTCGAGCCGAGAACATAGATCTCACCTGGCCGGGATTGTTTTTCACGCGCTGGATCACACACTTCTGCGCTCCGATGTTCTACCTCCTTGCCGGTACCGGTGGCTTCCTGTATCGCGAGCGGGCTGGATCAGTCGGGAAGGTTTCGCGCTTCCTCTTGACTCGTGGAATCTGGCTGGTCGTTCTCGAATGGACGATTATTGAATTTGCCTGGACGTTCGTTCCCTGGACATTCGGCGGAGTGATCTGGTCGTTGGGTGTCAGTATGGTGATCCTGGCGGGTCTGGTGTGGCTGCCAGAATGGGCGATTCTGACATTCGGTCTCGCTCTTGTCGCGACGCACGATCTTTTCGATGTTGTTAAGCCCACACAAATGGGTTCCCTCGGCTGGGTGTGGGCATTGCTCCACTGCCGCGGTGTCGTACCGGGGACTCACTTGTTCGTTCTCTTTCCTCTTGTTCCATGGGTGGGTCGTAATGGCATGCGGCTATGTGCTAGGAAGAGTGATGCTCAAAGAGCCGTCCCTTCGACAGAGAATTCTGTTGTTTCTCGGCTCGACCGTCACTCTGGGATTCGTCGTTCTGCGCGGATTGAACGCATACGGAAATCCGGCCGGTGGCGTGGCCGCAAGCTCGCCCGGTCAGTGGCACCGGCTTCCTACGACATTGATGACGATGGTCTACTTTCTTGACGTCGAGAAATACCCACCGTCTTTACAGTTCTTGTTGATGACCATCGGCCCTTCCCTCCTATTGCTCTCTTGGCTGGATCGCTCTGGCCAACAGCCGTTCATCAAGGAGCCAACCAACCCTTTTCTGGTCTTCGGGCGAGTGCCCATGTTCTTTTACATCCTGCATCTCTACGTAATTCACCTGCTGGCCATTGCTAGGGCATACATCTTCCGCCAACCGGTGGATTGGCTTTGGCACGGCAGCTTTTGGATGAACAACACCCCGGAGAGCTATGGTCACGGCCTCTCCTTTATTTACACGATGCGGCTCTTGACGGTGGCGATGCTGTACTTGCCCTGCTGCTGGTTCTCAAAGCTGAAGCAGAGGCGCAAAGACCGGTGGTTAAGTTATCTCTGTCCGCGGTGGGTGCCCGCAGGAGAAGCTCAATGAAGGCGTCACGCTCGGGAGCGGCGGCCCGGTCGGTGCCGCCGTTGCCTCAGAACGACTGGGAGAATCGAGTTTCCAGGAACTCTCCGAGCTTGGCTGTCGCCTTGAACTGCGGGATCGGGTCCAGTTCTTTGAATGCAGAAGTGAACGCGTTCGAGAGACTCCAAATCGTTCGCGGGCGAAACTCCTCGTACCTCGGTTCGAAGTACAAATCATGCACGTTTCGCGCCAGATGTTTCGGAGCGTCCAACCTGCCCTCCACGAAGGCCTCGTAGATGACAACCTTTGCCGTGACGTCCGTGAGTTCACACTTCTGCCAGGCATCCACTTGCTTGCGCATGGGTTCAAAGTTTCGCTGCATCCTGTCCACACCGACCGAAACGCAATCGATGAGCGAGAAGGATTTCGAGTGTTTGGCTAGCACCGGTGTAAAATCTCCCGAAAAGGCCATGTTCGAGCAAACGAAGACACGATAGCCACAAGTCATCGCCAGCCGCATGCTTTTGTCATGCGAGTTTCGCAATCCGATGGAGAATCGGCAACCCTCCATTTCGGTGGCGAGGTCAAGCACCCCGAACATCTTCATCCCGTCCGGCGATACCGCATATTCGTCGTGGACGACGCCGATGTGGCGAAACCCGAGAGTTTCGATCAATGCACCGATGATCTCATGATGGGGGATCGGGCGGTGCGTTTCGGTCGCTGGTGGAGTAGGCACCAGTGCTAATTCTTCACGGCCAATCGTCCGGCCACTATAGCCAATGAGCGTACTTGTTTCTGACATACTGCTGTTTCCTCCTTTTTTAGGGTGAAATGAACTGCAAAATCTCACAAGTCGAAGGCAGATCATCGTGCGCGCGAGCTACAGGCGCACGTGGGTAGCTCACGATGCCCTAATAGGGGTCAGCTATTCTTTTGATGGAAAGGAAAGGCAATGAAAAAGCCGACTCTGCGGGTTACGAAATGGCTGGTTGACATCCCGGTCGAGGCGCACTGCACGCAGTGCCTAACGGTGTCGTTCAATGCGCAGGGTGCTGGTCATCCCCCGAACCGCGAGGAGTACCAGAAGTCACTGCAGGACCAGTTTGATGTGCACTGTAAGGCGGTGCATTCCGAAACGTGAACCATAGCGCGGCAACACTCATCCGAACAGTGAAGCCTGCTCGGGGACCGGTGGCTTTCCTCGGGGTCTCCGGCCCGATCCGGGTCTCTGTCCAAAGATGAGGACCGAACTCGAATCGATCAGTTCCTGGACTAGCACACGAGCAGCGGAATCGCTCCGAAGCACGTTACCGGATAATCCCGCCACTGCGACTTCATCCGCCGGTTCAGGCGCGGTCGGAAACAGCTTCTGATGCTCCGAGTTGAGCGCTTTCCATACCGCATCAGCGGACTCCCCGATGCCGTTTCTCTCGACGAGCTCTCTGGCCATCGCCGATAGCATGTCATCGTCTTCGTCGATCGACTGCAGTCCCTCGCCGGCAAACTTGCCCTCCATCGTGAGCGCCACCAAGAGTTTCTTGCCCATCAAGCGCAAACACGCCGTCTGCATCGTGCCTTCGTAGCAAAAAAACTTCACGCGCACTGGGCGCCGTTGGCCGATTCTCCACGATCGGCGGCTGGCCTGTCGCAGCGTGTGCAGGGAGTATCCCGACTCATAGAAGATGATGGTTGGAAAATCGAGCAGGTCTAGACCCGTTTCCACCAGCTTGGGATGGCAAATAACGACCTGTACTCCTTCCTTGGTCTGCCGCGCATACCAGGCTTCTCGTTTCGAAGTGTCCACGCTTGCCCGCAACACTGCCGTGCGGATTCCTTCATTCATGAGAATCCGTTGGAGTCTGGCTGTGACGTCATGCTTTTGCGTGTAGACCGCGAACATCTGGCACCGTCGTCCTTCGGCCAGTTCTTTTCTGATCTCTTCGATGAGCTTTCTTTCCTTCGAATAGAGTTGCTCTTCGGGAAGATCACGTGTCTCGGCAATGACAAACCGAACATTGCGTTTCAGCTCCGGATCGAATTCCGTCCCGTACAGAGTTCCCAGGCCATATGGGTGGTCCGGATAAAGCAATAGCGTATTCAGCATCGTGCTCAGCACAGACCTGTTGCCTCGGTGCTCTTTCAGGGCTTTCCGAATGGCATCTTCCAACTCCCGATATGCACTCATCATCAGCGCATCCATTGGGATACTAACGTAGCTCTCCTCGTATGGCGGAAGTTCTCCCGAGATGTCTTCGAGGAAGACGAAGGCGCACAACTGCATCAGGAATTCGCCGAAGAGCAAAGGAGATGCTCCGGGTTTGCGGCGGACCATGCTGGTAGACTTCGCTTTCGAGCAACGATTCTCGGCTGGTTCGGTCTTGGTGATGGTTTCGAGAACGCCGTAATCTTGGGTGAAGGAAGTGCGTCCCGTGGTACCCCATTCGTACCCGTGCTCCTTCATTCCGGCAGCTTCAAGGCGAAACAAGGTATTGAACAAATCATCGGCATAACCACCAAGAAGCGTGCCAGTCAGACCAACGATTCGATTGGTGCAGGAGGCCAAAGTACCCAATGCATTCCCTTGTGCCGTATCGCCAGCCAGTTGATGAATCTCGTCGCAAACCGCGTAGTCGAACCATCCCGGCATATAACGCCCAATGAACTCGATCGGCGCCATGCGGCGGATCTTGTCCGCGTCGGCCTGCCATAAGGGACTGTGAAACGGGCGGCACCGCTTGTCGCCTCTGGTTTCAATGGCCTCGGATATCTTGACCTTTTCAAACTCGGCGAGCGTCAAACGACTCTCGTCCACCATCACAGGTTTGCCGGTATCGGAATTCACGACACATCCCAGGTAAGGCCCTGATTGCGGTATGCGATAGGCGTGGCGCCAGAAGTAGCCGAGCTTGGCGCGTTCGCGTCCCACAATAAATAGTGAGGGGCTTCCACAGAGAGACAGCCACCGTTTCCTCGAAGTAGCCGCATTCCTGCTCAGCCGCAGTTCGCTCAATGTCGTGCTCAACCCCTCTCGAATAATGCGGCCTTGTCTTAGTCGCACTTCGTTTACTCCGTGGTGCTTGTTCTCGTCGCCGCCATTTCGCAGATCATCGATGAGGAATGCACGCACGCCCGGCAGGGTGAGGAAAGCCTCGCGCGCCCACTTCTCGACCAGATGAGGGGGAGCCATGACCAGCGCCGTGAACGGACAACCTTCGCTATGGACGTGGATCGCACCAAGCGAGATCAGTGTCTTGCCTGTGCCGCATTCCGCCACCACCATCCCTGTTCGGGCTTGATGCCAGCGTTTGGCAAGTCCCATGATGGCGATCGCTTGCGCCGGAAAAGGCATTCGCAATAATCCTTCGATTCTCGGTGAGGGTCGATCACCGAACTGGTGGAGCGCCGGGTATTCTTCGAGAATACGTGTCGCAAGCAAGCTGGCATTGGCGCGCATGTAGTCGTAGATCGTGGACAATACAGGCATGGAAACTCCTCAACGAACTCAGGTTCTCAGTCAACGTTTCGCAGACGAATGGATTGGAATCGCTATAACTCCGAGTCGCCCGTCATCCCATGCCGGATCCAAGGAGGAAGTGAACAGGAAAGTTGGTTGATGGGAGGTTCCGAAAGGACGGTAAGCTTACAATTCAGCGCGGAGGAAACAATGACAACCGGGTCCTCGAGAATTTTCTGTTCCATCGCACTCGCGTTCTTAGCTGGATGCACGGCAACCGTCTCGGCGACTGAAAGATCCGGCGCCGGCAACGACGCGCAGGTTACCATCCTGTACGATGCCTTTGGCAAAGACTCTGGCATGTAAAAGGACTGGGGCTATGCTGCATTGGTTGAATACGGTGGAAAGCGCATCCTGTTCGACACTGGGAACAATCCGAGCGTTCTCGAACGGAACGTAAAAGCAAAACATGTTGACTTGTCGAAGCTGGATTTCGTGGTCATGTCCCACCGGCACGGCGATCACGTGGGCGGTTTGTCCTACGTGTTGAAAGTGAATCCTAGGGTCAAGATTTACGCGCCTAAGGAGGGATTTGGCGTCTTTGGTGGCGACCTACCGAGCGCCTTCTACCGCAAGGATCTCTCCCTGCCCCCGGAACAGCGCTATTACAATGGCGCACCACCAGAAGTGATGCGCTTCGGATCGGCGTGGCCCGATGCGAACTTTGAACTGGTCGACAAGGACGCCGAGATTGCGCCTGGCATCCATCTGATTGCATTGGTTTCGGATAAGCCGGGTACGCTGGAATTGCGCGAACCGTCGCTCGCCATCAACACTCCTGACGGGATGGTGATCGTTGTGGGTTGTTCGCATCCTGGTCTCGACAGGATTGTTGTTGCGGGCGGCTAGCATCAACCCCCACATCCACTTGATTGTCGGCGGATTTCATCTTGTCGTCACAAATGATGCGGACATCGAGGAAGTGGTGGCGGCGCTCCATGACACTTATAAGGTGGAGTATGTCGCCCCGGGTCACTGCACGGGCGAATCGGCATTTACGGCGTTTAGAAAAGGCTTCGTGGACCATTATCTATACGCGGGACTGGATACAACGCTCGAACTGATTCCAAAATCGCAAAAGTGAGTTGTCTCGGTTTGTCGGTAAGTCCAAAAATGGCTCGTTTAGCACGAACCTCCATCGCCAGCCACCTGATTGGCTGTCCGGAACAGGTCACGGAAGCTCAGGCTTTGCCAATGGATGGACCCGGATTCCGCGGGAATTGAGACGCCCCCACTCTCGACTGCCCAACTGAGCCAGTCGAGGAACTCTTCTTTTGTTCCCTTGACAATTACGGGGTCGCACCCGATGCCGAGTGCGTTCCCGACCGCACGATGCGTCGCGAGTTCGCCGGCAAACCAGTCGGCCCACTCTGGCATTCCGGGAATCCCATAGATACGGGCGATTGAAGCCCAAACAAATTGCTTGTCCGATGCTCCCAACAGTGTCTTTCCTGAATTTGCAGACAGGCTCCCCGAGGCGAACTCCTCCGATATGCCAATGAGGTGACGCAAAGGCTTCTTTCGTTCGCGAAGCTGCAGCGAACCCTTGAAACATTGGGCGTTCCGCTCCAGGCATGCGCGGGTGGGCGGAACCTCCGGTCCTTCGATCATGAAGCGGTCCCCCATTGAAATGGCTGCACTGATCGCCGAGATCTGCGTGTCTCCTCCGACCACGGAAATCAAATGTGCCTTGGCCTGTCGCGGAGGATCCGGCAGGAGTTCACCGATGAAACGATCCAGATGGAGCTTGATGCTGGTCGTTGTCTTCTCTGTGTTCTTCACATACGTGAGCCAGCCGAACCGAAGGTGTGCGTTCGTCATTCGGAGTCCTTCTTTTCATGGGTAAGAATCTGTGATTTGCCATTGGCAAATACTAGCGTCAGTTCGTGCGAGAACCGCTCGCGGTCGTGCAGGATTTTTGTGCCGTCTTCTTCCTCTTCTTCCCAATGGTCGGTGAACTTCACCGACCGCCAATGCGCGATGTGACGCTCTTCGCCTTCGCCGAACACTCCGTTGAGCATTCCTGCGGTGCACAATAGCCCCACATGCCCGCCATGCAGTGGTGTGAGTGGCCGTCCTCGCACGTCTCGCTGCTTGGGAAGAAGGATTCGACTGGCTTGACGATAGGCCGCGGAATCGAGCAGTAGATCCTCAACTTCATCCAATGGAATGCCTATGTTGGTGAGTACGGCAGGTCCAGAGGGTGGTACTTCGTAGGAAACAGGCGGGTGGTCAGTCAGGTCAGCGAGATCAGGTTTCCAAGCCAGCATCTCTAACCAGCGCACGCAGTTGAGCAACTCGGAATCACGGAGGTGCTCGTGACGTTTTCGTCGCCTTCCTAGGACTACTACCTGCTTGTACTGGACACTCGCCAGTTCGGTGAGCCGATAGACCGCGAGATCACCGAAGTACTCGCTCAGGATTCTGGCACACGGCTTCAACTGCGGTTGCGGGATCACAAATGTGAGCACGCCACCCGATTTCAGCCATCGGTATGTGTGCTCGAGAAACACCAACTCCAGGCGCTGGTTATTCGTTTGTCCCACCTCCAGGTCGTACGGAGGATTGAGATAAAGAAGGGAGATTGATTCCGCGGGGCAGCGCACATCCATCGTGTTCGCGTGCAGTGTTTCGATTCCCAGGCTTCTGGCTTGTTCGGCTCGATACGCATCAATTTCTATTCCGTATCGCCGCGCGTGTGTCCCTTCCAGCAAATCCGTGAAAGCCACGCCGTCTCCCACGCAGGGGTCAATTGCGGAGAATTCATCTGGGGACGTCAGACAATTTTTCAGACGCCCGGCTTCGACAGCTGGAAGCGGGAAGAAACCCAATTTTGCTTTGCCATGAGGACGCATCGAGAACCTCTTTTGCGTTTGAACGCGATGGGCAGGAAACTGAGCTAGCGGCGTTGGCGCAGGGCTGGGCGGGCACGTTCAGCGTAGTTCGGGAATGCCTACTGACGTGCTTTGACTCCAGACAAAGCTTTGCTATCGTACTCGCTCAAGAAAAGGAGGGCTCATGACCGTCAGCCAGTTAAGAAGAATGGTGCTGATGATTTTCGCAATGACCACAATGGCCAGCGCGTACGGTCAGCAGGGACAATGGGCGGCAGCTGACAATCCGACTGCAAAGTTCATGATTGACGGGGAGAGGCAATGGGCAGAGGCCGCCTGCACTCACAACAAGATCGCGCAGAAGATTCTGGCAGATGACTTCCAGGGCACATCTCCGGAGGGACAACGCTACACAAAATCGGAAGAAGTTTCTGACGCAGCGGATACGTCGAAAAGCGCTAGGGATTGCCGGCTGATCGAGACGAAAGTCCGGTTTTTTGGAGACAGCCTTGCGATGGTCTATGGCAGCGAGACTTCAGTCCGGAAAGCCAAAGATGGAACCGAGCAATCCCGCTGCCTGATTTGGACCGATACCTGGCTTAAGCGGAATGACAACTGGCAGATCATCGCAGCGCAGGATACGCGCTTCGATTGCAAGTAAAAGTGGGCGTGTCTCGTCGCGCTCGATTGTCACGCGGGACTCATTGCCAGCTCCTCACCGCACTCAATACGGCGAGCGCCGGTAGACTCCCCTGTCGATTTCGACCTTCAGTTTTTCATGATCTCTGGAGGATTGAACCCGATTCTCTGAAACTCCTCGGCTGCGCTCTTCTTGGCATTCTGAAACGCTTCTTCGTCCTTCCAGACCGCTGTGGTCACAACGTTATGGCGGCTTCCGCCATCGGTGCTCTCATAGACAAAGCCCTCCACGAATCCCGGCAACGTCCTGAGGAAGGCGGAGCTTTTTCGCACCTCTGTTAAGAAAGCAACCTTGGACTCTTCAGGAACGACGAACTTATCAATTAGAACGACCTCCATGTGTTCTCCTTTTTCTTTTAGGTACGGGAAGATTCATTTTCCTCTAGCCCTGAAGCTCGCCACGAGCGGGAAGCGGTCCCGTCCGGCGCCACGCCACGAGCGACAGCAATAAACCAAGAACGACAGAGCCCACGACAATCGTGATCGATTGCCACAATTCCGGCTTGGCTGCCATGAGTAGGACAATTCCAAAGAAGACGGCAATTCGGATGCCGAGTGAAACCTTCAAGAACGGATCCTGTAGCCGCCTGCGCAGTTCCGGTTTCATCACCTTCAACGCCTCGGCGGAGCTACGGCGGATGGCGCGCATACGCTTGCCAGTTAACGCGCCGAGGGGCGCGATCAGAAGAAGAGCTAGTATCGCTGCCTTGGGCCAGGCCATCTCAAATGCCGACATTCGCACTGCTAGGTAGACCCCTGAAAGCAGCACGACGAAGATGGACCCGATTGCAAGCAAGGGAATGCCCGGAACGGGATCAATCCATCGCTGCACGTCACTCAAATCCGAAGCTCGCCGCAGATGAAAAAGCGAAAGGACCTCAAAACTCAGACTGGCGAAAAGGCCGAGTACCGCCGCGACATGCAAGAACAGAATGATGGAATAGAGTGTCATTTGTGTCTCCCCGTTTCGATCAGTTCGCGATTCCGACAACCTTGCGAATCGACGTCCCATTCTCCGCAAGCTTGATCATCAAATCGGCTACATCCGCGCGCGAAATTTTGAGGCCAAAACGCGGCAGGTGCCCCTCTTGCACCCGGTATTTCCCGGTGTACGGCTTATCAGTGAGTTCCGGTGGCCGCACCATCGTCCAATCGAGCTCAGTGTTCGCGAAGATTCGTTCCATCGCCGAAGCATCGGCAACCGTTCTTGGAAGGAACAACCGACCAAGTAGATAGGCGGGCGGAAAAATGGAATTCTTGAACAGAAACGCGACCGATTCAACGACGACTCTTCGGACCCCGGCGGGTGGCATCGCCGCGGTTAAAGCTCGAGCGAAGCGCTCGAGCAGATTTGAATCCGCTTCCAACCGCGGAGCCCGCGGACCAAATCCCGACAGGACTGCATCGTGACCTTGAATAACCTCCTGTAATGACGCACTGCTCAACAGGTCACCTTGGCTGACGTTGATGTGGTCCCGGAAGTCCTTGAGCCGTTCCGGCGAGCGGACAAATGCCGTAACGAGATGGCCGCGTCCGAGTGCCTGCTTGACGAGTTCGAGACCCGTGCCGCCGGTCGCACCCAACACCACCAGTCTCAGGCTCGGTTGGGTCTGTCCACGTCCGTCGCCGCCAAGCTCGGTATCACCTTGCATAATGGTTATAGATAACTCTACTGAATAAAGGATGCTATAATTTTCGCTTTGCCGAAGACCAAAAGAAGTCCCTACAAATCGCTGGCTCGCGAACGCCAGGCCGCGGATACCCGCCGGCGGATTCTCGAAGCCACCCGGCAGCTTTTGCAGAAGGAAGGCTATGCCGGGATGACAATTGAGGCGATCGCTCGCCAGGCGGAAGTCTCGGCTCAAAGCGTGTATGCCATCTTCAAATCGAAGACCGGCATTCTCATCGAACTACTCGATGAGTCGACGTTCGGGCCCGAATACGAGGAAGCCGTCCGCAAGGCCCTGAGCGAGAAGGACCCGGAAACACGCCTGCGACTGGCGGCTCCGATCGCCCGACAGATCCATGATGCCCTGAGTGTTACTTTCGATCTGCTACGAGGTGCAGGTGTGGTCGCGCCCGAACTGGCAAAGCTGGAGCGCCAGCGAGAATGTCTCCGTTACGAAAGGCAGGAACGGATGATCGTCTCTTTACGGGACGCGGGAAGGCTACGGGCAGAGCTTGATTACACGACGGCTCGGGACATCTTCTGGACGCTGACGGGTCGAGACATCTACCGGATGCTGGTGCGTGACCGTGGATGGTCTTCTCGGAAGTACCAAGACTGGCTTGCGGATACTCTTGTACGTTCACTGCTGGGTCCCCAAAGAAAATCGCGAAATCTCGTTTCTAAATAGTTCAAAGTCTCCGAATTCCTCTCTCAGGATCGCAGGTCGATGGAATATTGCTTCCGGGGTCGACGACTGGCGAGGATGGGCCTGACTACGAGATCTTTATCCATGCTCCGAAATATGCCCTTGCCACATTGATCTAAGGTGTCGCAATGGCACTTGGTCATCAACTCCTTGAGCAAGGCGCGCACTGCTCTTATCGCATCCATCAGCTGATCCAGTTCCCCAAGCTTTCTTTGTGACAGTTTTCTCCACCGTACTGGGGGACGAGTGACGTCAGTGAAGCCAAAGAACAACTGCCGGATTTCGCTCAACGAAAACCCCAGTTGCCGCGCACGTTGAATGATTGCGAGGCGGTAAAGTACGCTGGCGTCGTAGCGTCTCTGCCCGCTGAGCCGCTCCGCACGAGGAAGCAGGCCAATCCGCTCATAATAGCGAATCGCGGAAGGACGAAGTCGGATCTGTCGCGCAACCTCGGAAATGGTGAGTTGAGGCATGCGCCATTCTAGCGCATGTCACATCGCAAGGTCGGATCCTCGCGACAAATTGTTTACAAAGTATTTCCTTGCCTTAAAGTCAACTTTAAGTTGTAGCGTGACAAGAGAGCGGAGGACCTCGGACACCTTTTCGCTCGCAGGAGAAATGAGTCATGCGGAAAACAAAATGGATAACGGTTCTCGTGCTGTGGTTAGCCGTCGGTAGCCTCTGGGCTCAGACGGTTCCCCAGGTTGTTGACACAAAGAATGATGCGAGTCTCGACGCACGGCAAGAAAAGCGTGCACTCGAGTCCCTGATGAAAATCGTGGAGAAGGAGATCATACCTACGGTGGATGCCATGCCGGCCGACAAATTCGGGTTTGCCCCGACGGATGGCGAATTCAAGGGCGTGCGTACGTTCGGTCAAATGGTGAAACACTTCTCCGCCACCAATCACATTTTGGCTGCCGCAGCATTGGGAGAGGAGCCACCCGCTGAGGTTGGTGATGAACTCGGTCCCCAAAGTGTCAGGACCAAGGATGAAATTCTCGCGTATTTGAAAGGTTCATTTGTCCATCTGGACAAAGCCGTCGAGGCTATCGGTCAGGCCAACATCCCAGTGAATGCCTCGCCGATCTCACCCCTGAAACGCGGCGAAGTCACTCGCTTGGCGCTCATCACAGAGACGCTGCTCCATGCTTATGACCATTATGGTCAGTTGGTCGAGTACCTCCGCATGAACGGCGTCGTCCCGCCAGCGAGCCGGCCATGAACAATCTTGATAAGCTGCCAATAGCTTGCTCTCTCACGAGTACAGAGCTGCGTGAGCGTGATGCAACCTTTCTGGCCCAATTCAGAGCGGCCATCGTTAAGACAGAGGAACTTCAGGATGGTTGTGCTTTTCGTATTCCCGGCGACGGTGACAGCTTTCGGCAGGTGGTGGAATTGATCGTGGCAGAACGAGAATGCTGCCCGTTCTTAGTATTTGAGGTGAGTGCTCTGCCCAACATGGGCCCGGTGACCGTCCGCGTGAGTGGTCCAACTGGAACAAAGGAGTTCCTGAGCAGCCTGCTGGGCTTGCCTGGGGAGCAAGCCCCTGTCAGCCCGAACGAGGTATCGCCGCCTCGCAAGCAGGGCTGACTTCATGTCCAATCGCCTGAGAAGGTCAGGCGCCACGAAAGGAGCCTTATGCCGCGGATCTCAGCACAAGAGTTCGCACATTTGCCACTGCGGGTTCACGGATTCCTCGCCGACGTTCCGCTCCACGACGTCTGGGCGGTCGACCTCCCGCGTACTCGCTCCGGCATTACTCTTGATGAGTTTCTTAGAGCGGAAAAGGTCCATCAGTGCAGGCTCTCGCCGAGCGCGCGTGCACTGTTGAGCGTCCGCCTCTCCATCGGCCGCCTGCTCGGCTGGGATCGAGCGCCAGCCACAACCGCGTGCGAAACCTTCGCCACGCGGATGACAACCGTCGATTGCTCGAAGACCCTTGTACCGACCGGAGCGCCTGACGGGATTTTCCGTGTCGTCTATCGCTTCGAGAACGAGCAACTCCTTGAGCTGATCAACCGCACCGCGCACGCCGCGGCCCTGAGCGCTCTGGTCGAAACGAAGAACGCCTACCGCTTCTATTTCGCAGTTTACGTGCGCAACGTCAGCCTTTTTACGCCGGTCTACATGTCTCTCATCGACCCGTTCCGCAAGCATATTGTCTATCCGTCGCTGCTTCGCTCGGTCCGCGCGACGTGGGACACAACCTTCGGCACGACCTGACGCGTTACGACCGGATCGGCAGATAAGCTAGCATGAAATCAGAGCTCGAGATTCTGTCCCGGAACAGTCCGCAGCCACATGAAGATCACGATTCGACCGCTTACGCCGTCTCTCTGGCCCGACCTGGAAGCCTTGTTCGGAAGCAACGGCGCCTCAAATGGTTGCTGGTGCATGTATTGGCGGATCGGCCCGGAATATCACAAGCGGCCGCGCGAGAAAAATAGGATCGCATTTCGCAAAATCGTGAAGCACGGTCCGCCACCGGGGTTGGTGGCCTTCGATGGGGAGAGGGCTGTGGGCTGGTGTCAGCTCACGCCGCGACAGGACTTGATCTGGCCAATCGCAAACCAGTTCTCGAAGCCGTCGATGACACGCCGCTCTGGTCGATCTCATGCTTCTATGTACGCCGTGGTTATCGCAGAAAGGGCGTGATGACTTCTCTGATTCGAGAAGCATTGAAAACGGCAAAGCGCGCCAATGTGCCAGCGGTGGAAGCATATCCAGTCGACACTACGCGGCCGGGCAGCCCGTCCAACGTGTTCACAGGTACAGCTTCCACATTCAGGCGCCTCGGGTTCAGGACCATCGCTCGCCGCCAGCCCTCCCGACCAATCATGCGCCACGACTTGAGGGGCATTGCTCTCTGATGAGGGCAGCAGGAGATTAGCGCTTCGGTAGGATCAAAATATCAAACGAAACAACCCTTTTCGTATCGGTCAATATTCCTCAGGCAGCAGCAACGTGGTCACGGACCGATCCGCTTCCGTGATGACCCAGATCTTTTCTGTACCCGTAACTTCATAGCTGCTCATCACCCGGAATCCATGCTTGAGGCTCAATTCGTTTTCAGTCTTGTCTTCCTGGCACAGATCGCCCCAGTCACCTCGAAGGTGGCGCGAAAGAAATTCCAAGGGTGACTTATTGACCTGTTCCAATAGTGCGAGTGCTCCCGGCGTGGCAACGATCTGACCTGCGGGAAAAAGCGGAATGGTCGGTAGAGAGTTCATGATCCAGCTCCAGCTTCAGAGCTTGTTTGCGCATCGTTGGCTTTGTTTTCTTCACCATCCGTGGAAGCTCGGGCCACGATGAGGTTCGCGTCTTCAGCCCTTCTTTTCGCGATCTTCGTGTAAAGGTGAATTACGTACAAAGACTCACATCCTTCACAGTTCCCATCGGGTGGGCGTCCATCGCGCTTTGGGATCGTAGCGGGGATGGCGTATACAGCGTCCATCGAAACGAAACCGTATTTTCAGCGACATCGGCCACCTCACCAGTCCCCACGGCGAGCGTGGTTTCCGTTGACGGCCTCAGCTACAAGATCGGCAAGCGTGTCTGAAGCAGGTAGCTCCCGCACGGCGGTGAACGAGCAGAAACCATTCACCTGGACCGGCCGTTCATCTTCAACTCGGTAGCCGCGCTCGATGTGCTCCTGCTTCCGTTTCTCAAACAGATCGGCGCGTGTGGTTACACGAATCCTCATGGCTATCCTCGTTCCTCAGTGGTTCTCGTTGCTATAGAGAGTTTTGGGGGTGGAAATTCGCAGGCAGGAAAGTGGCCGCAGCGGGCAGGAGAACCGGCTAAAAGAATTTACTGCAACCGCTCAATCACGCTTTCAAGGTCATCGATGGCGTTCATGAGAACGCGCCGGGTTTCCTCGAGTTGCGCACTGCGAGTGGCGTTCGGGTCAAAGGTATCGCGGATTTCCCGAACGATGAACTCGGCGAGCGTATCGCCCGAACCCGCTGAGTTGCGCACTGCGAGTGGCGTTCGGGTCAAAGGTATCGCGGATTTCCCGAACGATGAACTCGGCGAGCGTATCGCCCGAACCCGCTTTGGACGTTCCCGTGTCCGGATCAAAATACTCGGCGAGATAGCCGTCGTCATGAGCTTCGTTGGCTAGGTTCAATAGTTCAACGAGAGAGAGTCGTTTCGACCGTTTCATGAAGTTGTTCCTCGGGAATTGCGCAGTCTTCGCCGCAGGTTTCCGAAGACAGCAGGAGGTAGGACCCTGAAGTTTCACATCAAGAGCTAGGGTTTGGCAGCGGCGCTTTCCAGATCGAGCACGATTCGCTTGAGACTTTGGAGATTGTCGACGCGCTCGAGTGAAGCGACCCCAAGTGCTTGGAGAATCGGCGTGAGGGCGTGGGGACCGGTTCTCTCAAGGGCGGCTTTCAGCCGCGTCAGGCCACGGTCGGCACATCGCATGTGCTCCAGCACTCTTTGCTGAACCGAGACGTCTTCGATCTCGCGCGGGTTCCAGACTCGGGCCAGATCGCGCAGGATACCGCGATAGAGGCCCCGGCCCAGAGGCTCCGCCAGCGCTTCGATTTCGGCAACGACTGAACCCGCTTGTGGGCCGTGCGTCTTTGGCGTATCGCTCGTAGAGTTCGAGCGGGCTGAGCCATTTGGGCGCAGGCCCTGTCCCCAGCCTGCTGGAGTTGCCCATCCTGCAAGTTGTGGAACTGTCTTTGGTCGCTTGCGATCATCCAGATCCACCCATGTTCCGGTGAAATAGTACAGATATCTGCCGAGGCCCAGACACGCACAAGCCCGCTTAAAAGATTGTGCCTCCGCCGCCGTCACAGCATTGTCATCATCGGCCCATTCTTCTCCCGTTGCCGAATGTGACCCTAGTCCGAAGACGGTGACCTCACAAGTCACCACCACCTTCGCCACGATCTTCTGGTCTTTGCTTCGTTCGAAATTCGCGCTGGTGTGAATGGTGTACTTGCGCGTCCACCCTGCCGGCGTGAACAGCGCATTCAGTCGGTCGGTGTAAGCTCTTTGGTCCGCATAGGGCACCACCTGGCCCCGCGGCGGCTGCCCGTTCTTCGTGGTGTTCGTCACCCGCCACTCGATCTGGCAGGCATCAAAGGGCAGTTCCAGTGCCGCCACCAACTCCTTCACGTTCTCGGGGGAAAACTGAGGCGCCACCGGAGCAAACACGCCGGCTGCCGCTGTGACAGATTCGATCCCACAGTGTTCGCGTGCATGGCCATTTGGTCCGCTCATTCCAGAGCCTCCTCTCTCACTGAAGCCTCGTCCAGGCGTTGTCCGTGCATCCAGCGCTGTGGCTTGATCTGGCGCAACCAATCTTGGGCTGTGGGAATGCTGCCAAGATCCTCGCGGACATGCTGTTCTCCCACATACCGGACGGGGATTTGTTTTCCGTCGCTGTTCACGATGGTTACGCCGAACAGTTTCTCTGCCAGAAAGATGCCCTCGGCGTGATGACGCAAAGCGCGATGGCGGAAATCCGGAAAGAACGCCTTCGACTCGTCAAACCAGTGGTGAATCGGGAGATAGTCTTCGGCTTTTCCGCCGAACTTCTTGGCGCTGCTCTCGGCGTGTCTGAGTGGGTGGGCCATGGCGTTACACCTCATACGTAGTCGTCGTGTAATCTTCGAAGCGGTCGTTGCGCTCGACGCTCAGCTTTCTCGCGCGGACGTCGAGAACGACATCTCCAAATCCGCCGCAGTTGTCTTCGTAGCCGAAGGGAACGAAAGATTCGAAGTGGTCTTGTAGATGCGAAGCCTCGTACTTGACGGGATCGAAATCGCCCCATGCATACCGTTCGGAGTCATAGCACTTCACGTCTTGCGTCGCTCCACTGTCCCCGCATCCGTCGAAGTGAACTGCTACGAAGGTCACGCCGGCCGCGGCAAACTTGGCGCATTCCGCAAGGATCGCGGCTTTGGCCGCTGCCTGTTGCGGCTCCAAGATCTGGTCATGGTTCTGCGGTAGATCTCCCATCGCATGATCCTTTCGATTCGAAATATAGAGATGAAATCAGGAGTGCTCTGTGCGAGCGGGTGCTTCCGCTGATCCCGCTGCATCGTACTTCTGAATTCGGCTGCGCCGCGACTTCGCTCGGAGGCGTTGCCAGTATTTGGGATCAACCCGTAGCGCCTGAGCACTAGAGAGCGAGGACAGACTGACGAATGCGCCGTGGTATGAGATCGTTCCGTAACGGAACAGCCGTGCGAGTAGCGCAAGCGCATGATTCGCTAGCGTCGGATTGACGAACGGTTCCTGACGATCGAGAGCCTCCGCTCCGCTACAACTCGGGAGACCATCTCCGTCAAGGTCAGCCTGAATCGCTTCGGGGAAGAGTTCGGAAACCGTCCGCAGCCGGAGCTTGCGTCGCCGATTCCTTCGGTTCAGCGGCTCTCCGAGCACAAATTGTCCGCTGTCTGCGTTGTTGCCCAAATCCAGCCAGTAGTCAACTTCGCTCCAGTCTTCGGCGCACTTGGCAATAGCTGCCCGAGCCTTCCGCGTATCCACACACCCGATCACAATGTCGACGCCGTCCAGCCTTCGCTTAGGATCGAGCCGCTCCGGAATTCCTTCCCAGTCGAGTCCCCAGAACAGATTCAGCCGGTTGGCGAGAACCACAGATTTATAGAGACCGATCTCAGATTGACTGAACGGCTGGCGTACGCAGTTCGTTGGAGAGATTACGTCCGAGTCAAGCAGAGTAACGTGGATGCCTTCCGGGTGTCCGTATACCAGCAATGCCTGATGCAGATACGGCAACCCGGCCGCAACGGCACTACCATTTCCGCCGCATCCCACAACCAGCACGCGCACTCTGTGTTTCAGAAGTTCCGGATGAATATGATGTGTTTCCATGTCTTCATCCTTCACCTCGTCTCTCGACAAACTCCTGAAGGGTTTGCTTGCTTTCCACCAGAAACTTCGCCGGAAACCGATTTCGTCCTGCAAGACTTGACCACAGGCCAAGAAAACCACCGGGATGACTTGTCAGTCGGACGGCACCACTGGGATGGGTGAATTCGCTGGCGAAATACGCGTTTTCCCAACTCGGCAGGGAGCCGGCGCTTTGCTCGTCTGGCACTCGCATACTGCCGAGGCATACTTGACCGCGCGAGTCGGTGTTCCAATACGGGGCGTTTTTCAAACGCGTATTGGCTGTCGGCCGGCAGTCTTCTGCGAGTGCACGCACGAACAGGTCCCGCCCATGGATCATGAACACCAAGGCAGCGTTAGGGAACATTTGGCCGTTTAGCTTTTTCGTTTCGGCGTTGCCCTCACCGAAGAACATCAGTCGCAATTTCGCCCGGCTCCACCAAGCGATCAACTCCGGTGTTCTTGCTAGCACATATTCCGGCAGGACCTCCGCTCCCATACTTGCACCCAAGCCTTTGGCGAGCGTCTCAAGGAAACCCGTCGTGACGGACTGTCCGGCACGCAAGTAAGGCGCTTCGTTCGGTCGGCACTTTACCTCGTGCAAGGTGGCAAAGGCTCGCGTGCCGTCTTGGTACACGAGCACCGCTTGTTTCAGACTGAAGGTTCGGTTGTCTCCGATCCGCAGATGAACGTTCATGACTGTCCCTCAAGGGGAATTACGCCCTCGTCATTGCCGGACATCAGGTCGATCAGCCGGCTGGCCGCCGCCAGCGTCTCGCACGCGACAGCAAGAATCCGAAAGCCTTGTCGAACGCTGCTCGGCTCAGAAAGCTGGAGCGGAATGATCAGGTTGGGATGGGGAGTTGTCTCCATTGCGGTCTGGGCCTCGTCGTCAAAACACCCAACCACAGCGTCGCCGGATGAAAATGCCGCGAGCAGACACGGCAATGGCGGATTCGAGTCCATGAGTTGCTCGCCCATGTCCTCCGTGAATTCCGGCCGTTTGGCTTGCCGCGAGATGGAACACAGTTCCAGCAAACTACTAATGAGCACCCGCCCTTCCTTGTTCCGCATCCTCTGGTTGAGATCCTTCAAACCTCGGAGACTCAGAGATTTCTCCTTGAGACACTTTGGAGTACATCCTTCGATATCCGGCACTTCGTACTGCTCGGGATTCTCTTCGCCCTCGTACCAGTCGCACAGCATGTCCACGCGCTCTTCTGCGTCGTGGTAGTCGTACACGCGGACCCATCGGCTGAGCGATCCCACGAAGTGCCTGAAGAATGTCGCGGGCAGACGCGGATGCACGCTGCCAAGTAGTTCAATGGTTGGGTTCAGAAGCACGAATGCCGCGCTATCTGGATCGAGGATCAGGTAGAGCGTACCCTCTGGCCCTCGTTCATCCGAGTAGTCGACCAATCTGTCGCTGAGGGTGAGGTCCAGATCGAAGCGGCGCCGGATTGACGCTCCGCCATGGTCGCGAATCCATCGCTGAAGAGTCAGGAATAAGTATTTGGCGGCATCGCTTCCGCTCTTTTCCCAGTCTTCCACGTCGGCGATACCGTGCCTTACCAGGATCTCCGCCAGCGCGATTACCTCGCGGTCATCCGCCGAGAAACGCTGTTCAGTCGGAACCTTCTCCAAAGTGGGCAACACAAGCTCGCATGGCGGGGCCATCAACTGACTAGTGGCAGGGAGCCTCCAGGTGGCGCAAGGCGTTTCCTGGCGTGCCAGCGGGAACACTGTTCTACCGCGCTCGCCAAGAGTGCTGAGGACATTTGCAGTTGCTGACATTGCAGGAACCTCCCGAGCACCGTCTGACTGCGCGAGTGGCGGTCCTGCGTCATTCTCTTGAACTCTCGCAGGATCTCGTGTGTTTCCCTATTGGGGCGAACTCTTTCTCTGCTACGCTTTGTTTTCATATTTCAGATCGATCGAGAGCAGTGACGACAGATCGCCGTCCTGCTTCGATCTGAGGAATCATCTATGAAGCGCGTTCTTCTTTCGTGGAGCAGCGGCCAAGATAGCGCTTGGAGTTTATATGTTCTCCGGCAGCGCGGAGAGTATCAGGTCGCCGGACTGCTGACCACATTCAACCAAGCCGCCGGTCGTGTTGCGATGCACACCGTCCGTCGCGAACTAGTCGAGCGGCAAGCCTCAGCAACCGGGTTGCCGCTTTGGGCGGTTCCTTTGCCCTGGCCCTGTTCGAACGAGCAGTACGAGTTGCTTATGGCTGAGACGTGTGCCAGAGCGCTCGCGGCTGGAATCGAAGGGATCGCATTGAGCGACCTGTTTCTCGAAGACGTGCGCGCGTACCGTGAAAAGCAAATGAGAAACACTGGCTTGCAGACGATATTTCC
>Ga0210390_10001087_pt1 | contig 27022 bp, 20 predicted proteins | sample IncBWH11OmetaG_FD_161050 | JGI IMG/M metagenome (GOLD analysis project Ga0210390, IMG submission 161050) | Forest soil microbial communities from Barre Woods Harvard Forest LTER site, Petersham, Massachusetts, United States - Inc-BW-H-11-O ... | reverse complement strand
GTCGTGGGGTCGCGACGCACGAGAGATGCAGCTGGTGTTGGGTGGCGCGGTCCCGCACGGCCAGGAGGCGGTCGCGCCGGTCGACGAAGCGCTTCCCACGCTGTTGCGCCGGATCCAGGACGACATTCGTTTCGACCGGCTGCCGGCCGGTGCTGGGGGCGACGACCAGGCCCTGCCTCTGCTCGAGGCGGACGACCACAGCATCCGCGTGCACTCGTGCCACGGCCGCGGGCGCCAGGTCGAGGTGCTGCGCGACGAGGTGCTGCACCTCCTGGCTGACGATCGGACGCTCGAGCCGCGCGACATCATCGTGTTGTGCCCTGACATCGAGCAATTTGCGCCCCTGATCCAGGCGACGTTCGGCGCGCACGACCTGAACGACGGGCCCTTCGACGCCACCCGCCAGCTCCAGATCCGGCTCGCCGACCGCTCGCTGCGCCAGACGAACCCAGTGATGGGTGTGCTGGCGGAGGTGATGGAGCTGGCGACGGCGCGGATCACGGCGAGCGAGGTGCTCGACCTGGCGGGCCGGGACCCCGTCCGGCGGCGCTTCGGGTTCAGCGACGACGACCTCTTCCGGCTAGAGGAGTGGGTCAACAGCGCATTCGTCCGGTGGGGATTCGACGCCGACCACCGCCGCTCGTTTCAGCTGGCCGACATCGGTGCCAACACCTGGCGGGCCGGGCTCGACCGGATCCTGCTCGGGGTGGCCATGGCGGAGGAGGACCAACGCCTCTTCGGTGAGACACTCCCGCTCGACGACGTCGACAGCGGCGACATCGAGCTGGCCGGACGCCTCGCGGAGTTCGTGCACCGCCTGCAGCAGGTTCTCGACGAGCTGGCGCAGGACCAGACGGTGGGCGAGTGGGCCGACACCCTGGCTCGGGCGTCGGACGCGTTGAGCGCGACGACGCCACGCGACCAATGGCAGCGCGCCCAGCTCGCCGCCGTGCTCGAGCAGCTCGTGCAGGAGGCGACGGCTGGCGATGACGCCAGCGGGGTCACCCTGAGTTGCGACGACCTCCGCTCGATCATGGCGGATCGTCTCAAGGGCAAGCCGACGAGGGCGAACTTCCGCACCGGCGATCTCACCGTCTGCACCCTCGTGCCGATGCGCTCGATACCGCACCGGGTTGTGTGCCTGCTCGGACTCGACGACGGGCGGTTCCCGCGCCACATCGAACGCGACGGTGACGACCTGACAGCGCGTGCGCCCAGGGTGGGCGACCGCGACGTGCGCAGCGAAGACCGCCAGCTTCTCCTCGATGCCCTCCTCGCGGTGCAGGACCATCTGGTCATTACCTACTCGGGTCGCGACGAGCGCTCGAACCAGCCGCGCCCGCCTGCGGTTCCCGTCGGCGAGCTGCTCGATGTCGTGGACCACACAGTGCGCGCGCACGATCGCTCCGCCCGCGAGGTGATCGTCGTGCACCATCCTCTCCAACCCTTCAACCCGCGCAATTTTGATCCGGGCAAGTTGGCGGGCGCCGGTCCGTGGAGCTTTGACACCCTGCACCTCGCGGGTGCCGAGGCGGCGTTGTCGCCGCGCCGGAGCCTTCCTCCCTTCCTGGCCGTCCTGCTGCCGCCCTTCGAGCCGAACCCGGTGGCGTTGGACCAGATGGAGAAGTTCCTCCGTCACCCGGTGAAGGCATTCCTGCGGGAGCGGCTTAACGTCTCGCTCAGTTCCAAGACGCGCGAGTTCGAGGACGCCATCCCGATCGACCTCGGCGGCCTGGAGAAGTGGCAGATCGCGGACCGGGTGCTGCAGGAGCAGCTCGAGGGTGCGAGACAGACCGACTGTCTGGACGCGGAGTTCGCCCGCGGCGCGCTGCCGCCGGGGCAACTGGCGGAGTCGGTCGTCGGGGACATCACCGGTCCCCTGAACGAGCTCGTCCGCGCGGGACTGCGCACAGACGCGCCCGAGTCGATCGACGTGCATGTCGAGCTGCCCAGTGGACTGCGGCTCGTCGGCACCGTGGCGGGGGTCCGCGGTGACGTCGTGCACACCGTGACGTATTCCAAGCTCGGGCCGGCACCGCGCCTCCTCGCCTGGCTCCGGCTGCTCGTCCTGACGGCAACCGCGCCCGACCGGGAGTTCGAGGCGTGCACGATCGGGCGGAGCGACAAGAGGGGGGCCACGATTACCGAGGCGCGGATCAAGCCGCTCGGCCCCAACGCGGCCAGCCGCAAATCGGTGGCGCAAGGCCACCTGGGTGTGCTCGTCGATCTCTACCAGCGCGGCATGCGCGAGCCGCTGCCGCTCTACCTCAAGACCTCGTCAGCCTGGGCGAAGGCGGTGGACACGGGGCGCAATCCGGCCGCGGACGCGTCGTCGGCTTGGACGTCGCGGTACCGCTTCGTCGGAGAGGACAGGGACGCCGAGCATCTCCTGGTGTTGGGCGACGACGTCCCGTTCGAAGGCGTGCTGGGCGTCTGCGGGGCTCCGGTTGACGAGGAGGGCGACTGGGAGGCGTCGGAGTCGACCCGTTTCGGCGTGTACGCGCGACGCCTGTGGGACGGGCTGCTGGCGCACGAGGAGCTGACCGACCGGTGACCGCGCCAAACCCCGAGCCCCGGCCGTTCGAGGTGTGCGGTGAACTGCCGAGGGGCATGACGCTCTTGCAGGCGAGCGCGGGCACGGGCAAGACCTTCACCATCGCCGCACTCACGACGCGCTACGTCGCCGAGGGCATCATTCCCATCGAGAAGCTCCTGGTCATCACGTTCACCCGTATGGCGACCGGCGAGCTGCGCGAGCGCGTCCGGGATCGGCTCGTGCGCGCCTACGACGGTTTGGTCGACGTTCTCGACGGGGCGGCCGGCCATGAGGACGACGAGGTCGTCCAGCTACTGGCGGAGGGCACGCGGGAAGAGGTGGAGCGCCGACGCGACCGCCTGGGCAAGGCGCTCGCCGACTTCGACGCCGCCACCATCGAGACGACGCACGGCTTCTGCCTGCAGGTCCTCTACGGCCTCGGGACGGCTGGAGACGTCGACCGCGAGGTCACGCTCGTCGAGGACGTCAGCGACTTGATGGAAGAGGTGGTGGACGACCTTTACCTGCGCAAGTTCGCGAGCCGCCCCAACCCCCTGCGCTTCACACGCGACGAGGCCATGGACATCGCGAAGTTCGTGCTGAACCACCCGGACGCAGAGATCGTGCCGCCCTTGTCCCAGCAGCAGGACATGCCCTCCATCCGTCGGCGCTTCGCCGAGGCGGTGCGGGAGGAGATGAAGCACCGCAAGCGCGCCCTGAAGATCCTGACGTACGACGACGTGCTTCTGCGCCTGCGCGAGACACTGCTCGACCCGGTACGCGGGCGAGAGGCCTGCCGGCGCCTGCGCGAGCGCTACGACGTGGTCCTGGTCGACGAATTCCAGGACACCGACCCCGTGCAGTGGGACATCATGCATGAGGCCTTCGGCCGAGGCGGGGAGACGCTCGTGCTGATCGGCGACCCCAAGCAGGCCATCTACGCCTTCCGCGGTGCGGACGTGCAGGCGTATCTCTTGGCCCAACGGGTTGTGGGCTCGGAGTGGACTCTCGACGTCAACTGGCGCAGCGACCAGTCGCTCCTGGAGGCGTACGACGCGCTGTTCGGCAACGCCCAGCTCGGCTACGCCGACATCACGTACCGCCACGTCCGCGCCGCTGATGCCCATCAGGAGCCGCGGCTCGTCGGAGCACCCGTTCCGAAGCCGCTCAGGCTGCGGGTGTTGCACGGCGATGACGGCCTGGTACCGCTCACGGCCAAGAAGCGCGAGCCCAAGGCGCCCGAGACGCGCCAGCTCCTGGCGCGCGACCTCGCCGCGGACGTGGTCGCCCTCCTCTCGGCGGAGCCGAAGCTGATCAGCCGACGGCGCGACGGGAAGGAAGCCGGGGAGCGACCTCTGCATGCCGGCGACATCGCGGTGCTCGTCCGCGCCAACGCCCACGCGATGCTCGTGCGCGACGCGCTGCACGCGGCGGGGGTACCCGCCGTGGTCGGCGGTGCAGGCTCCGTCTTCGCGACGAAGCCCGCCCAGGAGTGGTTGCGGCTGCTCGAGGCGCTGGAGCGACCGACGTCGCGCGACCGGGCGTCGCTGGCCGCGTTGACGTCCTTCGTCGGATGGAGCGCGGAGGAGGTGTCGTCGGCATCCGACGAGGCCTGGGATGCGCTGCACCTGTCGCTACACCGGTGGGCCGCCCTGCTGCGCGACCAGGGGGTGGCGTCGCTGTACGAGACGGTGAGCAGCGCCTACGGCGTCCCGGGCCGGGTGCTCGCACAGCCGTCAGGGGAGCGCTTCATGACGGACCTTCGACACATCGCGCAGCTCCTCCACGAGGCCGGCGTGTCGGAGGGCCTCGGCCCGACGGCGATGGCGACCTGGCTCGGCCGGCGCATCAACGACGCGGAGCGCGATGCCGACAACGAGGAACGGGCACGGCGCCTCGAGTCCGACGCGGAGGCGGTGCAGGTGGTCACGATCCACCGCAGCAAGGGTCTCGAATTCCCGATCGTCTACTGCCCCTACGCATGGGGCGGTCGCGCCTTCGACAGCGACGTGCCGGTGTTCCATGACCCGGCCAACGACAACAAGCGGACGATCGACGTCGGCCACGACGGCAACGACTACGCGCGGCACAAGCGCCTCGAGCTCGAGGAGGGCCGCGGCGAGGATCTACGCCTCCTCTACGTCGCGCTGACACGGGCCCGGCACCAGGCCGTGCTGTGGTGGGCCGGCGTCCAGGACAGCCAGCACTCGCCGCTGGCCCGCCTGCTGTTCGACCGGGACCCCAACGGGGTCGTCCCGCCCTACGGCGCCGCCGCCCGAAACGACGCGGAGGTGGTCCAGGCGGCGGAGAACCTGGGCGACCACTTGGCGGTAGAGCGCGTCGGACCGGTGGCCGACGTGCGGTGGCAGCACGCCGGGGACGACCCGCCCGCGCTTGCGGCCGCGGTGTTCGCCCGTCCACTCGACAGAGAGTGGCGCCGCGCTTCGTACTCGAGCCTGACCAGCGGGGCGCACGAGGTGCCGGCGATCGGGAGCGAGCCCGAGCACCCGCTGACGTCGGACGAGGATGCGCCGGTGACCGTGGCGTCGCTCACCGACGTGCCGGGAGCCCGCGCCGGTGACGACCCGACGCTTCAGGTCGCTCTGGGCCTGAGCGACATGCCGGGGGGCGCGCTGGTCGGCACGATCGTGCACGGGGTCTTCGAGCGGGTCGATTTCGCGGCGCCCGACCTCGAGGCCGCGGTGGGCGACGCGTTGGCCCAGGAGCTCACGTGGCACAACGTCGACCTGGGCGACCGGGCGGGTGTCGTGGCCGGGCTTTGCGCCGCCATCGAGTCGCCCCTCGGTCCGCTCGCGGACGGCATCGCGCTGCGCGACGTGACCCGGGCGGACCGGCTGGACGAGCTCGGCTTCGAGATCCCGCTGGTTGGCGGCGACTCGCCCACAGCGCCGCTCAGCCTCGGCGCGGTGGCGGACCTCCTGGAAGCCCGCCTCGACCCCGGCGACCCCGTGGCGCGCTACGCGCCGCGCCTCCGCGAGCCCGCACTGGAGCGGACGCTGCGGGGCTATCTCACCGGCAGCCTCGACCTCGTCTTCCGCCAGCGCGACGAGCGCTTCGTGTTGGCGGACTACAAGACGAACCGTCTCGGTGCACCGGGAGAGGCACTGTCCGCCTGGAATTACCGGCCCGAGGCGCTCCAGGCGGAGATGCTGGCGGCGCACTACCCCCTCCAGGCGCTGCTCTATCAGGTGGCGCTGCACCGCTACCTGCGCTGGCGGCTCGCCGGGCGCTACGACCCCGAGCGCCACCTCGGCGGGGTCCTGTACCTCTTCGTCCGCGGGATGAGCGTGTCCAAGCCGGTGAACGTCGACGGGCATCCCTGTGGCGTGTGGTCCTGGCGCGCACCGGCCGGAGTGGTCGAGGCCCTGAGCGACCTGTTCGACCGGGGTGTCGCATGACCGTGATCGAGGGAAGCGACGCCTACGACGCTGCGCTGGCGCTCGGTGTCGACGGGCCGCTCCACGAGTTCAACGCCGCCGGGGTGCTTTCGACCTCGGACGTCCACGTCGCCCTGCGGCTCATTCGTCTGGGGGCCGTCGACGACGAGGTCGTGTCGCTGGGTGCAGCGTTCGCCGCCCGCGCCCCCCGTCTCGGCCACGTCTGCGTCGACCTGAAGGAAATCCGCGGCACCGCGAGCAGCGACACCGACCTGGCCGCGGACCTCGACGCTCTCCCGTGGCCCGACCCGGCGCGCTGGATCGACCGCTTGGCCTCCAGCGCCCTCGTGGGGGAATCCCGCCCGCTGCATCTGGACGGGACGAATCTGTACATCGACCGCCTGTGGGCGGACGAGCGCGCCGTCGCGGCGGACCTGCGAGAGCGGGCGGCGATGCCCGCGCCCGACGTCGACAAAGGGACGCTGGCCGCGGGACTCGGCAAGCTCTTCAACAGCAGCGAGGACCCGGACCTGCAGCGGATGGCAGCGGCTGCGTGCGTGCTGCGGCGCGTGGCCGTGGTGGGAGGGGGACCGGGTACCGGGAAGACGCGCACCGTGGCCCGGGTGTTGGCCTTGCTCGATGACCAGGCCGAGGCCGCGTCGGCGCGGCCGCCACTCGTCGCGCTGGCGGCGCCGACCGGAAAGGCGGCCGCCCGCCTCGAGGAGGCGGTGCGCGGCGGCGCCGACGACGAGGACATGTCAGTCGACGACGCGGTGAAGGACCGGCTGCGCGCGCTCGATGGGGTGACGCTGCACCGACTGCTCGGCTTCAGCCCGGGCAACCGCACGCGGTTCCGTCACAACCGGCTGAACCGGCTGCCTTTCGATGTGGTCGTGGTGGACGAGACCTCCATGGTGTCGCTGTCGTTGATGGCCAGGCTGCTCGAGGCGGTGCGGCCCGAGGCGCGGCTCATCCTCGTAGGCGACCCCGAACAGCTGGCCTCGGTGGAGGCCGGCGCCGTGCTCGGCGACATCGTAGGCCCGGCGTCGGACGACCTGTGCATGGAGGAGCCGGCGCGCGTCGCGCTCGCCGCGGTGACCGGCCAGCGCGTGCCGCAAGGGGCAGGGACCGAGGCCGCCATCGGCAACGGCATCGTGGTGCTGCACAAGGTCCACCGCTTCGGCACCGTGATCGCGTCGTTGGCCGAGGCGATCCAGAGGAACGACGCTGACGCCGCCCTCCGCGTCCTGGAGGAGGGGCGACCGAACATCGAATGGATCCGGACCGACGACGAGTCGGCTAGGCCGGACCAGATGTCGGCTGTCCGCGCGGTAGCCGTGGAGAACGGCCGCACCGTCATCGAGGCAGCCCGAGCGGGGGACGCCGAGACCGCGATCGCGGCGCTCGGAGAGTTCCGTCTTCTCTGCGCGCACCGACGCGGGCCCGAGGGCGTGGCCGGCTGGATGCAGCACGTCGAGGACTGGCTGCGCGCCGAGGTCCCCGGCTTCCTCACCGGCAGCGAATGGTATGTGGGCCGCCCACTGATCGTGACGGAGAACGACTACGCGCTCCGGCTCTACAACGGGGACACCGGCGTCGTCGTCGAGGCGGAGGACGGCCGCCTCGTGGCTGCCTTCGAGCGCGGCGGGGGTGTCGCCGAGGTCAGCCCGACGCGCCTGGCCGCCGTCGACACCGTTTACGCCATGACGGTGCACAAGAGCCAGGGCTCCCAGTTCCACACCGTCGCGTTCGTCGTGCCGGCGGCGGGCTCACGCCTGCTCACCCGCGAGCTCCTCTACACCGCGGTGACCCGGGCCCAGGAGCGGCTGATCCTGGTTGGTGCCGAGGCGTCGATCCGCGCCGCCGTGGCCCGCCCCATCTCCCGGTCCTCGGGATTGCGCTCGGCTTTGTGGGGAGACGGGGCCTGAACGAGCATCCTCAACGGCCGTTCCCGCATCTTTTATGCTTCGCAGCAACTAAAAGGCCTGGTCTCACGGCAATAACAGCCAAAACTCAGCGTGGATTCAGGGTCCTGCCGCATGATGAGGCTGACATGACTCCGTAACAAAAGCGGAGCCTGAGTGAAAACAAAGGGTTGACGATGAGGATTCTGGTTCTAGGGGGAGACGGTTACCTGGGTTGGCCCACGGCCCTGCACCTGTCGGCCCGTGGCCATGACGTGACCGTCGTCGACAACCTCGTGCGGCGCGAGTACGACCGCGAGATGGGCGTCGACAGCCTCGTGCCCATCGCCTCCCTCGAAGACCGGGTGACGCGCTGGGAGCAGATTTCAGGACATGCGGTCAATGTCCGCATCGGCAACCTCACCGACGCCGCGTTCACCTACGGTGTCGTCGCCGAGGCCGAGCCCGACGCCATCGTGCACTTCGGTGAGCAGCGTTCGGCACCCTATTCCATGATCGACCGCGAGCACGCCGTCTACACACAGGTGAACAACGTCGTCGGCAACTTGAACGTGATGTACGCGATCCAGGAGATCAACCCCGACATCCACCTCGTGAAGCTCGGGACGATGGGCGAGTACGGCTACCCCAACATCGACATCGAAGAGGGCTTTATCGAGATCACCCACAAGGGCCGGACGGACGTGCTGCCCTACCCCAAGCAACCTGGGTCCTTCTACCACCTGTCCAAGGTGCACGACAGCCACAACATCATGTTCGGCTGCCGCATCTGGGGACTGCGCGCCACCGACCTCAATCAGGGCATCGTCTACGGCCAGTCCACGGCCGAGACGGATCTCGACCCGGTGCTCGCGACGCGCTTCGACTACGACGGCGTCTTCGGCACGGTGCTGAACCGCTTCTGTGTGCAGGCGGTGACGGGTCACCCGCTGACCGTGTACGGCGCCGGCGGCCAGACGCGCGGCATGCTCAACATCCGCGACACCCTCGCCTGCGTGACGCTCGCGCTGGCGAACCCGGCGGAGCGCGGCGAGTTCAGGGTCTTCAACCAATTCACCGAATCCTTCTCAGTCCGCGACATGGCCCAGATGGTCAAGCGCGTCTGTCCGACGCGGGTCGACATCGCCGAGGGCCTCGCCAACCCCCGCGTCGAGCACGAGGAGCACTACTTCCACGCGGCGAACACGAAGTTGCTCGACCTCGGGTTGCAGCCGCACCTGCTGACGGACGAGGTGATCGGCAGCATCCTCGAGCTGGTCGAGCAGCACCGGGACCGGGTCGACGTGCGTGCAATCGCCCCGACCGTGCAGTGGCGCTCGAGCGCGAGCACCCTGACCACCGCGGGCGAAACGGGCGACTCCTCGTTCCTCGCGCTGTAGTCAGAGCTTTCCCGCAGTAGTTTCCTGCGGCGATGTCGCCACGCAGGCCACGCCGCCGCGCGCGCCGTCGCTCACCAGCCCGCCCGATCGTCGCGCTAGGGGTGGTGGCGGTTCTCGCTGCGCTCCTCGTCGGGGGGCTGGCCGAGGTGTCGCGGCAGTCCCAGGGTTACGACGCCGCCTCCAACCGCACGCTCGCCGCCCAGGGCACCGTGGTGGCCGAGCAGTCCAACGCCACTGCCTCGTCGGCCACGGCCCTGATGAACACGATCCAGTCGCAAAACCGGCCGGGGCTCCAGATCCTCCTCGACAGCCTGGTCCAGCAGACGGCCGACGAATCTTCCCGAGCCGCCGCGGCAGCCGAAGCGACCCCGATGGATCCGTGGGGGCGGACTTCGCCGCCGCCTTCGCCGACCGGGCGCAGTCGATGAGCGACCTCCGCGGCGCGATCGACGGCTATCTCGGCATGCAACCCCTCCCGGTCGCCGGGAGCCCGACCACGATCGACTCCGGTGACGGTGGGAGCACCACGTTGCTGACGGCGACCGACGCCACGAACCGGATCGCAGGTGCGGGCACGCTGCTGGCGCACTCCGACGCGCTCTACCGCTCGGTGCGTCACGCGCTGCGCACCGCCGCGGGCAACGGCCGGCTGCCGCGATCGGTGTGGGTGAGCAACCCGCAGCTGTGGGCGCCCGATGCGGTCGCCAGTCAGATCGGCCTCATCTCGTCGTCGCCGTCGCTCGCCGCCGTGCACTACCTCGCGCTCCGGACGGTGCGGGTCAGCCCGCCGGCGTTGCCGACCCCGCAAGGCGCACCGGCCAACGTGTCCGTGCTCTCTCCGACGACGCAGATCTCGGTCAACGTCGTGCTCGCGAACGACGGTTCGGTCGGCGAGCCTCACGCCACCGTTCACTACACGATGGCCAGCCAGTCGTCGGGCGCGACGAGCAGCCAGACGCAGACCGTCGCTCTCGCCCCGGCCACCTCGCAGGCCCTGCCCACCGCCAATTTCGCGGTCATCCCGGGGAGCACGTACGTGTTGACCGTGAGCGTGGACGTTCCCGCCGGGCAGACCCAGACCGCCGGCACGGCGGTTCAGAACGTGCTCGCCGTCTCCCCTGCGACGTGTCTGAACCGCAAGGGCCTCGTGTCGACCAACTGTTCACCGCGGTCATAGGATCGGAATCGCACGGAGAACCAGGAATTGGAGGGCCAGCTCGTGGCCGAGAGCATCACGATCACGGACAACCGCTCCGGTGAGTCCATGGAGATCCCGCTCGTCAACGGCGGCGTCTCCGCCGTGGAATGGGCCAAGCTCCTTCCCGGGGTGTGGTTCTACGATCCCGGCTTCATGTCGACGGCGGCGTGCGAGAGCGCCATCACCTATCTCGACGGCGACGCGGGGATCCTGCGCTACCGCGGCTACCCGATCGAGCAGCTGGCGGAGAAGTCGACCTATCTCGAGGTGGCCTATCTCCTGTTGAAGGGCGAGCTCCCCAACGAGGCTCAGTTCGACACGTGGCGCCACGAGGTCACGTACCACACCTTCATCCACGAGAACGTCCGCAAGCGGTTCCTCGAGGGCTTCCATTACGACGCCCACCCGATGGGCATGCTCGTCTCGGCGGTCGCCGCCCTCTCCACCTTCTATCTCGACGCCAAGGACATCTTCGACCTCGAGTCGCGCAACAAGCAGATCATCCGCCTGATCGCGAAGATGCCGACCCTGGCGGCAGCCGCCCACCGCTTCAGCGTCGGGATGCCGTTCGTCTATCCGGACAACTCCCTCGACTTCGCCCCGAACTTCCTGTCCATGCTCTGGAAAGTCGCGGAGCCCCGGTTCGAAGCCGACCCCGTGCTGGCCCGTGCCCTCGACGTCCTCTTCATCTTGCATGCGGACCACGAGCAGAACTGTTCGACGACCGCCATGCGGGTCGTCGGCTCCTCGCACTCGGACCCCTACTCGGCCACCGCCGCGGCTGCGGCCGCCCTCTATGGTCCACGCCACGGCGGAGCCAACGAGGCGGTGATCCGGATGCTCACCGACATCGGCAGCATCGACAACGTCCCGGACTTCATCGCGATGGTGAAGTCGGGTCAGGGGGGCCAGCGCCTCCAGGGCTTCGGCCACCGCGTCTACAAGAGCTACGACCCGCGGGCCAAGATCATCAAGCGCACGGCGGACGAGGTCTTCGAGGTCACGGGCAAGAACCCTCTCCTCGACATCGCGCTGAAGCTCGAGGAGATCGCGCTCAACGACGAGTACTTCACCTCGCGGCGCCTCTACCCCAACGTCGACTTCTACTCGGGCCTGATCTATCAGGCCATGGGGTTCCCGCTCGAGATGTTCCCCGTACTCTTCGCGATCCCACGCACCGCCGGCTGGTTGGCGCACTGGCAGGAGATGCTCGACCAGGACTCCAAGATCGCCCGGCCGCGCCAGCTCTATATCGGGCCCGAAGAGCGCGACTACACGCCGATCGACGCGCGCTGAGAGTGGCCGCGCCCTCCCGGCGCGGCTACCCCCGGATCGGATCCGGTCGCGGCCTGAGGCGGGCCAGGCCCTCCTGGGTCATGGTCACGCACAGCTCGCCCGACCGCTCGAAGAGGAAGCCCCGGGCGAGGCCGCGCCCATGGGCGGCGATCGGGGAATCCGTGTCGTAGAGCAGCCATTCGTCGGCGCGGAACGGCCGGTGAAACCACATGCAGTGGTCGAGGCTGGCGCCCATGAATTCCGGGTCGTCCCAGTTGACCTCGTGTGGGGCCAGGATGACGTCGAAGAGGTTCATGTCCGAGGCATACGTCGCCACGCAGGCGTGGAGCAGCGGATCGTCGGGCAGCTGACCGTCGGCGCGGATCCACAGGCGTTGGAAGGGCTCGCCCGCACCCTTGCTGTGCCAGGGCAGCTCCCCGATGTGGCGCTGGTCGATGGGATGGGGCCGGTCGAACCAGTCGGCCAGCTCGTCCCTCCACGGCTCGAGTCGCTCGAACAGCGGCGCCAGGGTCTCGGGCGCAGGGACGTCGGGCATGGGGATCTGATGTTCGAGAGCGCTCGCTTCGAGGTCGTGAAAGGAGGCCGACATGTTGAAGATGGCCCGCCCGTGCTGGATGGCCACGACGCGCCGCGTGGTGAACGACCGTCCGTCGCGGATCCGGTCGACCTCGTAGAGGATGGGAACCGTCGGGTCGCCGGGACGAAGGAAGTACGCATGGAGCGAGTGCACGCGTCCGTGCTCGACGGTGCGCCCAGCGGCCATGAGCGCCTGGCCCGCCACCTGGCCGCCGAAGACGCGTTGGCGCTCCTCGTGCGGTTGGATGCCGCGGAAGATGTTTTCCTCGATGGGTTCGAGATCGAGCAGGCGGACGAGGAACTCGAGGGACGCGCTCATGCGCCCATGTTCGCAGGCGGTGGTGCGGGCCGCCGCCGGGCGCGCCGCGTCGGGTGCCACTACCCTGCGGCGGCGTGACCCCAGACGGAAGACGCGAGCTGGTGTTCCCGGCGGGCTTCACCTGGGGCGTGGCCACCGCGGCACACCAGATCGAGGGTGGCAACGTCAACAACGACTGGTGGGCGTGGGAGCACAACCCGGACTCTGGCACCCTCGAGCCGAGCGGCGACGCCTGCGACTCGTTCCACCGTTGGCGAGAGGACGTGCAGCTGGTGGCCGACATGGGCCTCGGCGCGTACCGCTTCTCGCTCGAGTGGAGCAGGATCGAGCCGGCGGAAGGCGAGTTCTCGACCGCCGCGCTCGAGCACTACCGGCGGATATGTGCGGCGTGCCACGGCCACGGGATCCTCCCGGTCGTCACGTTCCACCACTTCACGACGCCGCGCTGGCTGGCCGAACGCGGCGGCTGGGAGTCTCCCGACGCGGTCGACCGCTTCGAGCGCTACGTCGCCCGCGCCGTCGCTCACCTGGGTGACCTGATCGGGTGGGCCTGCACGATCAACGAGCCGAACGTGGTGTCGGTCATGGGCTACTTCCAGGGGGAGTATCCGCCCGGGGTGAAGGAGGACTTCGGCCGCTACGGCGCGGTGAACGAGACCATGGTGCGGGCGCATCGCCGGGCGGTCGACGCGCTGCGCTCCGGACCCGGCGACTTCCCGGTGGGGCTCACGGTTTCGATGGCGGAGATCACGGCGGAGCCGGGAGGCGAGGCGTTGCGCGACGCCGCCGAGGAGATGCTCGAGAACATCTTCCTGCGGGCGACCGACGGCGACGACTTCGTCGGGGTGCAGTGCTACACGCGGATGCACTTCGGCCCCGAAGGACTGGCCGGCAACGACCCGGACGTCCCGGTCACACAGATGGGCGACGAGCGCTGGCCCCAGGCGGTCGAGCACACGGTGCGCCGGGCGGCCGCCGTCAGCGGTCGTCCGGTCGTCGTGACGGAGAACGGCATCGCGACCGCGGACGACACCGAACGCATCGCGTTCTTGACCGAAGCCCTCGAGAGCGCCCACCGCTGCCTCGATGAGGGCATCGACCTGCGGGGCTACTTCGTGTGGAGCCTCCTCGACAATTTCGAGTGGCACCTCGGGTACGGGCCGAAGTTCGGCCTGGTGGGTGTTGCACCGGGCATCTTCGAGCGGAGGCCCAAGCCGAGCGCTCATTGGTTCGGCGAGGTGGCACGCTCCAACCGGGTTTTCACAGCAGGCGTTTAACCGGCTGGCAGTGTCGGAATTGGCCGCCGGGGTAGGGTGGAGCCGTGCCGCCTTCGCCTCGCGAATCGACCGACGAGAGCGCGGCAACTCCGGCCACGAGCCAGCAATCCGAGCATCCTCCGATCAAGCACATCTGGTCGTCCGATCAGCCCATCAGGGCCCGGGTGCGCCAGATCATCGCCCACCCGTCGAGCGTGAAGCTCATCAAGTACGCCAGTGTCTCGGTGATCTCGACGGTTGTGTCGCAGGTCACCTTGTTCATGACTTTCGGTGTGTGGCGGGTCATGTCGGAGGTGCCGGCGAACATCCTGGCGAACGCCGTCGCCACCGTGCCGTCGTACTACCTCAACCGGAAATGGGTGTGGGGGAAGGGCGGCCGCTCGCACCTCTGGCGCGAGGTCGTTCCGTTCTGGGTGCTGTCCTTCATCGGCCTTGCCTTCTCGAGCCTCGCCGTCTGGCTGGCCGGGAACTTCGCCCGCAGCCACAATTACGGGCACGCCACCACGACGCTGTTGGTCAACGCGGCGAACTTGTTGTCCTTCGCCATCCTGTGGATCGTCAAGTTCGTGATCTACAACAAGCTCTTCCACATCGACCCCGTCGAGTACGAAGAGCACCATGCCGAGAAGGTGGAGTCGGGATCCTCGGACTCCGACTGAGGGTCCGCCGGCCCCCTGGTGCGGCGGCTGCCGCCTTGTGCCGGTTCAGTCCCTGAAGTTCGTGAACTGCAGCGGGATCCCGAAGTCCTCCGCCTTGCACTTCGCGATCACCTCCTGCAGGTCGTCGCGCTTCTTGCCGCTCACCCGCAGCTGCTCGCCCTGGGTCTGCGAGGACACACCCTTGAGGCCGAGGTCCTTGATGAACTTGTTGAGCTTCCTGGCGTGGTCCGCCGAGATGCCGGCGCAGATGGCCACGTGCTGGCGGGCCGTGCCCTTCTGGGCCTCCTCGATCTTGCCGGCGTCGAAGGCCTTCAGCGAGACCTGGCGCTTCACGAGCTTCTCGTCCAGCACCTGGTGGAGAGCCCGGAGCCGGTCCTCAGTGGAGGAGCGCAGCACGAGCTCCTTCTCGCCCAACTCGATCGTCGAGTCGGTGTTCTTGAAGTCGAACCGGGTGGCTGCTTCCCGGTTGGCCTGGTCCACTGCGTTGCGGACCTCTTGCATGTCGACTTCGGAGACCATGTCAAAAGTGGGCATGCGGCCAGCGTATCGGCGTCCTTCCGCCGCTCCGGGGGCCGGGGCCGGAGTAATCTCGCTCGCCTGCGGGTCGGTGTCCGAGTGGCCAAAGGAAGCAGGCTGTAAACCTGCCGGTTAACACCTACGGAGGTTCGAATCCTTCCCGGCCCACGCAGGGTCCCGGTGCCCGCGCCCTGGTGGCCGTCACCGCCCGCATGGGCCATCGGCAGGGCGGTGGCCGGCACCTTCTCCGCGCGGTCCGTCGATAGGATTCGGCCCCTAATATCCCAGGCCGGAAGGCTGCGGCGGCATGCCGCCCGGCGTTACAATGCTGTTTCAGATCGATTGCGGGCACGCGCTGAAGGTGGCGCGGGTCCCTCCCCTCCGACCGGGACTGTCACCCGGTGACGACAAGCGAGACCGACATCGACGTGGACGACATCGCCGAGACCACTTCCCATCCGGTCCGGGACCACATGAACACGCGCCTCAACCGCCTCTCGATGCGCGCCGAGGCGTGGCAGATCCGGCTGGCGCCGCGGCTCACGCTCACACAACGAGTCGAGGCGAACCGCGGCGAACCCGATGACTGGACATTCCTGCGACGCCCCGCGCTGCTCGGCTTTCTCGCGATCCTCTCCGTCTGCGTCGGCGCGTCTCTGCCGAGCTCGCCGTTCAAGTTGGAGCTGGGGGGCACGTGGTTCTTCGGCGAGCCCGCCTCCACCTTCCCGACCACCGCGTGGATGCTTCCCGGCGTCGTCGCCGTCTACGGCGGCATGGTCCTCTTCGTGCGCGTGTGGTTCGGCCTGTACCAGACGCTGCGCGCGCGGCCGAACGTCCCCATCAAGCCGCTCGTCTACATGCTCGCCCTCTGGATCCTCCCGCTGATGGCCGTGGCGCCCCTCTTCAGCCAGGACGCCTTCTCGTATGCGGCCCAGGGCGAGATGATGAGCCACGGCATCAACCCGTACCACTACGGGCCGGGCACCTTGGGTTCGGGCCCGTTCGTGGCCGGGGTCGATGTCCGTTGGATGAACACGGCCGCGCCCTACGGACCGCTCTTCTTGATGCTGGCCGGCTGGTCGGCGTCGCTCAGCCTCCACCACGCGCTGATCACGATCCTGTTGCTCCGGGTGCAGTCGGTGGTCGGGGTGGCGCTGATGGCCTACTGCATCCCGAAGCTCGCCCGCTCCTTCGGCCGGGACCCCGGACCCGCGTTCGTGCTCGCCGTGCTCAACCCGCTGACGCTGCTGGCGCTCATCGGCGGGGCGCACAACGACGCGCTCATGGTGGGTCTCCTCTTGGCGGGGATCACGGCGGCGCGGTCGCGCCATCCGGTCTGGGGCGTTGTGCTCTGCGCATTCGCCGCCGCCATCAAGGTGCCCGCGGCCATCGGGATCGTCTACATCGCCTGGGACTGGGCCGGAGCCGGCGCCGAATGGCGCACCCGCGCGCGCATGCTCGTGCGCGCCGGCCTCATCTCCGCCGCCGTGATGGGCGCGCTCTCCTTGGTCTCCGGCCTCGGCTGGGGCTGGATCGCCAACCTCGGCACGCCGGGGACGGTGCGCTCCTGGATGGCGCCGGCCACGGCGGTCGGGCTCGCCATCTCGGGCAGCGCCCACGTCATGGGCATCGGCGTGAGCCTCGCCGGCATGCTCACGCTGACCCGCGCCATCGGTCTGCTCGCCGCCGCCGTCATCGCGCTCTACTGCCTGCGCCACCGCGAGCGGATGGGGCTGCTCTCGGCGCTCGGCATCACGATGCTCGCCTTCGTGGTGCTCGGCCCAGTCGTGCAGCCCTGGTACCTCACCTGGGGGATCATCATCCTCGCCCCCATCGCCGCCGGCCGGATGCTCTGGGTCATCCTCGGGATCTCGACGGTGGCGCCGTTCATCGGCCTGACCGGTGGCGCCGACCTGCTCAACCAGCTCGTCCACACCGACCCCGCCAGCATGGTGCTGGCCGTCATGGTCCTGTGGGCTGTCGCCATCGCACCGCTCGGCAACTGGACGACGTCGTGGCGCCTCGACCGCTCCAGGCTGCGGGGCCATCCGGCACCGGTCCACGCCGGCCAGGGCTCCTCGCCCGCCCTCGAGTCCTCCTGAGCCTCCCGGCCGCCGCCTAGAGCAGGCGCTGCAGCTCGACCACGTCGAGCCACTGGCGGTGTTTGCGCCCCACCTCCCGCTCGACGCCGACCAGCTCGAACCCCGCGGCGGTGTGCAGCCCGATGGAGGTCTCGTTGTGCCCGGCGATGCGAGCGATCACCGAGTGGAACCCGTGGTCCGAGGCCAGGACCAGCAGCTCGGCCAGCAGGCCGCGCCCCACCCCGCGGCCGCGCTGGCTCCGGTCGACGTAGACCGAGTTCTCGACCGTGCCCGAGTAGCCCGAGCGCTCCCGGAAGGGCGAGAGCGAGCCGAAACCGAGGACGATCTCCCCGTTGGCGCCGGCCAGGCCTTCGACCCCGGCGTCGGAAGGCTCGATGGCGACGATGGCGGGGTGGACCCCGCTGTGGCCCAGGATCCAGGCCTCCTGCTCGGCCCGGGTGCGGGGGACCATGTCGAAGGTGTTGGTGCTGTCCGTGACCTCGACGTTGTAGATCGTCCGGATCGCCTCGGCGTCGGCCAATTCCGCAAGTCGGATCCGCATCCGCCGATGGTACTGTTGACGTGCGAAAACCGGGGGAGCGGAGGCAGCTCGTGTCGGCTCCCGGCTATCGTTGTCTGCTCGCGGAACGAAGCCCGCGGCGCCCCCTTAGCTCAGTCGGCAGAGCACAGCCATGGTAAGGCTGGTGTCGTCGGTTCGATTCCGACAGGGGGCTCGCCCATGGCGGCGTAGCTCAGTTGGTCAGAGCACACGGCTCATAATCGTGTTGTCGCGGGTTCGAGTCCCGCCGCCGCTACCAGGCCCGGGGCGGGTGCCCGGGCGGTTAATCAGGAAGGAAGCGCCATGCCCAAGAACGAGAAGAGGGTCCAGGTCACGCTGGCCTGCGAGGTGTGCAAGCGGCGGAACTACATCACGACCAAGAACAAGCTCAACGACCGTGAGCGGATCGAGATGAAGAAGTACTGCCGCTGGGACCGTCAGCACACGCTGCACAAGGAGACCCGCTGAGCCGATCCGATCCTGCCGGTGCTACTCTGGCAGGCCGTTCCCCAGGTCAGGGGGGAAGAACCACCCGCCCGAGGGCAACCGAAGGCAACCCCACCGAGGGCAGTAGCTCAACTGGTAGAGCACCGGTCTCCAAAACCGGCGGTTGGGGGTTCGAGTCCCTCCTGCCCTGCCCCGGACGTGAACACCCGACGAAGTACGTGAGGCGAGATCAGTGAACCGCGAGACAAAGCGCATGATGCAGCGCCAAGGGCAGATGGAGGCCGATGGCTCTCCGTCCACCCGGCGCGCGCCGGCGCAGCCGACGCGGACGCCCCGCCAGCAGAAGGGTGGCGCCCCGGCCCGCCGCCGCGCCACGCCCGCTCAGTTCGTCCGCGAGGTCCGCGACGAGATGCGCCAGGTCGCCTGGCCCTCGCGCTCTGAGCTCATCAACTACACCTCCGTGGTCTTTACCACCCTGGTGATCATGATCAGCCTGATCTTCGTCCTGAACCTCGCGTTCGGGAAGCTGATCACGCTTCTCTTCACGAAGTAGCACCGAACATGACCGACATGTCGCACACACAAGCAGAGGAAGCCCTCGCGACCGGTGACGAGGAAGACGTCGCGGAAGCCGTCGAGGCAGAGCGGGAAGAGTCCGAGCAGGCGCCCGAGGAGGCCGCAATGAGCACGACGTCGACTGACGACGTCCTGGACGAGGTCGCTGCCGAGGACGAGGCGGAGCACGAGGCGATCGCCGACGACGCCGTCGTCGAAGCGGTGGCCGAGCAGATCGAAGAGGTCGCCGCCGAACAGGTCGAGGAGGAGATCGTCGAAGCAGTCGTGGAGGAGATCCTCGAGGAGGCGGTGCTGGACACGATCGAAGAGATCGAAGAGATCGAGGTGGAGCACGAGCTGGAGGCGCCGGGGGCGAGTGCGGAGCCGGACCTCGTGCTCGATGCCACGGGCAACGGCTCCGCCGCCGTCGAAGAGAACGTCGAGCTGGGCGGCTGGGGCCACGACGAGGACGAAGAAGAAGAGGTCGTCGAAGTCGAGAGCCCCTACGACCGGCCCGGCCGCTGGTACGTGGTGCACACCTACTCGGGTTACGAGAACAAGGTGCGCTCGAACATGGGCAACGTCGTTGCGTCGCGCGGACTCGAGGACCGCGTCTTCGAGGTCGTCATCCCGATGGAGGACGTCGACGAGTTCAAGGGCGGCAAGAAGGTCACGGTCCAGAAGAAGGTCTTCCCCGGTTACCTCCTCGTGCGCTGCGATCTGGACGACGACACCTGGGGCGCCATCCGCAACACGCCCGGCGTGACCGGCTTCGTCGGACCGGGCACCAAGCCCACGCCGCTGTCGCGGCGCGAGGTGGAGAACATCCTCCAGGTCAAGGTCGAGGGCGTGCCCGGCGCGGCCCCGAAGCGGTCCCGCGCCCGCCTCGAATACGAGGTCAACGAGACGGTGCGGGTCAAGGAAGGCCCCTTCGCCGACTTCTCGGGCCAGATCTCCGAGATCAACGAGGACCAGCTCAAGCTCAAGGTGCTGGTCAACATCTTCGGCCGGGAGACCCCGGTCGAGCTCGAGTTCAGCCAGGTCGCCAAGCTCTAAGGCGACCGTGGCGCCCGGCGCACGGCCGGGCCAGACAGACACACAGGACGAGGAACAAGAAGGAGAACAGACGATGCCACCGAAGAAGAAGGTGCTCGCCGTGGTCAAGATCCAACTCGAAGCGGGCTCGGCCACGCCCGCGCCCCCGGTGGGCACGGCGCTCGGTCCCCACGGCGTGCAGACCATGGAGTTCTGCAAGCAGTACAACCAGCAGACGGAGAACATGCGCGGCCAGGTCATCCCCGTCGAGATCACCATCTACGAGGACCGCTCGTTCAGTTTCATCCTGAAGACGTCGCCGACGCCGGTGCTGCTGCGCCAGGCGGCCGGCCTCGACAAGGGCGCGCAGACGACGGGACGGGAGACGGTGGGATCTATCACCGACGCCCAGCTCGCGGAGATCGCCACGGCCAAGCTCAAGGACCTGAACACCGACGACCTCGAGGCGGCCAAGAAACAGGTGGCCGGCACCGCCCGCTCCATGGGCATCACCGTCGCCAGCTAGGCGCCAAGGAGAACGACATGACCCAGCACGGGAAGAAGTACAAGGACAGCCTCACCAAGGTCGACCGCGAGCAGCTCTACGGTCTCGGCGAGGCGGTGGACATCCTCAAGGAGCTGGCCAGCGCCAAGTTCGACGAGACGGTCGAGCTGGCGGTGCGCCTCGGCGTCGACCCCCGCAAGGCTGATCAGATCGTGCGCGGCACGCTGTCGCTGCCCGAGGGCACCGGCCGCACCAACCGGGTGGCCGTGTTCGCCGCCGGTGAGGCTGCCACCGAGGCCCGCAACGCCGGCGCGGACGTCGTGGGCGCCGACGACCTCGTGGCCAAGATCAACGGTGGCTTCCTCGACTTCGACGTGGCCATCGCCACGCCGGACCTCATGGGCCAGGTCGGCTCGCTCGGCCGCGTCCTCGGCCCGCGCGGCCTCATGCCCAACCCGAAGACCGGCACCGTCACGACCGACGTGGGCAAGGCGGTCACCGAGTTCAAGGGCGGCCGCGTCGAGTACCGCACCGACAAGGTCGGCAACGTCCACCTGCGTGTCGGCAAGGCGTCGTTCACCAACGACCAGCTGATGGCGAACATCCGTGCCGTGGTCGACGAGCTGCAGCGGGCCAAGCCGGCTGCGGCCAAGGGTCGCTACTTCCTCTCGATCACGGTGTCGACGACCATGAGCCCGGGCATTCACATCGACCCGACCAAGGCGCGCGTGACCGACGAGGAGCTCGCCGTCCCGGCCTGACCGGGCACCCGTACGGGACGGCCCGCCGGCTCGTACTACGCTTTCCCGCACAGCTCGCCGCCTGCCGTACCGGCGGATGGGCAATGAATCCGTACGCCAGAGACCTCCGGTGCACCTCAGGGTGCTGAAACGGCCCGCCGGGCCGGCCTGACGAGGCGACATCGTGCAGAACGGCTCCCCGCCGCCTGCGCCGTCGCACGCCGGAGACTCCTGGCCCGCTTCCGGGCAGTCGAGCCCGGTGGAGGAACCGATGGCAACGCAGAACGCACAGATGGCCCACAAGGTCGAGGTGGTCGACGAGGTCAAGACGCGCATGGGTGCGGCCACCGCCTCGATCGTGAGCGAGTACCGCGGCCTGACGGTCGCCGAGCTGGCCGAGCTCCGCCACGCGCTCGGCGCGGTCGGGGGGGACTACAAGATCTTCAAGAACACCCTCGTGCGCAGGGCCATCGACGGCGGCGAGTACCAACCTCTCGGGGAGTACCTCAGCGGGCCGAGCGCGCTGACCTTCGTCCAGGGCGACATCAGCGCGGTGGCCAAGGCGCTGCGCGACTTCTCCCGCGCCAACCCGCACCTCGTGATCAAGGGCGGGCTGGCCGACGGCTCGCTGCTCTCGTCCTCCGACCTGGCCGCACTCGCCGACCTGCCGCCCCGCGAGGTGCTGCTGGCCCGCCTGGCCGGTGCGATCGCCGCGCCGATGACGCAGATGGCCGGCCTCCTCAAGGCACTGCCGCAGAACATGGCCTACGGGATCTCGGCGCTGATCGAGCAGAAGGGCGGCGTCGACGAGGTCGCTCCGACACCGGTGACCGCCGAGGAGGCCGAGGCCGAGCCGGCCGAGAACGACGCGACCGCCGAGACAGTCGCAGAGGCCGTGGCTCCAGAGGCCGAGGCCGCTGCGCCCGACACGCCGGACGCCCCCGAGGCAGCGGCACCCGAGGCGGCCGAGGTGGCCGAAACCGCCCCCGAAGCAGAGACGGCGACCGAAGAGCCGGCCGCCGAGTAGTCGACCGATCTAAGACCGAATACCAACAAGACCGAAGGAAAGAAAGGAAGGCCAGGAAGATGGCAACCCTGACCAAGGAAGAGATCCTCGACGGGATCGCCGAGCTCTCGGTGATCCAGTTGAGCGAGCTGTTGAAGGACTTCGAGGAGCGCTTCGGCGTGACCGCGGCCGCTCCGGTGGCTGTGGCGGCTGCCGCGGCTCCGGCGGGCGGCGGCGACGCCGGTGGAGCGGAGGAGGAGAAGTCGGCCTTCGACGTCATCCTCACCGGGGCCGGCGACAAGAAGATCCAGGTCATCAAGGAGGTCCGTGCCCTCACCAGCCTCGGCCTCAAGGAGGCCAAGGACCTGGTCGAGGCCGCCCCCAAGCCGGTCCTCGAGAACGTGAACAAGGAAGACGCCGACAAGGCGAAGGCCGCCCTCGAGGGCGCCGGAGCCACGGTCGAGGTCAAGTAGCCCGGAGCCGGGACCGCGGGGCTCCCGCCTCGCGGCCCTGGGGGGGGTTCCTCTGGGGGTTCACGACGACGCTGCCCTTCTCGGTTCGTGGGCGATCGCGCAGCTCCCCGCTGCGCACGTTCACGCTCTGAACAGGGTTTCCTCGTAGGGATCCCCGGGCCTCGGCCACAGGGTCCTTGACGCAGGGGGAGGTCACCTTTACCCTGTCGGGGACCCCGGGCGCAGCCCGTCTGGGCTGACGCGGCCCGAGGGGTTGTGTCCAGGCACGCCCCACGTTAAGATGCACGGTTGCCGTGCGTCTCCGTGTGCTCGAACCCGTAATTCCTGCGGGTCGACGCGCGCCCCGGCAGCCCTCGTAGTCCCGCCTAGCCGTCCCGTCCGCCCCGCAGCACCAGCAGTACCGCAGTCCCGTCCCCTGGCCGTCCTTTCTCCTTGGAGGTGTTGACCGTTGTCTTCACGGTCCCGCAGCCCCGAACGCGTCTCCTTTGCCAACATCAAGGAGGCCCTGCCGCTCCCTGACCTGATCGCGATTCAGCGCGACTCGTTTCAGTGGTTCCTCGACAAGGGCCTGGCCGAGGCATTCAACGACATCAGCCCCATCGAGGACTTCACCGGCCAGTTGAGCCTGGAACTCGAGTTCGACCCGACCGACGCCGACCTGCGCCCGCCACCGAAGTTCTCGGTGGAGGAGTGCAAGGAAAAGGACATGACCTACGCGGCGCCGGTCTTCGTGCGCGCCCGCTTCCTCAACGCGACCACCGGGGAGATCAAGGAGCAGACGGTCTTCATGGGGGACTTCCCGATGATGACCGACCGGGGCACCTTCATCGTCAACGGCACCGAGCGCGTCGTCGTGTCTCAGCTCGTCCGGTCGCCCGGCGTCATCTTCCAGCCCGGCCGCGACGCCAAGACCGTCTTCACGGGGACCATCCACCCGTACCGCGGTGAGTGGATCGAGCTCGACATCGAGGCCAAGCCGGGCAAGGACGTCACGGCCGGTTGCCGCGTCGCCCGCAAGCGCCGGTTGTCGCTCTTCGTCCTGCTGCGCGCGCTGGGCTACGGCGACGAGGCCTTCCTCGACCGCTTTGTCCGTCACTTCGACTTCCTCGAAGGGCAGTGGGAGAAGGAGCGCAACCTCGCGCCGAGCCGTGAGGAGGCCCTCCTCGAGATATACAAGCGCGCCCGCCCGGGCGAGCCGCTCTCGGCCGAGGCCGCACGCGTCTACTTCGAGAACGCCTTCTTCAACCCCAAGCGCTACGACCTCACCCGCGTCGGCCGCTACAAGCTGAACCGCAAGCTCGGCCCCGAGATCGACCGGCTCTCCGACCTGTTCGGGATCGACATCGAGAAGCCGGCGCCGGACCAGTCGGTGCTGAGCCCGTCGGAGATTCTGGCCTCGGCCACCTACATGCTCCACCTCGCGCTGCACATGGCCGACGGCGAGTCGACCTACCGCATCGACGACCAGGACCACTTCGCCAATCGCCGCATCCGCTCGGTCGGCGAGCTGATCCAGAACCAGGTGCGCGTCGGGCTGAGCCGCATGGAGCGTGTCGTGCGCGAGCGCATGACGACCCAGGACGTCGAGGCCATCACACCTCAGACGCTCATTAACATCCGGCCGGTTGTCGCCGCTGTGAAGGAATTCTTCGGCACCTCGCAGCTCAGCCAGTTCATGGACCAGAACAACCCGCTGTCCGGGCTGGCCCACAAGCGGCGCCTCTCTGCGCTGGGCCCCGGCGGCCTCTCGCGTGAGCGCGCCGGCTTCGAGGTGCGTGACGTCCACACGTCGCACTACGGCCGCATGTGCCCGATCGAGACGCCCGAGGGTCCGAACATCGGCCTGATCGGCGCCCTCGCGACCTACGCCCGGGTCAACGAGTACGGCTTCATCGAGACGCCCTATCGCACCGTCGTCGACGGCAAGGTCACCGACGAGGTGAGCTACCTCGCAGCCGACGAGGAAGAGGAGCACGTCATTGCGCAGGCCAACGCGTCGGTCGACGCCGAGGGCCGGCTGACCGAGGACCGCGTCCTCGTGCGCCGCGGGCCGCAAGGCACCGGGGTGCGCGTCGGGGCCGTGGGTGGCTCCTACGGGACGACGTCGGAGATCGACTTCGTGCCGCCTTCCGAGGTGGACCTGATGGACGTCTCGCCGAAGCAGATCGTCTCGGTCTCCACTGCGCTCATCCCCTTCGTCGAGCACGACGACGCCAACCGGGCCCTCATGGGCGCCAACATGCAGAAGCAGGCCGTGCCGCTGGTCGTCCCCGAGGCGCCCTACATCGGCACGGGCGTCGAGGCACGCGCTGCGCGCGACGCCGGCGACGTCATCCTCGCCGAGGGCAACGGCACCGTGACCGAGATCTCCGGTGACACCATCACGGTCGAGTACGCCTCGGGCCAGAAGGATCGCTACGGCACGGCACTGGGTCGCAAGGTCTACCGGCTCTCGAAGTTCCGTCGGTCCAACCAGAACACGTGCATCAACCACCGCACCCTCGTGGCCGAGGGCCAGAGCGTGAGCACCGGTGACCTGCTGGCCGACGGGCCCTCGACCCACAACGGCGAACTGGCGTTGGGCAAGAACCTGCTCGTCGCGTTCATGCCGTGGGAGGGCTACAACTACGAGGACGCCATCATCCTCTCGGAGCGCCTCGTGCGCGACGACGTCCTCACCAGCATCCACATCGAGGAGCACGAGGTCGACGCCCGCGACACCAAGCTCGGCGCCGAGGAGATCACCCGGGACATCCCGAACCTCTCCGAGGAGATCCTGGCCGACCTGGACGACCGCGGCATCATCCGCGTGGGCGCCGAGGTCGAGCCGGGCGACGTGCTGGTCGGGAAGGTCACCCCCAAGGGTGAGACGGAGCAGACGCCCGAAGAGCGGTTGCTCCGTGCGATCTTCGGCGAGAAGGCCCGCGAGGTCCGCGACACCTCACTCAAGGTGCCCCATGGCGAGTACGGCAAGGTGATCGACGTCCGTGTCTTCTCCCGCGAGGAGAGTCACGAACTTCCGCCGGGCGTGAACCAGCTGGTGCGCGTCTACGTGGCGCAGAAGCGCAAGATCTCAGAGGGCGACAAGCTGGCCGGACGCCACGGCAACAAGGGCGTCATCTCCAAGATCCTCCCGGTCGAGGACATGCCGTACCTGGCCGACGGGACGCCGGTCGACATCATCCTCAACCCCCTCGGCGTGCCGAGCCGCATGAACGTGGGCCAGGTGCTCGAGTCGCACCTCGGTTACGCGGCCCGTCACGGCTGGGAGGGCGTGGAAGTCAACGAGGCGGTCGGCACCTCGGCCCGGGGCGACGGTGCGGCCCGCAAGACGCGGCCGCGCACCGAGCCGGCGGCCTGGGTCTCGACCCCGGTCTTCGACGGCGCCCACTGGGACGAGACGGAGGACGCCGGGACGCACCCGACGATCAAGCAGGTGTTCGGCCAGCTCAACTCGGACTCCGCCACCTCCGCCGTTTCCGCCACCAACGGCAACGGCAACGGCCACGAGAACGGGAATGGGATCGGCGACGGCATCGGCACCCTCACGAGCACCCCTGGCATCGACGGCATCGACGGTGACGCCGTGATCTCCAACGTCACCGCCGAGGCGGCCACGCGCCTCCTCGGCACCGACGGCAAGGCCACGCTCTACAACGGGCGGACCGGTGAGGCGTACGACAACCCGATCTCGGTCGGCTACGTCTACATCCTGAAGCTGGCCCACCTGGTGGACGACAAGATCCACGCCCGCTCCACCGGCCCGTACTCCATGATCACGCAGCAGCCACTGGGTGGGAAGGCACAGTTCGGCGGCCAGCGCTTCGGCGAGATGGAGGTGTGGGCCCTCGAGGCCTTCGGCGCCGCCTACGCGCTGCAGGAGCTGCTGACCATCAAGTCCGACGACGTGCTCGGACGGGTCAAGGTCTACGAGGCCATCGTGAAGGGGGAGAACATCCCCGAGCCCGGCATCCCCGAGAGCTTCAAGGTGCTCATCAAGGAGATGCAGTCGCTCTGTCTCGACGTCGAGGTCCTGGCCGTGGACGGCCGTGAGATCGAGATGCACGAGCTGGACGAGGACGTGTTCCGCACCGCTGAGGAGCTGGGCATCGACATCAGCCGCAACGAGCGCGGCTCCGACGAAGAAGACGAGCGGCGTGCCGCAGAGAGGAGCTTCTCCTAATGGCTCTCGACGTCAACACATTCGACCAGCTGCGTATCGGGCTGGCCACGGGCGATTCCATCCGCGGCTGGTCCAACGGCGAAGTCAAGAAGCCCGAGACGATCAACTACCGCACCCTGCGTCCCGAGAAGGACGGGCTCTTCTGCGAGAAGATCTTCGGCCCGACCAAGGACTGGGAGTGCTACTGCGGCAAGTACAAGCGCGTGCGCTTCAAGGGCATCATCTGCGAGCGTTGCGGCGTCGAGGTCACGCGCTCCAAGGTCCGTCGCGACCGCATGGGCCACATCGAGCTGGCCGCGCCGGTCGTGCACATCTGGTACCTGCGCGGCACGCGCAGCTGGCTGGCATACCTGCTCATG
>Ga0210390_10001085_pt1 | contig 27080 bp, 22 predicted proteins | sample IncBWH11OmetaG_FD_161050 | JGI IMG/M metagenome (GOLD analysis project Ga0210390, IMG submission 161050) | Forest soil microbial communities from Barre Woods Harvard Forest LTER site, Petersham, Massachusetts, United States - Inc-BW-H-11-O ... | reverse complement strand
TCTGCGCTCGCAGTCTAGGACGACTATCTGCGGGGTCCTCGTCGCTCCGAGTCGGTTGGCAATTGTCTGGCGCAGGTCTTTGAGAATCTGGAATGTGATTTCATGCCGCCGTGCAAAAGCGCCGATTGCAGTCACCGAATCTTGTCGATTCGAGTCGACGGCAATGAAGACGACGTCGCTCGACTTGTATTTGCGTGCGAGTTCGACGAGTCGCGGCGAATACAACTTAGCAAGGGGGCAGTCGACACCCAGAAAAGCAAACACGACCAATTTGTCGCGGTCGACTCGAGCCAATGAAAAAGTCGCCCCCAAGATGTCTTTGGCGGCCAGGTCTTTGACGACCGCGCCGATCGCCCCCTTGCCGCCCGCTCCACCCTGAGCCGACTGCACGGCGGCGAGCACCAGCCATCCGGCGATTAACACAAGAAATTGCCGGCGCACGACACCTCCTAACTCTGGCAGCAACTCGCGCTGACATTCTAATCGAACGGCAGTGCCAAATCTCCGCTGGTCAGATTGGAGTGCAAATCCTGCCAGACCTGCGGATCGATGTTGTCGCTGATGTAGTGAGCCGAACCGTCAAGCATCAAAATATGCACGCCCATAGGATGCATGCTGCGGGAGGTCGCTTGGTTGGAGACTTCGATCCCAATCGCCTGGTTCACCTGGCAGGGCATACCCACTTCTATCAGCTTTGCTATCCCGAATTTGGCAATCAACGCCGAGCAGCCGACGACGTCGTCGGCATTCGGTGATAAGTTATTCGGCGGGCCGGTGTTGCCCAGGTTGTAAATCCCATGGCAACAGGTGATGCTCGAGCCGACCATGCCCAGCGCCCAAACGCCCCGCGGGTCAACGCGGTCGACGCCAGCACGAATTTCATCGATAGCCGTGATCCGGCTGGTTCCGCCGGGAAAATCTCGCAGGCGAAACGATTTGTTGATGCCTCCCAGGCCGGTCCCCCACACGACCATATTCTTATTTAGTAAATCGGGGTCGGCCACGTTGTAGCCGTTCGTGCACCCCGAAACGGACATGTAACACTGCCGATCGGGTCCGCCGTTGAACGCATAATTTCCGCGTGCATAGGTGTGCCCCGTCGTCACGCCCGAAAACGTGGCCCGCTCATACGGCTTCGTATTATTGGGATCACTCGGGCAAAGCATGACTGAGAGAAATGTCGAGCGGACCTCAGCGTTGGCAGGATCGTCGATCGGCTTGCTCATGTCGAGCTTCGCATAAGCATTCTGCTGATCGAGCTGAGCCAGGAGCATAACCGCCCAGTTGGCGAGGACGCGATCGGGCCCCTTGGCAGGTGAATACCCGATCGCCACCCGGTCGATCGGCCCTACGGAGTAAACGCCGCCCCCCAACGGCTCCCCCGGCCCTCCGTTCCAAATCACAGCCGGCGGCAGGCAGGAGTGTGCGTCGTGATAGTTGTGCAGCGCGACGCCGATCTGGCGGAGGTTATCAAAGCACTGCGCCGCCCGAGCCGACTCCCGCGCAGCCTGGACGGCCGGCAATAGCAGCGCAGCCAGCAACCCAATTATTGCGATCACGACGATCAGCTCGATCATCGTGAAACCTGCGCAATTCATTCGTGCGATCGGGCCTCCCGACAGCTCCGCTCGGGCAAATCTGCGTTGGCGACCTGGTTCCCGAAGCGACCGCATCCAACTACGGCGCTGCGACAGCCAGAAGTGGAATGGACGCACGTCCGACCTCCGTGGCATTCCTGTCCCCATATTCAATGTCGAGTCGCCCCACAAGTACGTCTGACTGGGTATCGTTGACCCACACATTCACAGCTGACTGGTCCGGCAACACTTGCCAACCAAACCCCCTTCCCTCCGCCCGCACGTTTGTAATACGGATCGGGCGCTTGGCCGGCCCTTCGAGGTGTACAGTCGTCCGGCTCGATTCCGCAACGACGCTTTGGCGAGCACCGCGACGAATCCGTTGAATATAGCTCCTCGGCGTGCAGGTAACAGAACGTTCTGAACGACGGATGACAATTGGCAGTTGCCGCTCATAACACGTGCCATGCGCGTCAGTTACACTGATCCTAATTGGCGGCACCGCATCGGGTGGGTAAGGACCTTGCAGCGTTACCGCAATGGCCATCATCTTCCCTTTCAGGGGTCGTCGCGAGATTTGGACCGCTGAATTGGTACAGGTAACGCTGGCACCTGCGAACGCGCCTTCCTCCAGCAGCGACGACGCCGCAATCTCCGCTCGACATTCCGCTGAATTACCGTCTGGCCGCACCACGAATAAGAGCTCTTGTGGCTCAATCCGCATTGCCCCGTACTGCTCTTCCAACAAAGCGCACCTCGTACTCACTTGCGTGTGCACCCTCACAAGTGACTATCATCCGCTTCTCGAATGCATAGTCTCCGTTCGCGTTCTCGGGACGTTTGAGTTCAGCGCGCACGACGCTACGGGTTTCCGGCTGAAGCCAGTCGCGCTCTGCCGCCGCCGCGACGCACCCACATGAACTGTGAACACCGGTAATATGCACCGTAGCTTCGCTACCATTGACGAAAGCGACGTCGGCCGATCTCGCAATCCCCTGCGAGACTTCCCCAAGGTCAACCACGGGGTGCTCGACGCCTACGAACACCCGGGGGGCGCCAATCATTGAGCCTCGGTCGCGCCAGATGAGCCAACTGACGGTCAGAGCACTGATCAGGCTCCCGGTCGCGACACGCACTTTCGTGGATTCTCTCCTACTTAACGGGCCCATGTTCTCATGTCCCTCTTCCAGACATCATCGAGTCAATCAGTTTTGATCCACTAGCTTAACAGACTGATCGGGCACGTTCCGGAACATTGCAGGGTGCTAAACTGAATGTCATGGCTGAACGTGCCTAGTTCCGTCTTGCACTTAAAATCGCTGTAGACGAGGTCTCCCGCCGGATATGTGTAGCAAGGAAGCACCTGATTGACGGAGCAAGACGGTCCAGCGCCGGTACAGCACACCGAGCCCGCGCAGGCGTCGATAGTATTGAGCGTGGGAGCATCAACGTAAAAGAAGAGATTTGGGGGAACATGTGTTGGCAGACAGCCCGCGCAATTAATACCCTGACTGACCGGCGCGCAGCAAGGGTAATTGGTACAGGGCGATTCGAACGAGATCGCACCAACACCTGCTTCGAATGCGATCACCAGGGACAGTCTTTCAAACGAGCTTCGTAGACATATTGGAACTCCTTCGATACACCGCCACTCGAGCATTGAGGCCACAGGACTTGCCACGATAGGCTGGACGTCTTCATCGAGCCAGAAAACCACTTAGCCAGAAAGCCGCCGCCTAAGGAACCACGCAATTAAACAGAACATTCCGACTACATTAATCCACAAAAACGGGATCAGCGGAGATCGCTTTGTGGACGGCGAGAGGGCGCTAGGATCGGCCCGTGGTGCGGCGCCATCCGCCAGCCTGTGTGTGATGCTATTGTCGTGAATTGCGACGTCCGCTGGAAGACGTAGATCAAAGTCTTCGCGCGAGAAGCTTGGCTTGATGTCTAAATCCACCACCTCTACCTCAGTGACTCCATCCCGATGCGCGTCAGGATCTGTGCCGACATGCGATGGATGCGGCTGCTTGCATGTCATGCGACGCGGAAAAAAGAGCGTTGGAAGAAACGGTCGATACTCCAGCGTGCTTCTGCTGACGAGCTTGCGATCGGTCGATCGGCTCTCATCGACCCGGACCGGCAGGAAATTGACCGCAGAATCAAATCGAAACTCGAGAAGCTTGGATTGGTGCCTGATCTCATAAGCATACGTAAGGATCGCGACCGAATGGCCGTCAACGGTGACAAAGTGCCCTGACAACGGCTTTTGAGTTTTTAGGAACGCGAGCAGCGAGTTGGCCGCTGATGGGAGGCCATAGTTTCGCGGGTCGATCGGTAGGGTTCCCGGAATTACAGATGCTTCCGTGAGCAGAAGACTTTTGGCATTCGGCATGTACTGGCGCGACTCTCCTTCGGTGACCAGCCAAGAATTTAGGACTCGCGAGCCTATTCGTTTCTCCCATTTGAGGCGCGAGCCGTCGACTGCAACCTGCTCGATCCACGAAATCGACGTCAGAAGTTGTGGTGTTCCACCCCCTGGTGGTGGAATTGGGGTTGCAACGGTGGTGCGCGCCTGCCCGGCGGCCGACACCGGCGGCGGTTGGTGGCGGCCTTCCTCTAACTTCGCCATGCCACTGAAGTCCTTCGCTACCTTTAACGTCGCGCGGAAGGAGGGCAAATGCTCGTAGTTGTGTTCAATGCCGATAATCACCGCGGCCACAACCTGGGGCTCGACATCCGCACCGAGAAGCGACCGGCCCTGGCTGTAGGAGAGGAAGACTAGCTCCGGGAGCAACCACCAGCCAGAGGGAGATATGACGACAACGGGGAGTAGGCATGGCGTTTACACCTCGGCACATAGTAGCACGGGTCCATCTAATCGAGTCGAAGCCACGGCCTTGTCATGTCGGCGATCACCATCTCGATAGAGTGCATGGCGTCGGGACAATGGGGCAGCGACGTCGGGCACGGTCCCGACTTCCTTTAGCCCGCTTAAGGGTTTGGCCTCTGGAACCTGGGGTCATTTGAGCACGTGCTTACGCTCCATTTCGGCAACTAGGCGCCGTGTAAAGCGTTTCGCCTGCTGATAGTCAAGGTGGGCGCCGTCGGCGCAATGAAAAGCGTCGAGGGAATCACCCGTCTCAAGAGGGATGCACACTGCCCCCGTCAGATCTGCGATCATTGCCCAAGTCAGCTTTCCAACAAAGCCGCTTCGCGTCTCCGCATCGGCTGCCGACAGTGGGAGGCCAACAAAGACAACGGATCCACCTCGGGTGTGAATTTTGTGAACAAGTGGGCGAACTGCGCCAATCCCCTCAAGTATCGTGCGTCCATCAACGGTCTGTTCCTGCGGGAGGTAAATGCGCGGCGGCAGTACGTCCTCAAAATAACGCAAAGAACGATTGAAACATGACTGGCAGCGCGAGGGCTCGACTGAGGACTTGGCGGAAGAAGGGTTCCGCAATAGCGCGGAAATTGTGACACTTGGGTTGAGTAAGGCTACATCGTCGCGAATGTAAGCGGCAATCAACTGCTCGACGCTGGGGTTCTCTTTTGTCTGACCGAAATATTTGCGCTGATCGTCCCAGCGCGATCGTGGCAGGAAGGGAGAGGCTAGCTCACAAATCACCGTCCCGCGAAACTTTTCGTCAAAAGCAAGCGACTGCAAGGTCCCTAGCGGGCTGCCATCACCGCTGACGCCAAGCTGGACAGAACGAAACCGGGGCGCTGCATACGACAAGGTTTCCAAGTCGACATCTGCGCGGACTCGTGATGTCCCGAGAAACACCAGGACCCGGCCGGACGGTTCATAGACTTGCCGCCGCCAGAAGCTCCAAAGATCTCGCGACTCAGCGACGTGTGGTCGAACGCCGCGCTCGCGCCAATAGCCTTCGAGCCCGCCCACCGAGCCGGCAAAGAGCCCAATTGCGAGGCAAAGCACGCGACTCCAACGCAGCGTCGGAGCGTTGCTTTCGAACTCTTGCGAACGACCCTGAGATTGAACTGGAGGCATGCCTGCCTCAATTCATCGGCCGCGCACTTGATACAGACCAACGCAGCATTACCGGAAGCGACGCCGCGCGTTCCAGAACTACTTGCCGAAGCGAGGCAGCATCGTGAGATGGATGCCAGCGAGAGTACGCCCGCGCGAATGAGATTTCAACCGCCCACCTCAAGTCTTGTCCGCGAATTTGAGAAAAGTTAGTCGGCGCAGTGAACGGAAGAACAAGGCCAGCGCCTGGGAAAAGGGGGCCGCCTAATACTGAAAGTACAGAAAGCCTTGCGAATCGCCCGAGCTGAGTGTGATCGCGACGAGCATCAGAGCCAGCGCGACTGAGATGGTCCACCAGGGAACGCGCACCGCGACGGTTTCGAGAGGCGTGTTGCGACAAAGCCAGTGTGCCACCGTCAGGCATTCGACGACAACCGGGGCGATCAGCAAATCCGCGTCGGGAAGACGAAAAACCAAGGTCGACACGGTGACGCCCCCGAACATCGCTTGGAGGATCGCACCTGCCTGTTCGAGACTTGCCGCGCGGTAGAAGACAAATGCAATCAGGCACAATGTCATTGTGAGGGCCCAGAGGAAAAACGTGCCGATTGGGCCGCGCCACAGCGGCATTTGTCGGAGGCGGGTTCTTTGCAACATCGTTTCACCGATCAGGAAGGTGCCCTGCAAGAATCCGAAAATCAAAAACGGCACCGTCGCTCCGTGCCATAAACCGATCAACAGCATGACAATCATCACGTTGACGGCTGCCCGGGTGTAGCCCTTGTAGACGCCGCCGAGGGGATTGAATACATAGTCGCGCATCCAGGCCACGAGCGTGATATGCCAGCGTTGCCAGACATCGCGAAAGCCGATTGATGCGAAAGGCGCTCGGAAGTTGGCTGGGATGACAAAGCCCAGGCAAAACGCGATGCCCATCGCACATGTCGAGTAGCCCGCGAAGTCGCAATAATCCTGGGCGGCGAAGGCCATCGTGCCCGTCCACGCGCTGAGAGTGTCGGGACGGATGCCAACGTCGTACACTTGGCGCACAATCGGCGATAGGAGATGGTCCGCCAGCGTGACCTTCATAAACAAGCCGAGAGTAAGCAGCGTCAGGCCCCATGCGAATTCGCTTCCCGTGGCCCTGCGACTGCTGGCGCATTGTGGGACGAACTGGCCAGCGCGGAGGATCGGTCCGGCCAGCAATACGGGAAAAAATGAATTAAATAGGGCCAAGTCGAGAATGGAGGCCGGCTTAATCGTCCGCCGGTACACATCGATGGTGTAGGACATCGCCTGAAACGTGAAAAACGACAGTCCAATCGGAAAGAGGATCGTCATTGTGGGTGGCGTATACGGAATGCCAAAGCGGTCCGACGCCGTCTGCCACAGTCTGAGAGCCTCGTTTCCGTATTTGAAGGCGGCGAGCAATCCCAAGTTGAGAACGACACTTGACCAGAGGACGACGCGACGGGCTCGAGGCCGTCCGTCCGAATGCGCGATTAGCTCGGCCGCAACACAGTTGACCGCCGTCGAGAACAGCAAGAGCGTGACATAGCGGGGATCCCACGCTGCATAGAAGAGATAGCTCGCCACGACCAGGTTGGATTTGCGAACGACCCACGGCAGCGGCAGCGAGTGAACGACCAGCACAGCCGCGAAGAACAGAATGAACGTGAATGAGTTAAACGGCATTGCCTAATGACCACGAAATCTACGAAGGGTTCCACGGCAGATTATGGTTGGACAGTTGAGGAGGCAAACACGAGCAGATGCACTCCTTCGTCCAGCGCCGTTGAATTATGCGCCGCCACCCGGTCGAAATGCCATCGGCAACGCGCGAGCGATCTGGAGCTCGATGGATGAATGCTAACCGCCGCGAGGTTGTGGTAACGGGGATGGGGGCGGTTTCCCCATTTGGCATCGGCGTCGAACCGCTGTGGAGCGGTGTCAGTGGGGGTCATAGCGGCATCAACTGGATTGAAGACGTACTTGATCTCGAGCCGGCGATGTATCCAATTCGCTATGCGGCTGCGGTGAAGAACTTCTCTGTCGACGAGCACCTCAAACGCCACTGCGAAGTTCGCAACGAGAAGAGCGTGCAGATGGGGCTCGTCGCGGCGCGCGAAGCGCTCGTGCAGGCTGGTCTTCTCACGCCGGACGAGCTACCGGTTCCTGAGGCGAATCCCGTCGCGGTGATCGCCGGCAGCGGGCACGGACCGTGTCACGAGGCGGACGCCGGCTATCACGAATACTTTACCCGCGGACCTCGGTCCGTTCGGCCGGCGACACTTGCCAAGTCGATGTTCAACTCGCTGTCGAGCAACATATCGATTCATTTCGGGCTGACCGGAACAAACCTCGTGATTGCGTCCGCCTGCTCGTCGGGAACGCTGGCGATCGGACTTGCGGCAACTCTCATTCGTGATGGATTTCTCGAGCGAGCCCTGTGCGGCGGGGCCGATGCGCCGATTACTCAGGCGATTTTCACCGGGTGGACCAATATGCGCGTCATGGCTCGCCACAACGAGCCCCAAAAGGCATCGCGCCCTTTCGATGCGAAGCGCAACGGCCTGGTTCTGGGCGAAGGCGCAGCGATGGTCGTGCTTGAGTCGTGCGCGAGCGCCGAACGTCGTGGCGCCCGTCCGCTGGCCCGCCTGTTGGGCCACGGAACATCCAGCGACGCCTACCACATCACCGCCCCCACCGTGGCCGGACAAGTTGCCGCCATGCGGGCGAGCTTGGTGGACGCCCAACTCGAGCCCCAACGCGTTGAGTATCTGAACCTTCACGGGACGGCGACTCGAGCCAACGACGAGACCGAGGCTCTTGCCGTCGCCGAAGTGTTTGGCCGTCCCGGCGATCGCATGCCGGCGAGTTCAACCAAATCGATGCTCGGCCACGCGCTGGGCGCAAGCGGAGCGCTTGAGTTTGTGATTTGCGTCCAAGTTCTCAGCCATGGATTCGTGCCGCCGACGATTAACTGCGATGAACCCGATCCCGAAGTCGGTCTGGATTATGTACCGCATGTGGGGCGAGATCATCCCGTGCGGATCGCAATGTCCAACTCCTTCGCGTTCGGCGGCAGCAACGCGTGCATACTTTTAGGAAGGAACCAATGACCACGACGGCCCGCGTCCGGGTCATCGAGCAGCTGAAACCCACCTTCTCGAACGTCTCGAACGGACGAGCCAAAGTGGATCAACTGCCCGAGGATGCGCGGATTATTGAAGACATCGGCCTCGCTTCACTCGACTTGTTGGAATTGCGCTTTGAACTCGAAGCGGTATGGAATCCGACGATCACGGACGAGGAAGCGATCTCGCTAAAAACAGTCTCCAATGTTGTCGATCTCATCATCGAGAAGTCGATGACAGAGAGACCGTGAAACTAAAACGGCGGGTCAGCGGTTTTGGATAGTTGTTGCCCGAGCATCCCTTGGAATGAGGTCATTTATCGCGGACGAGGCAACGAGGGATAGTCGGCGTTTTGACACAAGACCATTTTTAGCGACGTTTTGAGCGGGGTGGCTGGAATCACCTGCGTGCTCTGACCCTCGCATGTCGACCCCTACGTGCGATTTTCGTCGATTAAGTATCGCCTAGCCCAAGGCCGAAGCGAACACGCGGGTGCGAGTCTCTCGGATTTCACCATGGTTGCTGCGACCGGAGCTTCAGTCGGGAACGACGCTCGAGTCGACCGCCGCATCGGGCGCGCGCTGGGAGTTTCCGGCCTGCTCTGTTGTCAGGCCGTCCTACTGGCTTGGAGCGCCAGTCTTCACTCGCCGACGATCGACGAGGCGCGGTGGCTTCCGGCCGGCATCCGGCACTGGCAGACGGGGACCTTCGATACGGCAATCGTCAACCCACCGACTGTGCGACTGTTAGCGGCCGCGCCTGTGGTCTGGGCTCTGGCCGGCGAGAGACGCGCCGACGCCGCCCTTCATGATGGGGGCGATCTGGTTCGGAGATACGGCGCTCGATCCTTTTGGTTGTTTACTCTTGGAAGGTGGGCCTGCATTCCGATCAGCCTCGTCGGCGGATTTGTCTGTTATTCGTGGGCGCGGCGACTTTACGGGGCGGCGTCTGGATTTGTCGCGCTGACTCTATGGTGCTTCTCCCCGAACATCCTGGCCCATGGACAGTTGATCTCGAACGATTGCGCCGCGGCCGCGTTTGGTATCGCCGCGACTTACACGTTCTGGCGCTGGCTAAGACAGCCAACGTGGGGCCTGACATTCGCTGCGGGACTCGTCTTGGGTGTCGCCGAATTGGCCAAGATGAGCTTGTTAATCTTGATCTTTGCCTTTCCCATTATGTGGGTCGTTTGGCGGTTGACGGGTGAGAAGAGGGACTGCCAGGTTGGATGGGCTCTTTCGACTGCTCAACTCTGCTGTATTTTGCTTTTGGCGCTAGACGTGCTTAACGCCGGCTATCTGTTCGAGGGAACTTGCCGACCCCTGAAAGAATTCCGTTTTATGAGCAAGTTTCTGGGCGGTCCCGACGCGCAAAACCAACGCGGCGGTTACCGCTTTGCCGGATCATTAATCGGGGAAGTGCCTGTTCCATTGCCGGAGAACTATGTTCGCGGTTTCGATGAAACAAAGCATCAATTGGAAGTCGGCAACCGCGTCCAGTTTTCTTATCTACGCGGCCAATGGGCGACCCGCGGGTGGTGGTACTTTTACCTCTACGCCCTCGCGATCAAGGTGCCCCTGGGGACTTGGTGCCTGCTGGCATTCTCAGCCGCGATGAGGTTCTCGAAGGTCGACTCAATTGTCGCGTGGCGAGACGAGATGCTGCTTGTCGTTCCCCCCGTGCTGTTGCTGACGGTCGCAAGTTCGCAGCTAGGATTCACCGATCATTTTCGCTACATGCTTCCCATGCTGCCGTTCGCATTCGTCTGGATCAGTCGCATCGCCGCCATCGCCATCGTTCGTCCGCGGACGCTGGGCATCGCGGCAGCAGCGGCGTTAGCCTGGTCGGTGGGGAGCAGTCTGGCGATTTATCCGCACAGCCTGTCGTACTTCAACGAGCTGGTCGGTGGACCGAGCCGCGGACATTTTCATCTGCTAGGCAGCAACATCGACTACGGACAGGATCTTTTGTTCCTGAAGGATTGGTTAGACAAGCACCCCCAAGCCCGGCCCATCAAACTCGCGATCTGGAACATGAGGACTGTCGATCCGGCAGTGGCTGGAATTGAGTACACCGTTGCACCTTCGGGACCTCCTCCCAACACGCCCCTAACCCCGGACTTGTCAACGAAGTTTGGCCCGCAGCCAGGCTGGTTTGCCGTGAACGTCAACGTGCTTCACGGTGACGACTGGCCGGGACGAGCAAGCGAGACGACCACCGGATACTATGGGTACTTTCTGCAATTCACGCCCGTGGCCCGCGCGGGCTATTCAATTTACATCTACCACATCAATGCGACCGATGCCGATCGCTATTGGCATGACTCTACGATCGCACGTTGAATAGCGTCATCGGTGTGACAGTATCGGTTCGGCTTGTTGCGAGATTCAACACGATCAAATGCTCATCGTGATCAGAATCATCCGCTTCTGAGTGATGTTTAGTTTACCTGCTTGCGAAGCTGTATACACCGCGACTCGTCGAGCTTGCGCTCAGATATCGCCCGAATCGCCTCGTCTTCTAGGGTGGACGCGAGCGTCGGCCCGGTCGCTACGTCGGTGCCACCATTTCAAAGCGAGCGTCTTTTTGACTGAGCGGTTGATCGCCATGACGACCGCGAACCTCCACATCGGTCGGCGTCTTTGCCGACATTGGCGGTTCGCGAAAGGACGCGGCCGTTGTTGACGCTCTAATCTCGTTTCCGTAAGAATACGAGGCAGACTCGGACTGCCTCTAGTCCAGTTTCGGTGGCCTCTGGACAGGATGGACGCCATGGACGCTCCGCGGTTGTCGATCGTGATTCCCGCGCTCAACGAAGAGGAAGCAATCGGCGACACAATCCGACGTTGTCTCGCCGCACGGAACTACATTTGCGAATGCGCGGGACTGAGCGATGTCGAAGTGTTGGTCGTCAGCGACGGGTCGACTGATCGGACGGTTGAAATCGCCCACGGCTTTGACGAAATCAGCGTGATCGAATTCCCACAGAACCGGGGATACGGCGCGGCGATCAAAGAGGGCTGGCGTCAGAGTTCCGGATCGCTCTTGGCGTTTCTCGACGCCGATGGAACGTGTGATCCGCGCCATTTTGGGGAGATGTGCCGACTGGCGATCGCCGACTCGGCCGATGTCGTGCTCGGTTCGCGACTGGTACCCGGTTCGAAGATGCCTCGCATCCGGCGGATTGGCAACCATTTTTATGCTTTTTTGCTGGGGTTTCTATGCGGCCGTCACGTTACGGATACGGCCAGCGGTATGCGCGTCGTGCGGCGAAAGTCGCTACGACGGCTCTATCCGCTCCCCGACGGGTTGCACTTCACCCCCTCGATGAGCGCGCGGGCCCTACTCAACGACCTGCGCGTGATCGAAACGCCGATCAGCTACCACGAACGCACCGGCAAAAGCAAATTAAGTGTCGTTCGCGACGGCGTTCGATTTCTTCAAACGATCATCGACGGCGTGCTCTGTTATCGCCCCGAGCGTCTGCTGCTTTGCGGCGTGACCGTCTCGCTGATGTTGGTCTTGTTAATGGCGCTGCACCCGGTCGAACATTATGTTTCGACGCGACGAGTTGAGGAATGGATGATTTATCGATTCGTAGTGTGCCATTTTCTAGGGTCATTCGCGCTGTTGCTGCTTTTGGCAACCGCACTCTCAAACGAGATGGCCAGCTTCGGACCGCGGCGGCGTGAAGCGACCCCCTTCTGGCCGGCCTTGGTGTCGGCGCTGCTCCGCTGGCCAGCAGTGGCCGTGTTGATGGGCACGTTGAGCGCGGCCTCGCTCGTCCTGCTTTGGCCTGGCTTCGTGGAGTTCGTCGGAACTGGAAAAGTGCACATGCACTGGTCGCGGCTGATTGCCGTAGCCTTCACAGTCTTCTCGGCATCACAGACGGCCGTCTTTGCGCTGTTGATGAAGGTGATTTCGATCTGGCAACGCGAGCGGGAAAACAGTCGCCAATCCGATTGCGATCTGTCGGTTCCACGGGGCCACCGTGCAACACGGCGAACGTTCGATCGCGCCCTGACGGCTTCACGCAACGCTCCTTGAAAAGTCGACGAATGCTCACGCCATTTGGCACGGTTCGAGCGCCAGCCCCGTGAACGATCGGTCAAATAATTCGAAGCCCCAAAGCGCTGTGGGTGAGCGGACCTCCGTTGTGCACTGGGAGTCCGGCAAGGTTTGCGAAGAGGAAGCGTGGGAGGCCGCCTACAAGCGGTTCGAGACGCCCGAGGAAGAAATTCGGAAATTTGTGCGGCGTTATCGTCGACTTGGGCTCGAATCGCTTTCTCGATCATCGCAAGTGGTCGAGCTGTTTTGCGGTCGCGGCAACGGACTCGTTGCACTCGAGCAGTTGGGCTTTCGCTCGATCGAAGGAGTTGACCTTTCGCCCGGATTGGCGGCCCGTTATCGCGGGTCGGCCCAGCTCTATGTCGGCGATTGCCGCCAACTCCACTTCGAGGAGGCCAGCAAGGATCTGGTCATTGTCCAAGGGGGATTGCACCATTTGCCGTCGCTGGCCGGCGACGTCGAACGCGTCTTCTGGCAGATCAATCGAATTCTCCGACCGACCGGACAAGTCGCGATCGTCGAGCCCTGGCTGACCCCCTTCTTGCGATTCGTTCACGCCGTCTCGAGCAATCAAATGGCACGGCGACTCTGGCCCAAGCTCGACGCGCTGGCGAGCATGAACGAGCGGGAACAGGTGACTTACGATGCCTGGCTCTCGCAGTCGCAGCTGATCCGCCGATTGTTACTCGATGCGTTTGTCCCCGAGCGGCAATTCGAGCGATTCGGTAAAATCTTTTTTCTCGGCCGGCCCCGGATCGGCTGGCTAAGATCAAGCGGGAACTCGACGTGTTCGACCGATCGCACGATGAAACGGCGGAGTTAGCGCCGAATGTTTTTGACCCTTCTCAAACACTTCGCCAGCAGTGGCTTACGGCTGATTACGCGGCAAAGCGTCGAATTCTCGAAATCGTGTTTTTGAACTGCCGCCTGGACGACACAAATCTTGTCCCGACAATAAGAAAGCCCTTCGACGTTTTGGCCGAAGGGCTGATTTCTAAAAACAGTCGGGGCGACAGGATTTGAACCTGCGACCTCTTGGTCCCGAACCAAGCGCTCTAGCCAGGCTGAGCCACGCCCCGTGGGAATCGTGCCGTTTTTGCTCGCTCGAGCGGCTGCCTTAGTTGGCGGCACGGTCGGACGACGGCGCGCATTCTAGCAGGATGACCGGTCGGGTCAATGTGGTCGCAAATTGAGGCCTCCGACCGATTGTCTGACCGGCAAAAGCCGCCGCTGTCGGCCGACCGAAGTTCGAAGCGCAAACGAGTGCGATCGGATGCCTTCTCGCGGGATTCGACCATTTTCCTATAATGGAAATGAATGTGGGTCAGCGAGTGTCCTCATGGGAGCGCATTTGTGAGTGAGTTTGTCGAACCCGTCGGTAAGCGGGTCCTGGTTCGTAAGGATGAAGCTCGGCAAAAGACGCGGGGAGGGATCGTGCTTCCCGATGCGGCGGAAATTCCCACCATCACCGGACGGGTCGTGGAAGTCAGCGTGCAAGTTGCTCGCGACGAGGATTTTCCCATTCGCAAGTACGACAAAATCCTCTTCCACCCGAAGAACGCCATTCCGGTCGATTTCGAGCCGGATAATCTGCTCTTTGTCGTTCCCATCGACGATGTTGTGGCCGTCTTTCGGCCGACGCGAAACAAGGAGCCGAAGGGGAAAAATGGGGACTCGCTCGGCGACGATGAGATTCCCGAAACCGACGGCCTCGAGCACGATTGAGCGACGCTCACGCGCGAACGACGCGGGGGCGCTCTGGCGGGAATATGGCCGACCATGCCAACAGCCGGCGGCTGCCGGTCGACGCGCTAGGTTAGCTTGAGCAGCTTTTCGGCGTTCCCGCGAAAGACTTTTTGCTGCGCCTGTTCGGGCAGATTGAACGAGTCGAGCAACTGGAACTGCGGCACAGGCTGTCCGGGTTGCAGGTAGTCCGTGCCAAACAGCAGGCGGTCCTGGCGGCGAATTAAGAACTCGCGGCCGAACGCAGGGTCGCGGCCGATGGCCTCGGCTCCCGATCCGGCGGATAGATCGCCCCAAAGATTGGGGTACGTGTCCATCAGCTTGTCGATCGCGCCTCCGGGGGTTACAGGGCGTGGCCGATAGCTCATGAAGTCGGCCGCTTTTGCATCTCCCGAGATTGAAGCCCACCATCCTGGTCCGTGGCCGATGAACGTCAGCTTGGGGAACGTCGCCAACGCGTGCGCCAGGCGAGGCAAGCCGGGCTGGTCCTTGCCGCGCAGGGTGTCCATGTGAAAGAGCAGCGGGATGCCGATCTTCTCGCACACCTCATAGATCTGCATCATCAGCGGATCGTCGAAGTCGAGTCCGACCTTGTGTTCGCCGAATCCCTTAGCTCCCAGGTCGACGTAACGGCGAATGATGCTCTCGAAGCCGCGGACCCCTCCGACGACCGACGTGCGCGGGTCGATCGAGCAGAACGGAATCAGCCGATCTGGGAATTCCTTGGCGGCCTGAAGCGCTCCCTCGGTCAGACAGAGGAAACTCGAAGACTCGGGCGAGGTTAGCGGGAGCACGACCGCCTTGGCGACGTCGTGCTCATCCATCCAACGGACGAGGAGCGATGCAGTCAGTTCCTTGTTGCCGTTCCAAATGGTGCCGACGTGCGTGTGCACATCGATGTATTTGGACGCCTTTTTGCCTGGCGGAGCGGCCGTCGCGGTCAGGTGTTGGGCGGCGCACAATGCGCTGACGCCCGTCGCCAGGCGGCGGTGAAATTCACGTCGATTCATCATGCGGGACTTTTTGGGACGTTGGCGAGCTCGCCTCGAGATCTAAAGCGCGGGCGCCAACCCGACCCGCTGACCCCGCTGCGGATCTCGAATCCGCGCTGCGGACGAGGACGGGTTGCGTCCTCGCGGCTCGGGCCGCTTATTTGGTCGACTTGTCGGGCGCTGATTTGGGCGGCTTCACCCCCAGCGTGCCGGTGGTCGAGCCGCTTTCGTCTGCGCGTCCCTTCTTTTTGGCCGGTTTGGCGTCCACCGTGGGCTCGGCTACGGGTTTGGCCGGAGGCTGTTCGGTACAGCCGACGCCAATGACCGGAACGACTGCCAGCGACAGGATTGCCAGCAGGGTCACAAACTCTCGCACAAACCTCATTCGGGACGCCCTTTCAATCGATTCGAGTGAACTTCGAGGGTGCCGGAATAGCCCACCCCCAGTCCGTCTATTTAATTCGGCCGCGCGCGGTTGTGCAACCAATCTGCAAACTGACCTGAGCTAGTATCGTTTTCGTCGTCGCCCGGTATGCTGGAAAACGGCGAAAGCTCATCAAGTGGGTCGATCCGTGATGCCAAAACGTGTGCTGTTGGCCGGGCTGTTCCACGAGACGCATACGTTTCTCGACGGGACGACGCCGCTGTCGGAATTCTCGCACCGCGGCGGAGACGAACTGCTGGCTGCGGCTGGCGACGGTTCCCCCCTGTCCGGCGTTCTCGAAGTGGCCGCCACGTGTCGGTGGGACGTGCGTCCGGTTGTCGATCTGCGGGCGACGCCGAGTGCGACGGTCGAGGACGCCGTCTTCGAGTTCTTCTGGCAGCAATTCGCGACCGCCTACGAACGGGAACGAGCAGCCGGACTGGACGGGATTTTGCTCGTCCTGCACGGAGCGATGGCGTGTGCGAGCGTCCGCGACGTGGAAGGGGAACTGATCGACCGGATTCGTGCGCTGCCGGGCGCTCGCGAGCTGCCGGTCTGCGGCGTTCTCGATCTGCACGGCAATTTGTCGCGCCGCACTATCGAGCAAACTCAGGGGTTGATCGCCTACCGCATGAACCCGCATGCCGACGCGCGACAGGCCGCCGTGGACGCAGCCCGGCTCTTGGATCGGATTCTGACTACGGGACGGCAGCCCTTAAGTCTCTTCGAGCCGTGTTCGCTCCTGCTGCCGCCGACCGCAACAGGCACGGCCGACGAACCGATGAAGACACTCGAGGAGCTGGCCCGTCAGGCCGAACGGGACGATCCGGATCTGGCCGCGGTCAACGTCTTCGCCGGCTACTCCTTCGCAGACACTTTCGACACCGGACTCAGCTTTTCGGCCATCACCTTTGGCGATCCGACAAAAGCCCGGCGTCGGCTGCGCGAGCTTTGCGACGTTGCGATTGCCAATCGACGCCTGGCGCACGTCGTCGACTTGCCGCTCGCCGAGTGTTTGCCACGAATCCGCACATGCATTGAACGCGGGCAAACGCCGATAGCACTGGTCGAACCGGCGGACAACATCGGCGGCGGCGCGCCGGGCGATGCGCCAACCTTGCTGCGGACGTTGATCGAGCAACGTATGACCGGTGCGGCCGTCGTGTTGAACGATCCGGAGGCTGTCGCGGCCCTCGCGGGCGTCGCGATTGGCGGCGCGAAGCGGCTGCGGATTGGTGGCAAGATCAGCCGTCTCACCGATCCGCCGCTCGACCTGGAGTTGACCATCGTTTCGCGGAGCAACGGCCGTTTTGAACTGGAGGATCGTGAAAGTCATCTGGCGTCGATGTGTGGTGTGCGAATCGACATGGGGCCATGCGCCGTGGTGCGAGCCGCGGGCGTCACGATCTTGTTGACGAGCAAGAAGACGCCGCCGTTCGACTTGGGCCAGTTGCGCAGCCAGGGAATTGAACCGAAGAAGCTGTCGGTCATCGGCGTCAAGGCGGCGGTGGCGCACCGTCGCGCGTACGATCGCGTCGTCAAGGCGAGCTTTACGGTCGCAACGCCCGGCCCCTGTAGCAGCGACCTGCGGAGCTTTCCGTATCAGCACCTTCGTCGGCCGATCGATCCGCTGGACGATCTCGCCGAGACGGGCGTCGATTAGGCGGCAACGATCACCGACAACGGGCGCGGAAGGCTCGTGCCGGCCTACTTGGGAGCAGCGGAAGTCAGTCGGGCCGTCCAGGGGCTGCGCGGATAATGCTCCTGCAAGCGGGCGGCGGCGTCGGCGGCTCGGTCCGGCTTGCCGTCCTGCGAGAAGAGCCGCGACAGATAATAGAGCGCCTCGGCGTGCTGCTTCTTTTCCTTGGGGAACAGAATGTCGACGCGGAGATAGGCCAGGATGGCTTCTTTCGTGCGGCCGCCGGCCTGGTAACAGTCCCCCAGCCGAATGCAGGTCTCCGCGAGCGTTTTGGTGTCGTCGTCGGAGGCTTCATCGAGGATGCCGGTGAGCAAGTCGGTCGCCGGTTGGAATTTCGACTGCTTTTGCAAGCAGGAGGCCTTGGTCAACAGAGCCTCGTAGCGACGCGATTTCTCCGCCGGCGTGGAGGGGGCCACAGCGATCACGCCGTCGAGTGCTTTGAGCGCCGCGCCGACGTCGTCGTGGGCAAGTGCCACTTTGGCCTTGAGAATATCGGTCTCCATCTTGAAATCGGTCCAGGGAGCGTCGGACATTGCTTGCAGAGCGGCATTTCCTTTTTCGACATCGCCTTTATTCATGTAGAGCTGGGCCAAGAGACGCATCGCCTCGTAATAGCGAAAGCTCGCAGAATGATTGGTGCGAAACTTTTCCAGGAGCCCGATCGCGCTGTCGTACTGGTCCTCGTCCTTGAGGGCTTTGGCCGCCGTCGCCCGGGCGATGTCAAATTCCAGGTCGGTCCGCAGGTTTTCGTTTGTCGCAAGCTTAAGCGCCGTCTCATAGCCGGCGATGGCCTTATCGTACTGCCCGTTGCGCTCTTCGATGCGGTTCTGGCTGACCTGCGGACTCTCCGCCTCCCAGCGAATCCGCTCAACTTCGTTGGCCGGGATGCGATAGTCCTTTTTGTTAGTGCGTCCCGTCAGCACCACTTCCGTGCGGGTCACCGACGTGATATCGCCGTGAAGCGGCGTCGTCGACCCTCGGCGATAGACCGCGTCATCCGCGGAGAGGCGCGCGCCGGCGGTTAGCCATAGGCACAACAGTGCGGCCGCAAGAAGCCGCGAGAGCGAACGGAGGTCGATTCGAATGACTTGTCGGCGAGGCACAGGCCAGTTCCTCTCTCGCGGGTCTTTCATTGGTCTTTCGCCTTTGGCCGGGGCGGACGCGGAGCGGTGGCTTTGACCGGCGCCGCGCCCGGCTTTTCCGTGCGGACCGGAGCCGTTCCCGGAGCGGCGGGGCGGGTCGGGCGAGCGGCCGAGGGCGCACCGGCCGGGCGGGCAGGACGCGAAGGCAAATCGACATCGTCGTCAGCCGCGAACGAAGGCAAAGTCTTGCGATGCGTCTTCTGACGTCCGAGTCCCCACCACATACCACCGGCTGAAACGGTGGCGAGCGCTAAAAATCCCAGCAGCAGCCAAAATGGCGACGTGCCGCTTGGGGCCGGTGCGCTCGCCGTTTTGACGGCTGGCGGCGGCGCGGTAGCGGTGGTTGTGCCGGTAGCCGTTGGTGCGACTTCCGGTGACCCGGAAGCGGCCGCGGGGGTCGCGCCTGGAGTCGCCGCCACCGCCGTCGCACGCAGGTCGGGTCGGGCAAGCGGCGTCGGCTGTCGTCCGAGGTCAGTTTCAATTTGCTGATAGAGGCTGTCCAAGCGCTTCCAGGAATCCTCGCCGACGTCGGAAGAAACGAGCGAGAAGGCCCGGATTTCGCCCAGAGCCACTTCGAGGATTTTGGACCGCATCGCACGGTCCTTGTCGACGAGAGCGCATTGCCGTCGGCACGCAGGAATGTTGTAGCGAGCGTCGAAATACTTTTCCCGGAGGTCGTTGTCGGCTTTGCCACCGGCGAGCACGCGCTGAATCCGCGCGGCGATCTCGGCCCAGCCCCAAACCACGCCGCTGCCGCCTTCCCCATCGTGCAGGCCGCGGATCGCCTCGAGCGAGCGGCGCTCGGCGTCAGCACTTTGGGACGCACCCCAGTCCTGCAGAATACCGGCCGCCGTGATTTGCACCTCGAGCGTTTTTGGCCGTTGGGCGATGACCGAGCGCACGGTTTCGAGCGCGTGCTCGTAATCGCCCTGACGCCGCCGGGAGTTCGCGAGTCGTAGCTGGAAGCTTAGAGCCCGCTCCTTGGCGGCCGGCGACGGATCGGACGCGGTCTTGGCGAGGATCTGTTCGTAGGTGGCGGCGGCTTTGCCGAAATATTCATGAGCCGCCGATTCGTCGTCGGAAATCCCCTCCCCGAGCCCGGTGTAGGTTTCGGCAATCCACAGCAAGGAACCGTACGACATCGTCTGGCTGCGCTTCGTCAGTTCCTCGAGAAATCGGTCAAACGATTTGCGGACTTCGATCAGTCTCTGGCGCGCATTGGAGGCGATCAGTCGGGCGATCTCCTTTTCGATCTCTTTGCCCAGCGACACATAGATCGCCGTGACCCCCTCGACCCCGCTAGCGCCCGCGATCTTCTCGAGTTGCTGCATGGCGCCAATTGCCGCGTCAACCTGGTGCCGGCCGATCTGGGCGCGCAGCAAAGACTGATAGACGAAGCTGGCGAAGGTCTTGTTCTTGACTCCTGCAGACGGGCGGGCCGTCTCGTCGTTGACGGCAATCGATGCTGTGACGGAATGTGCGCCTTCGGTCAGCAGCCGCACCGCTTCGTCGTAATTGCCCTGCCCGATCTCGAGGTTGGCAAGCACCGTCTTCCCGGAAACGAGCCACGCGGGCGGATTGCCGGCCGAGTCAGCCGGATCGCCGGCCTTGCCGATGCCGTTTTGCAGGTGTTTTTCGGCCGAGGCCGTCCACTCCTTAATCTGCGCCTCGCGCGAGGGGCCGCCCGCCACGGTTTTCGGCGCCGAGAGGGCCGCGCTCCAATACTCGCGGCCCGCGCCGATCTGCGCCTCGGCATATCCGTCTGAACCAGGCGTTACGCTCGCATACCACTGCGCGGCCTCGAGCGGCTGCTTGGACTGATCGTAGAGCTCCGCCATGATCGCGCGGGCATCGTTCGCGCGGTCCTGATCGGGCCAGTTGTGAATCAGAAATTCGGCCGTCGGCCGGGCGATGCGGGCCAGGACGGGCCGCTGCGATTCCGGGCACGTCTTAAATTCCTGGTCCAGTGCGGCCAGGGACACGTGCGCCGCGTCGCGGGCCCATTCGGAGTCGATCGTCTTCAAACGCCGGGCGGCGTAGTCGCCCAAGACGGCGGCCGCGTCGTAGTCCTTCAATTCGTATTCGACGAAGGCCAGGTAATAGCGCGCGCGGTTCAGATCCTTTGGGTCGCGACGCAAGTCGGCCGTCGACATCACGTTCATCAGCTTCTGGCGGGCGTCACGCAACTGCGCTTGCAGCTCGCGTTCGATTTTCGGTTTGTCGTCGGCGCTGGCCGATTCCAGCCGCTCGTGCAGGCCCTGGATGGCCTCGACGCTTTTGGCGGCGAGGGCGAAACCGGAGACGAAGTCACGCGCCTCCGCCCGCTTACTGACGGTGTCAGTCCGTAGCCGGCCCAGCATCGCCACCGCCGGCGTCTGGAACTCGCCGGTCACCCGGCTGACCTCCCGCGCATCGTCGGCCGCCGAGTGGAGTAGACGATCGCGATCGGCCGGACTGCTGTCCTTCGCCGCAGCGAGGTGTTCGGAAGCGACGGCACGCTGCCAGCGGATCGCCAGCCCTACTGGAGTTCGAAGGCGGTCCTTGGCGGCGGCCATCCAGTTGGTCGCCTCGTTGACGACGATAAAGTCGTTCTTGCCGGGCTTCGAGTTTAAGCACGACAGGTGAGCCAGCGTGGCGTCGTCGCGGAGTTGCTTGATGAAATTGCTCGTTCCCTGCTTTTGCGAGAGCTGGCTGTAGATCCCGAGGGCCTCGGTCGTTTTGCCCATCTCCTCGAAGCAGCGCCCCTCCCAGAACTGGGCGCGGAGGCCGGCTCCCTGAGAACGATAGGTGACGATGATCTGGTCGAACTGTTTGACTGCCTGGTCGAGAGTCTTTTTGAAGTCGTCGGACTTGGGATCGTAAGTCCGCCCCTCCTCGTAGCTGCAGACGCCCAGCATGATCTGCGCGCCCATGTAGCTCGATTCGGCCTGGCTGCGGGCCTCGCTGGCCTTGGGGTCGTCGAGATGGGTCTTGGGAAACTTTTCGTACTCGGCCTTCGAGCGGTCAAACACCGTCTGAAAGATGGCCCGCGATTCGTCGATCAGCTTGCGAGCTTTTTTCTGCGCGGTCTCGCGCTTGAATTGGGGGTCCTGCGACGTGACGCCGGCAAGCGCCGCCCGTGCCTCGTCAAGGTGCAGGTTGGCCCGCTCGAAATCGGCCGTGGCGCGCTGTGGACTGTTGGGATGCGCCTTCGCGAATTTCTCCAATTCGGCGGCCGCTCGTTGCAGCTCCCGCGCTTGCGAGGTTGCGTTTACGAGGGTCCGCGCCGCCTGCAACTGCGTGACGGCTCGCTCAAAATCGAGCGTGGCAGCCATCTCCGGCGAGAGATGTGGTTGCGCTTTGAGCCGATCGATCTCGACCAGAGCGTAATCGTATAGCCCGTGCTCCCGCAGGCCGCGGAGGAACGCCATTTCCAGCGACGAGGCCCGGAGCGGCTGGCCGCTCGCGACAAGCAGGACGATCGCGGTCAGTACAATCCGCGCGGGGCAACGGCGGCAGTGAACGACACCCGTGTACAATCCGTGCCGGCCTGGCTGCATGAGGCTTCCGTTGGATCGCGATCGCGGCGAAGTGGAAAGGCGATGCGTTCGGCTGGTCGGACAAAGCGGGAAGGCTTGTGATCAGCCGAATCACTCAGCGGCAATAATGCCGTGGCAATTATACCCGAATTGGTCGCGGCCGAGACAGGCGCGAGCCGCTTAGAGCCCGCTGCGATGGCCAACCGGCCCGTCCGCCGATTCGGACGAGCGGTAGAGTTCTTCGCCCAGCGAGCCGCTTGACCCGGGGTGCTGCGGCGCGGCGGCCGGCGTTGCCGGAGCCCCCACGGTCGTCGCCTCGACGGAAGTCGGGCTGGCCGTCGGCGTGTTCTCAGGAACGGCCGGACGCGATGTGGCCACCGCCCGGATGAGTAGAATTCCCATCCCCAGCACGAGGATCGATGCGGAGCCGGCGGCAATCATCCGGTGCGAGACCTTCTGACGAACGGTCGCCTGGACGGCGCTCTTCAGCACCTGTTCCCGATGCCGTTTGCAGGGGGAGGGATGAAAGACCGACTCTTCAACCAGTTCTTCGACTTGCTCCAGCGGCAACTCAGGCATGCCGCACCTCTTGAACCACGGAATGGAGGTGCTGCGAAAGCTTTTGCAGGGCATAGCGATAACGGCTGGCTGCCGTATTCGGAGACTGGCCGAGAATTTCTCCGATCTCCGCAAACGTCATTTCTTCCCAGATCTTGAGGACCACCACTTCGGCCTGGGTGGAGGGAAGTTTTCGCAGCGCCAGCCGGACCAGCTGATGGATTTCTTCCTCCCCGTGCGGAGGAGCATCGGACCAGATCCGGGCGTCGGGTCGGGTGAGCGACCGCATCGGCCGTCGGCGACGGACGATGTTGAGGGCCTCGTTGCGGGTGATCTTCAGCAGGTAGGCCCAGGGATAGCGAGCTCGCGCGAGCAGGCCAGGCCGCAGAGCGATCCGCACCAGCGCGGCCTGCACGGCGTCTTCGGCGTCGTCCCGTTGCCGGGTCAGCGTGCTGGCGTAACGAACGAGCCGCGAAGCAGTTGCGTCATACAGCCCACCAAGGGCACTGACCCCCTGCTCTGCCAGCCGTTCGGCACAGAACCGGACGCGGTCGGCAAATTCGCTTGAATCGTGGGTGTCCACGATCGTCTTGACGCTGTCCGGGGTCGGCTTTGTCTTAAAAAACTTCATTGCCAGCGGAAAATCTTGAGTGCGACGGCGAACGACACGACACTCCAGACCGCCATGATTGCGATTTGGCCCCCCTGCGAAGCCAGGGAAGACCCCTCCAGCATGACCGAACGCAAGGCGTTGATCAAGGGGGTTAACGGCAGGACCTGGATGAAGGGCTGGGCGGCCGCCGGAAACCGGTCCGACGAGAAGAAGATGCCCGAAAGCATCCACATCGGCAGCATGACGACGTTCATCAATCCTGAGACTGCCTCGACCGTCTTTGCCCGGCTGGCCACCAACAGGCCAAGGCCGGAGAACATCGTCGCCCCCAGCACCACCAGGACGGCCACCGTCCCGTACGAGCCATAGTAGTAGACGCCGAAGACGTAGCGGGCAAAGAGCAACAGCACCAGCACTTCCGGGATCATGAACAGCATGCGGCTGAGCATGATCGCCGCCAGGAAGTCCCCCTTCTTCATCGGCGTGGCCAGAAATCGCTTGAGCAGTTTGCGAATCCGCATGTCGACCGTCACAAAGCCGACACCCCACAGGCCGCCCCCCATCAGGCTCATCCCCAGCAATCCGGGGACGAGAAAATCGACATAGCGGCCGCCCGGCTCTTCGAACTTCTGCTCGGTCGATTTGACCGGGTCGACACGGCCGGCCGCCTGTTGCAGGGTATTGTTCACCGACTCGCGGGCGACGACGTTTTCTGGCCGCGACGGATCGAATTCGTATTGGTAGGTCACCGGGCTGCCGGTCGCCGAGACGACCAGTTGCGTCTTGCCGGTTCGTAAACGAACGCGGCACTCGGTGGCATCGCACGTCCTGACCTGGAATCGCGCGTCGGCCGACAGCGCTTTGACGATGGTAACCGACTGCGGCCCCGATTCGACGTCGACGATCACGTGCTCCGCCGGCTGGTTACGAAAGGCGATACCCAGCCCCACGATCATCAGGATCGGGAAGACATACACCCAGAAGACGGCCTCGGGCTCGCGAAAGAATTCCTTGAGGCGCGCCAGCACGAGCTGAGCGATCGGACGATCGAAGAATCCGCGCGGCCGTGCGGCCGCCGACTCGATCTGTTGCGCAGGAGGTGGAGTCTCGGCGATGGTCATGGGGTCGAAACGTCCTCTTCCTCCAAGTGGCGGCCGGCCAGCTTGACGAAAACGTCCTCCAGGCTGGCGTGGCGCGTCGACAGGCTTGCCAGCGGCCAGCGTTTTCCTTCGAGCGTCGTGAGCAATGCCGGCAGCGTGCGGTGCGGCTCGGCGACCGACAGACAGATCCGTCCGTGATCGACGTAGGCCGACTGCACTGTGGGCAGGCGCGAGAAGAGATCGAGGTCGCCGGAGATTTCGTTCGCGGCACCGTTCGAGTCGCTTCCTAGCGTGAACTCGATCACGTGTTCGCCCCCCAGGCTGACGATTAACTCACGCGGCGTTCCCTGCGCGATAACTTTACCGCGGTCGACAATCGCGACGCGATCGCAGAGCCGCTCAGCCTCGTCAAGATAATGCGTGGTGAGCAGGACCGTTCGTCCCCGGCGGCGATAGTCGCGAATGATCTCCCACAGCTGCCGTCGCGATTTCGGATCGAGGCCCGTCGTGGGCTCGTCGAGAAATAACAGCTCTGGATTGCCGACGAGTGCGCAGGCGACGGCCAGCCGTTGCTTCTGACCGCCCGAAAGCTTTCCGACCCAGGTCTTAGCTTTCTCCGTGAGTTCGACCTGCTCCATCACTTTGGCCGGTTCGGTCCCCTGCTTGTAGAAACTGCGAAACAGGTCCAACGTTTCCCGGACGGACAGCTTCTCGGACAGTTTTGTTTCTTGAAACGAAATGCCGATCCGTTGGCGGATGGCGTCCTCGTGCTGGCCCCATCGACGACCGAGCACTTCGACGTCGCCTGACGTCGGCGCGAGCAGGCCTTCCATGATCTCAATCGTGGTGGTCTTGCCCGCTCCGTTGGGGCCGAGCAATCCGAAGCACTCGCCCTCGACGACTTCTAAATCGAGACCGCGGACCGCCTCCACCGGGGGGCGGCCTTCGTAGGTCTTCACGAGGTTCTGACAGTGGATGACGGAGCGCATATTTGACGCAAGGACAAGCGGGGCTATGTGGACGTTCGCTCATTATTGAGAAGCAAGCGTAATCCGTCCATTGCCGCTCGTCGCGCGTGTAGTTCGTCGCCGATGCGACGTTCTTGCGTGATCGCGGAAGGATTTGCGGCGGCCGCGCGTGCATTTTGCTCGCCCATCGAGCGGCGGCTGTCAGCTGTTGTCGGAAATTCGGACGTTTTTTTGGATCAGTCGTGGATTCTCTTACGCGTTTTGCGTTTATTAGCGCCGTGCTGCGGCGCCACGATTCGGCTCAGCGCATTCGTCACCAGGACGACGGAGGCTTAGCCGCAACCGCCGCGGCACGTCAATGTTAGAGCACGGCCGGATCGCGTGCCGTTCCATGGGAGGGCAGCCCAGCGGGACTGTCACCGCGCTTTGCGTGTGCACACGTCATTTCAGTGTTGAACCGTACACTGAGCGCGCGGGCCTCGATGGAACAGTTTTGGTAAATCTTTCCACGCACCCGCTGCGCCCGGCGCCGGCCCCCCTCTGGGACCGACGCAAAAGTCGCTGCCCGGAAAAATTCCGGCGACCTGGCGGCTTGAGCTGCGGCGATGCCGCGCCCAACCCCCGAAGTTCTTATTCGTCGTCGTGTTGCGAGTGTCCGAGCCGCATCCGGCGATCGATGCATGTTGGATGGTTTCTTGCCATCCGTTTCGCGGCGAAACCGCGGGGTCCGCCGTCGAGCAGTCCATTGGTATGCAGTTTCCTCTCTGGGGGACCGCTCGGGCCTGCCAGAACATCCTGTCGAACAATTGAGCCGGCACAAACTCTGTCCTTCACTAGTGCCGGCAAATTTCCGGGGCCAATCCGTTTTGAAATCGGCGATGAGCCGCGCCGGGTAGTGTGCGCGCCGAGCGCGACACGGTGCCGCCGCGGTCCAACGTCTCGCAACCCACGTAATCAGCCGGGCCGCGAAAGAGAACCCACGATGAATCGCAATCGCCGACGTGCGCGGCTCCGCGCGCTACCGTGCGATCCCGTTCGCTTCATTCAGCATCCGGCCGACGTTTGCGAGCAACGAGTCCTGGCCTTGGTCACGTCGGGCGCCGCGACGGCTTCGGATCTGATGACGGGAGACGCGCCGGCTGCACTCCCAGGTGTGGCGCACCCGAGCAACATTCCGGGGCGCGCCCCGCTCGAGTAGTTGGCAGCACTCACACGACCGGGCCGTGGGGTCCGATGGTTTAGGCGAACGATTGGGATCGCCGTATCGAGCGAGTCGTTGCCGCGAACCGGTCGGCCCGTCTGGCCAAATCACTCGGGTCAAACGACGCGGGCGATCGAGTCAGGGCCTGTATCCTGGCCGGGTCAGTCGGCGTGCGGCGGTCGACCGTCGCGTGACTGAGCCCTTCGTACCTGAACACCGAAAGAGGAACCGGGCCAATTTCCAAAAAGGGGAACCACGATGAAACGCAGTTGGAAACGGAACCGGAGTCGAGCCCTACGACGCAATCCGCAAAAATTCACGCAACATGCCGCCGACGTGCTCGAGC
>Ga0210390_10001084_pt1 | contig 27083 bp, 18 predicted proteins | sample IncBWH11OmetaG_FD_161050 | JGI IMG/M metagenome (GOLD analysis project Ga0210390, IMG submission 161050) | Forest soil microbial communities from Barre Woods Harvard Forest LTER site, Petersham, Massachusetts, United States - Inc-BW-H-11-O ... | reverse complement strand
GCGGTGTTGGCCGGCGCACTCTTGGTGATCGCATATCCGTCGGCCGACGCTTCGACGACGTAAACTCCCGGCCCGGAGATTTCGACCGAAAACGCGCCGTGCGGGTCGGACACGCTGTGCCAGCTCGGATCCACCCAGTCGTTCCGGCCGCCTGATCCTTGCGTTCTTGTGACGCGGACGCGGAGGTTGGTGAGCGGTTTGTCGGGCTTTCCCGCCGACACTCGCCCTTTGAGCAGCACCGGCTCGCGGGCCGTGATCTCCAGGACGACGTCGTTCGTTCCGGTGGCAACCGCCGGAATTCGTTTCATGTCATATTCGCGGGAGTTGATCGTCAGTTCGTAGCGGCCGTCGGGGATCGGGCCGATGTTGAAGGTGGTGTCGTTCGGCTGGACATACTGCATCGAATTGCCAGGACGTCTGCCGGTCCCATTGGCACTGATCCAAAAGCCCTGCTCCTTGGGCCGGATTCCTTTGAAATGGATGCGACCGGAGATGGTGCCCGTCTTTCCGGGCGAGGGGAAGTTCGTCTTGAGGGCCAACGGCTCCTTGCGGTCGAAGAGATCGACGTCGCTCATCACGGGGGAGTTTTCCCAACTACTAGGACCGCGGGGAATCGAGACGCTGATCTTGTAGGCCCCGAGCCCGATGTGCGGCAGCGTGAATGAACCATCCGCGCGAATCGGGAGGCCCGACGGCGAAGACATATAGTCCCACCAACTGGGCAGAGCTTGGATGGTGCTTCCCACCGGGGGCTTGCCGTCACTGCAGATCACCGTTCCCTCGACCGCCTTGCCTTTGGTCAAGGTGATTTCGCGCTCGACGATCTTTTTGGTGTCGTCGAGCTTGATGTCGAGGGATCCGATCGCGTAGTCCTCGTGGTGGAAAGCGAAGCGAACGACCTGCGGCGAGGGGGCCATCCCGCCCACCGTGGCGGTTCCATCCTTGGCCGTCGAGTGCCATTTGCCGTCGTACCGCCCTGGTTTGTAGATCGACACCTTGGGGAGCGGATGCCCCTCTTCGTCGACGACCTTCAGCTTGAGCTGACACCCCGGCTTGAGGACAAAGTTCCGCGTCACCGTGTGCGGCGGATCGAGGGGAATCTCGAGGCGCTCGTCCTCGTAGTCCGAGAGACTGATGCAGCGGTTGCTGAAGATGCTCAGACGGTATGCGCCGGCATCGGGCACTCGGTCGAACGCGTACGAGCCGTCAGGCTTGGTCTTCGCCATGTAGACCCGGCCGCCCTGCTTCGGATAAATCTGCAGCTCCGCATCGGTCACGGGCGCGCCCGTCTCGTCGGTGATTCGCCCGGTGAGCGAGCTGGGCAGCAAGGGAGGCCGCGGCCGTCTGGCTCTGGGCTGCGGTTTCGATTTCGCCTTCGCGGCCGCAGGCGCGTCGACCTTGGGCGGATTGGCCGCCGGTGGGTCGGCGGCTGGCGCGAGATCGCAGTTTGGCAGCGGCGTCAGCACGAGCAGGCCGGCGCAGACGAAGGTGGCGCGGGCAAACATGGTACGCCACGAAAACGCGGATCGCGACGAGAGCATGGGCGGTCTCCTCACAGACGGCCAAACGCTTTCGCACGATTATACTGTAGGTGCCCGTCCTCGACGTGCCTGCACAGTAAAGAGCGCGACTTGAGTCGCGAGCTAGTGGTTCTTAGGAGCCGGATTCTTCAGGTATTGGGCAATTGGGATCGAGTGATAATGCCAGGTGAGCGGCGAGCTCTTGCCGTCAAGGGTCCGCGTCCTCAACTGGATCTCGGCGCGCGCCGCCCATTCGCGTTTCAAATGAAGATCCACTCGACGGTTTCCGTCCACGTTTCGCACCGCCAGCGGGATCGAGAGATCGACGAAGCCCGTCCCAGATTCGCCCGGGATCACCAGCTCCACGCCCGTGAGCGGCTTCAACCGTCCCTCGTCGGTAATCGTCAGATTGACCGTGACCCGGCCCGTGCCGTGCTCGATGCACGAGACCTCGTAGGCGAGTTTGAGTTGCTCTTTCGTTTGCCCCAACTTTTCGCCCAGCCCGTGGGCTGGGGCGGCTACGAAAAGTCCGAGAGCAAACACGAAGATGGTCACGCCGAGCCGACGCAGGGGCATAGGTCCGCTCCTTCACCGAGTGACGATCACCCGATTATAGACGCGCCCCTTCAGACTTACCCCGTCCGGGATTGGTTCCGCGCGCAACGTCTGGCGCAACCGCTCCCAGGTGCCCGGGCTCGGTGATGTGGCGGGCCGAAGCGGTTCGCGCGTCAGCTCCCCAGGTGGGCCGGCACGACGAGCACACTGATATGCGAGGGCTGCTCGGGCGTGTGGTACAAGCGCTCGGTCGCCTTTTTGTACTGCGACTCCTTCGCCGAATAGATATCGGTGAAGACCTGCGGGTTGCGATCGATCACGGGGAACCAGCTCGACTGCACCTGGATCATCAGGCGGTGGCCGGCGCGGAACGTGTGCAGCACGTCGTTGAGCGCGAACTTCACCGGCGTCGGTTTGTTCGGCTCGAAGGCTTGCGGTTTTTCGTAGCTGTCGCGGAACTTGCCGCGCATCACTTCGGCACGCAGCAGTTGCTCGTAACCGCCCATGCTGGCTCGCGTCGGGTTCGGATCCGGATTGGGGTAATCGTCGGGATAGACGTCGATCAGCTTCACGACATAGTCGGAGTCGGTGCCCGAGGTCGAGACGATCAGGTTCGCCTGGACGGGGCCGGCGATGGTCAGATCTTCTTCGAGCACGGGCGTCTTGTAGGTCAACACGTCGCTGCGACGCGACGCGAAGCGCTGGTCGGCCGTCATGTAGTCGCGGGCGATGGTGTCGGTGATCCGTTCGATGTAGGGAACCGGATGGGCCGGGTCGCTCACATATTCGTCGGACTCTTTGTCGGTGTTGTGCGGGCCGGCGGCGGGTGCCTTCTCCGTGAGCTTGCCCCCCTCCTGGAAGTAGAAGGACTTGGGCTTCACGCCCTTGGGCGGCCACGTGGCGTAGCCCCGCCACACGTTCGTCCCCGTTTCGAAAACGTAAGCTTCTGTCTTGTCCGGCTTCCCCTTGCCCTTGAGGTAGTACTCGAAGAAGGGGAACTCGATGTGCTCGGCGTAGTATTCGGCCGTTTTATCGTTGAAGGTGACGTCGCCCAGCTTGGAGCCGTCGCCGCGGGCCCAGCCGCCGTGAATCCACGGACCCATCACGAGCCGGTTGACGGTCTCGGGCGATTGGCGCTCGATGCTCTCATAGACCTGGATCGCGCCCCAAAGATCCTCGCAGTCGTACCAGCCGCCGACGGTGAGGACGGCCGGCTTGACATGCTTGAGGTGCGGTAGGATCGTGCGGGCCTTCCACCACTCGTCGTAGTTGGGGTGATCGACCAGGTCCTTCAAGAAGCCGGTGCCGCCGCGGGCCTGCCGTTCGGCAATCGTGTCGAGTCGGCCGAGCGTGAGGTAGTGGTTATAGACGTCGGGCCGACTGCCTTCGCGGCGCATGCCCCCCATTCGGCCGCCTCCCCGATTGGCGGCCGCTCCGCGTTGCGGCCGATCGAAGAACTCGAGGAAGTTGATGCTGTCGGCCAGGATGAACGCGCCATTGTGATGGTAGTCGTCGCCGACGAACCAATCGGTGACCGGCGCCTGAGGCGAGACGGCCTTGAGCGCGGGGTGCGCATCGACCAGACCGCACGACGAATAGAAGCCGGGATAGGAGATGCCCATCAGGCCGACGTTGCCGTTGTTGTTGGGCACGTGCTTGATGAGCCAATCGATCGTGTCGTAGGTGTCGCTCGACTCGTCGATCTCTTTGTCCTTCTTGTTGGGGATGTACGGGCGGATGTTGACGAACTTTCCCTCGGACATGTGGCAGCCGCGCACGTCCTGAAAGACGAAGATGTAGCCCGACTTGTCGTAGTGCGACGATTGGCCGAGCCGCGAGCGATACTGATCCTCGCCGTACGGCCGCACGCTGTAGGGCGTCCGTGTCATCAACATCGGGTATTTTTGCGACTGGTCCTTGGGGACATAGACGGCGGTGAAGAGCTTGACGCCGTCCCGCATCGGGATCTTGTATTCGTACTTGGTGTAGCGAGCCTTGGTCTCGGCGACCTGGGCCGGATCGGGAGCCGGGCCCTGGGCGAGGGCGACCGTTTGACACAGCGCGCCGACGAAGAGCAGCGCAGCCAGCGCGGCAGACCGGGAGACGAAAAACCGCGGGATCGGAGTCATTTTTGGCTCTTTGGCAAGTGCGTCACGGGTGTGGGAATGACGTCGACGAGGAGCCCTCGAATATAACAGAGTGCACGGCCGGGAAGGGGGCTCCGGCGCATTAAGAGGCTTTCACGAATGGAGCCCCGCTGCACTGGGCGGACCGACGGTGAACACACGCGCACGCGAGCGACCCGTCGTCCGCGCGCGATGGCTAGATTGCCGCTCGGATCGGTTGCGGGAGCGTCGCCAGCCATTGCAGCAGCAGGTCGGGCCACCTGGCCGGTGGAAATCCGTTCTTCACGCGCTGCGGGATCAAGTTGCCGACGCCATGGGCTCCTTCCGCGAATTCCTCCATGTGCACGGGTACGCCCAGTTTTGCGAGGTCGGCCTTGATGGCCCGAGGCAGCTCGATCGGGGCGCCGCCGGTGATTCCGTCATTGGTCGCGTGCACGAGGAACACGGGCGGCGCGTCTTTGTGAAACTTGAACGGGGACTGCTTTTGCCGCCAGTGCCAGGTCGCCAGCCCGACGGCGAAGTCCGGGCGGCTGCTCAGCCGCTCGATCGGATCGACGGCGTCCTTATCTCCGCCGTCGAAGTTGGCGGCCAGGTTCATCGCCAGGTTGGCGCCCGCCGAGTAGCCGGCGATGCCGATCTTGTGCGGGTCGATGTGCCACTCCTTCGCCCGGTCGCGCACGAAGCGCACCGCCCGCCTGGCGTCGAGCAGCGTGATCTCTTGAATGCCCGTGTTGCTCACCCGGTAGGGCGGCCGCAAGCGATACTTGAGGCCGATGACCGCGACGCCTTTCGGAACAAAGTAGTCGGCCGCGTAGATGACGTGCGTCTTCCAATCGAGCGCGCCGTACCCGCCTCCCGCGCACACAATCAGCGCCATTCCCGTCGCCTTCGCCGGCGGCGGTAGGTAAACGCTGATCGTCGGCACCGACACCATCTTGATTGTGCCGCGCGGCTCGACGGTTTCGGGCGGGGCGCCGTCCAGAAACTTGGGGGGCTTGCCCGGCCAGAGCGGCAGGACCAAGGGTGCCCCGCCGACAGTCCCTGGCGGCACGGAATTCTGGCGGGCCGATCGCTGGACGGACGGAACAGACGAGTCTTGCGCCACTGCGAGGGCGCAACAAACGCCGAGCAGCAGACCGGCGGCGGACAAGAATCGAATCGCAGGTGAGAATCGAATCACAGGCGACAAGAATCGAATCGAGGCCTGAGCGTGACAGATGCGACAGTGCAGAGCCGCGCACTCCGTTTATGTCTGTTCGCGAAACGCTGGCAAAGGATGCGGACCGGGCTGGAAAATGTCGGCAGCGGGGGACTTGCCGGCGAGAAATCAGCGGGCTGGGAGCTTAGAGTCTTTGTATCCGCAACGCACTTTGCCCAAGAAAACGGGATCTGTCAACAACGGAGTCCAGCCGCATGAGGGATCTCTCTAACCGCATCTGCCACAGACGAGAAAGAAATTTGCAGCTCCAGCATGAACGACCGCAAACCGCTTGCCTGCTGCACGGGAGGATCCGGATAAAAGTTTTGGTTTTCGCGACCGTGCTCATGGCGACGTTGCGACTGGGGCTGGGCCAGGCGACGGCTCAACCCCAATGGCAAACGCAAGCGATCAACACGAGTGCGAACTTCCGCGGACTGTCGGCCGTGAGCGCCCGGGTGGCCTGGGTGAGCGGCACCAAAGGCACGTACGGCCGCACGACCGACGGCGGTCAGACGTGGTCGGTCGGCGTGGTGCCCGGTGCGGACAAGCTCGATTTTCGCGACGTCGAGGCCTTCGACGCGGCGACCGCGTACCTCTTGAGCGCCGGACCGGGAACCGACTCCCGAATCTATAAGACGACCGATGCCGGCCGCACGTGGAATCGGCAATTTCAGAACTCCGATCGCCAGGCGTTCTTCGACGCCCTGGCCTTCTGGGACGAGCGGCACGGCCTGGCGATCAGCGATCCGGTGAACGGTCGCTTTCCGCTCATCGTCACAGAGGACGGCGGCACGCATTGGACCCCGCTTGCGGCCGTCGATCTGCCGCCGGCGCTGCCGAACGAAGGGGCCTTCGCGGCGAGCGGTACGTGCCTGGTCACGCACAGTCCGAGCGACGTGTGGTTCGGCACGGGCGGAGCCAAAGTCGCCCGCGTCTTTCATTCGGCGGACCGGGGTCGACATTGGACCGTGAGCGAGACGCCCATTCCCGCCGGGGTTCCGGCGGCGGGCATTTTCTCGATCGCCTTTCGCGACCGTGAGCACGGCCTGATCGTCGGTGGCGACTACAGCAAACCGAACCAGCCGGGACCGAACGCGGCTCATACGGCGGACGGCGGTCGCACGTGGACGCCGCTGGGCCAGCCGTTCGCGTATCGGTCGGGTGTGGCCTGGGCACGGGATCGCTGGATCGCCGCGGGGATGTCCGGTTCCGACGTTTCCATCGACGATGGCGTGACGTGGAAACCCCTCGACCGGCAGAACAACAATACGGTCAGCTTTGCGCCGGATGGCGTCGGCTGGGTGGCTGGTCCGCGCGGTCGGATTGCCAAGTTCGTCAACTAGAGGTCAATCAGCGGAGGTCGCGCGGTCGCAGTCTCCAGTCTGCCGGCTTGGTATCGTGAAGTTTAGGACAAAGAGCGAGTCGATCCCCCCAACACTCTCACCGTTCTTATGCCGCACACCATCCTCCTCGCCCACGGCGTTTTGGGATTTGGCGCCGACCTCAAGGTCCGGCTGCCAGCGCAGTACTTCAACGGCGTGGCCGCACATCTCGAAGGGCAGGGGCACCGGGTCTTCGCGCCGAGCGTCGATCCAATCGGCACAATCGCCCGGCGCGGCCGGCAGCTGGCGGAGCGAATCCTCGAAGTGCCGCTTGAGCCAGGCGAGAAGCTGCACGTGATCGCATACAGCATGGGCGGTCTCGACGCGCGGCACGCGCTCTCGAAGATCACCGACGAGGGCCTTTCGGAGCGGGTCGCCGCGCGGGTGGCGACGCTGGTGACCATCGGCACGCCGCACCGCGGCTCGCCCGTGGCAGACGCTATCACCAATCCGAGCCTCCCCCTGTTCCAGAAGATTCCACCCCTGCTGCGAGACGCCTTTCTCGACGCCGCTCCCGCGCTCGCCGATCTGACCACCGAGGCCGCCGCGCGCTTCGACCGAGAAACGCCCGACGTCCCCGGCGTGCGCTACATCGAAGTGGCGGGAGACGCGGTCAAGGCGGGCAAAGGACTGTTTGTCTTCCAACTGGCCGCGGCCATCGGCGGGATCAAAAGCGAAGTCAACGACGGCGTGGTCACGCGCGCCTCGGCCCTGCGGGATGGCACCGGTCATGAGCACCTCGACGATTGGCCCGTCGACCATGCCGGCGCCATCGGCTGGAGCTTTCCGTCGCTGCTCCTTTTCAATGCCCGGCACTTCCCGGTGAAGTTTCGCCTTCCGTGGCTGCCGCCTCCCGCGCATCTGGAGCGGTACGACGAAATCGTCGCCCGGCTTTGACCTCACGGCGGCGGAGCGAACGAAGTCCCGGATGGGCGCGTCTCTAAACCGTGCTCTGCAATCGGGTTACAGGCTTCGTCCGAGCCCGCGGCGAAGCTCAAGTTAACCCCGCGGCCGCGGAAAGTCGGGGGGAAATCCGGCAAAACGAGAATCCCTTGACCAGTTCCGGCCGATGTTAATACAATCGTTTCATACAAGTGGATGATTCAACTGTTTCAGGCGATCGTTCAGAAAGCCGCGACGAACAGGGATGGCGCACACGGATGACCATGAAAACCAACGACGACACCGAATTTCGCCTGCTGCAAGCCGCCGGCGAGCTGTTTGCGGAAAAAGGCTACGACGGCGCCAGCGTTCGCGAAATCTGCCACCGGGCCGGCGCCGGCAACGTGGCGGCCGTCAACTATTACTTTCGCGACAAGGAACGCCTCTACATCGAGGCGGTGAAATCGGCCTGCTCGCGGGGGGACGAGAGCTTCCCTTATCCCGATTGGCCGGCCGGCACCGAGCCGCGGCAAAAGCTCATCGACTTCATCCGCGTGCTCACGGACCGCATGTTCGGCAACAGCCCGCCGTGGGCCCGCCGACTCTTCTTGCGCGAGTTGTCCCATCCGACCGAGGCCTGCACCGAATTCGTCCAAAAGATCGTGCGGCCGAACGCCGAGCTGTTGGGCAGCATTCTCACGGAGTTGTTGCCCAAAGTGCCGCAACGCAAGCGGAGCCTGATCGCCTTTAGCATCGTCGGGCAGTGCTTTTTCCATCGCTTTGCTCAGCCCATCGTCACTCAGCTCGTGGGCGAGGAAGAAGCCCGCAACTACGACACGGCGCTCTTGGCCGAACATATTGCCGACTTCAGCCTGGCGGCGCTGGGCCTGGAACCGGGTAAGAAAAGCCGGCCGCCGCGATCGCGTTCGGCGTCGCGGACGCGGGAGTAACGACGTGACCTGGGTCGCGCTCAAGATGATGACCGGCAATCGCGGCAAGTATTTCGCGATCGTGTTCGGGATCGCCTTTGCCTGCATGCTGATGGGGCAGCAAGCGTCGATCTTCTGCGGACTGATGCGAAATACCACGAGCCAGATTCGCGACACGACCGGGGCCGACATCTGGGTGATGGACCCCAGCGTGGAGTTCGTCGACGACGTCACGCCGCTGGCGGACAACGATTTGTTCCGCGTGCGGGGCGTGCCCGGCGTGAGCTGGGCGGTGCGGTTCTACAAAGGGCTGGCCCGGGCGCAGTTTTTGGAGGGGAACTTCAAGCAGTTCATCGTGCTGGGTCTCGACAACGAAAACTTCGTCGGCGCTCCGCAAGAAATGCTGCTGGGATCGCTCGAAGATCTGCGGCGGCCGGACGCCGTGATTCTCGACGAGTACGGCTATCACTACTTGTGGCCGGGCGAGCCGTTGCGGGCTGGCCGCACCTTCGAGATGAACGATCGGCGGGCGCAGGTGGTCGGCGTCTGCAAGACCTCGCCGACGTTCCAGACGTTTCCCGTCGTCTACACCCGCTATACCCAAGCACTGCAATACGCCCCGCAGGAACGCCGCGTGTTGTCGTTCGTGTTGGCCAAGGCCAAACCCGGCGTGCCCGTCGCGGACGTCTGCGAGAGCATCCAGGAGCAGACCGGCTTGATGGCCCTCTCGCAGCCGACCTTTAGCTGGATGACGGTCTCTTATTACATGCGGCGGACGGGCATCCCGGTGAACTTCGCGACGACCGTGCTGCTGGGGTTCATCATCGGTGCGGCGGTCGCCGGTCAGACCTTCTATCTCTTCACCATCGGCAACCTGAAGCAGTTTGGCGCGCTCAAGGCGATGGGCGTGAGCAACGTCCGCATTTTTGGAATGGTGCTCGTGCAAGGCGCGTTCGTGGGCGTGATTGGCTACGGGATCGGCATGGGACTGGCCGCCCTCGTTGAGACGGTGATGTCACTGACGATCACCACGATTCCCCCCGTGTTCTACATGCTCTGGCAGATTCCGGCAGGGACCGCGATTGCGGTCGCGCTGATTATGATCGCAACGACGTTCGTCAGTTTGCATCGCGTGTGGGTGCTCGAACCCGCGGCGGTCTTTCGTTAGGCCGAGATCACCATGCCCTGGCTGGCCTTGAAAATGTTGTTGGGCGATCGGGCCAAGTATCTGGCCATCGTCGCCGGCATCGCCTTTTCCGCGCTGCTCATTGCGCAGCAGTCGGCGATTTTCTGCGGCTTGATGCGGCGGACGGTGGGCCAGCTGCGCGACGTCACGGATGCCGACATCTGGGTGATGGATCCGTCGGTCGAATACCTCGACGAACTCAAGCCGATGAAGGAGAACCACGTCTACCAGGTGCAGGGAGTGCCCGGAGTGGCCTGGGCCGTCCGCTTCTGCAAGGGGCAGGCCCGCATGAAGCTCTTCGACGGCAAGTATCAACAGGCGATCGTGCTCGGACTGGACGATGCCACCTTCGTCGGCGCTCCGCGCAACATGCTGCTGGGCTCGCTCGCCGGGCTCAAGCTGCCCGACGCCGTGGTCATGGACGAGATCGGCTACCGCTACCTGTGGCCGGGAAAGCCGCTCAAGATCGGCGGCACGTTTGAAATGAACGATCACCGGGCCGTGATCGTCGGCATCTGCAAGGCGAATCGAACGTTTCAAACGTTCCCGATTCTTTACACGCGCTACAACCTGGCGCTGCAGTATGTGCCGCAGGAGCGGCGCGTGCTCCCCTTCGTGCTGGTGAAGGGTCAACCCGGATTGACCGCGGCGGAAGTTTGCGAGCGGATCACGCAGCAGACGGGACTCGAGGCGTTGCCCCGCGAGGAATTCGGCTGGAGAACCGTCGGCTATTACATGAAGCGGACGGGCATCCCCATCAACTTTGGACTCACCGTGGTGTTGGGGTTCGTCGTTGGCTGCGCAATCGCGGGCCAGACCTTTTACACGTTTGTCCTCGAGAACATGAACCAGTTCGGCGCGTTGAAGGCCATGGGCGTGAGCAACCTGAAGCTCGTCGGCATGGTGCTCTTACAGGCCGCCGTCGTGGCGATGTTGGGGTACGGCTTGGGAATCGGACTGGCGGCCTTGTTTGGCGTCCTTACGCAAAACACCGAAGTCTCGTTCTTCCTTCCGTGGCAGGTGCTGGCGCTGACGGCCGTCGCCACCGCGCTGATTGCCGTGTTGGCCAGCGTGATCAGCATCCGGCCTGTGCTGTATCTCGAACCAGCAGTCGTATTTCGAGGCTGATTCGCCTTTTGTGAGAGCGGACGATGATTTGGCGCAAAACGACACAACTGCGACGCCCCGACGGAGAGAACGACGACTCCGGCTCGGTCGGCCTGCTCAACGGCCCATCGACAGCCGTCGTCTGCCGGCAGGTGACCAAGGAGTTCGGCGACGGCGATTCCCGCGTGTTCGCGCTGCGGGGCATCGACCTGGAAGTTTACGGCGGCGAGCTGACGCTGTTGGTCGGTCCGTCGGGCTGCGGCAAAACGACGCTGATCTCGATCATCGCCGGCCTGCTCGATCCGACGGCCGGCTCGCTGGAAGTGTTGGGGGAAGACCTGAGCCGGATGCGCGGCGGACAGCTCGTCGATTTTCGCGGCGCCAACGTCGGCTTTGTGTTTCAGCAGTACAACTTGCTCCCCGCGTTGACGGCGGCTGAGAATGCGGCCGTGCCGCTGATCATTGCCGGCCGTCCCCGCCGGGAAGCCATCGCCAAGGCCCGGGACATTTTGGCGGCGCTCGAGATGAGTGACCGGGCCGACGCCCTGCCTTCGACGTTGTCGGGCGGCCAGCAGCAACGGGTGGCGATTGCCCGGGCCCTCGTCCACGAGCCGCGCCTGCTGGTGTGCGACGAGCCGACGGCCGCGCTCGACGCGCGTTCCGGCCGCACCGTGCTCGACCTGGTGAAGCGCGTGGCCGTGCAGCCGGATCGGGCCGTGATCGTCGTCACCCATGACAATCGAATTTTCGACTTCGGCGATCGGATCGTCACCATGAACGACGGCCTCATCGAAAGCGTGACAGACCAGAAAAACGCAGGCGGGCCGAAATCCGTCCCGCACAGCGCGTTGGAACCGCGCGCTTGGCCTTTTGAATCAGGTGAAGCATGAAAATCAGAATGGGGAAGTTCTTCCTGCCGTTCCTGGCCGCGGGCATGCTGGGCTTTGCGATCTATCACGTGGCGATGGCGCAAAAGACGTACACCAAGGCGCCGCCGCCGATCGAACCGCCGACCACTCCGTTCGGCCACACGGTCGCCGGATCGGGCATCGTCGAGCCGAACAACGAAGCTAGCACGACTTCGGCCATCGCCGTCGGTTCGCAGATTTCGGGGGTGGTCACTCACGTTCACGTGCGAATCAATCAGAACGTGAAGTTGGGCGACCTGTTGTTTGAGCTGGATAAACGGGCCGCGCTCGCCGACCTGCACGTTCGCGAAGCGCAAGTCGGCGTCGCCGACTCCAACGTCCGCCTGCAGAAGGACCAGTTGGACCGAGGCGCCAAGCTACTGCCGCGGCAGGCGATCACCGAGCAGGACTACGTCACCCGCGTCGAGAACTACCGTTCGGCGCTGGCGTCGTTGGAGCTGGCCAAGGTGCAGGTGGAGCAAGGGAAGACGGCCGTCGATCTGCTCGAGATTCGCGCCCCCGTGGACGGCACGATCCTGCAGATTAACATCCGCCCCGGCGAATTCGTGTCGATCTCGGGCAATCAATCGATGATCCAGATGGGCAACATGCAGCCGCTGCACGTCCGCGTCGACGTCGACGAAGAAGACCTGCCGCGACTGAAGCTCAACGCGCCGGCCACTGCCAAGATTCGCGGCGACGCCCTCCAGCAGGAGGTGCCGCTGCACTTCGTGCGGCTCGAGCCATTCGCCATGCCCAAGGTTTCGCTCACCGGAGCTAACACGGAACGAGTCGACACGCGGGTGGTGCAGGTGATCTACGCGATCGAGCCGAACAACAAGCTTGTCGCCGAGAGGAAGATCCTGGTCGGCCAACTCTTGGACGTGTTCATCGATAGCAAGTGAGCCGGCCGCCTGAGCTCGGTCGGCGTCATCTCGACTTGTGGGTTAGCACGGCGTGGTCCCTCCATCTCGGGTCACGCCGTGCTTTATTAATGCCCGGTAATCCGTCGCGAACCGCCGCGCAACCTCTGACGGCGAATGGACGAGCGGAGGCTACGCGGAGCGCGACGAGCGGCCCCTGACGCGGCCCGGCCGAGGCCGGTTCGATCTTGTCGCGTCCCTCGATTTCGCCTACCTTCCCGCCTCCATTCTCCGGGCCGACTGCCGATTCCCATCTCTGGGTTTTTCCTTCCTCCCGTCTGAGTTCGCTGAAGGCCCCAACCCATGCGTGGCGATTCGCCCTTCGTCCGACAATCGATCCGCTTTGTTCGTCAGTCCAAACGGCCGTTGGCGCTGGTGCTTGTCGCCGCGTTTTCGATTCACGCGATCTCGTGTGGGACGATCATTCACCCCGAGCGGTGGGGTCAGCCGCGAACCGGCCCGCTCGATCCGTCGATCGTCATTCTCGACGGCTTGGGCGTGTTGTTGTTCGTGATTCCGGGCGTGGTGGCGTTCGTCGTCGATTTTTCGACCGGCGCGATCTATCTGCCCGGGCCGCCCGGCTACTATCCGGCGCCGCCGGGAGGTTATCCGCCTCCGCCGTCCTATCCGCCGCCCGGCGCTTACCCGCCGCCTGGCGCCTATCCGGCCGGCGGAAATTATGCAGCGCCCGGCACCTCGTCGGCCTATCCGCCTCCGCCACCGACGGGCGTTCCCATGACGCGGATCGACGTCGATCCCACGCAGCTCAACAAGGACAAGATCCAAGCGGTAATCCGTGCCCAAACCGGACGCGACGTCAACCTCGATGATCCGGACGTGGCGGTGCAACCCGTGCCCAACGTGGACGACGCGTCGCGTTTGCTGAACGCTGCCCGCCAGCCCTGACCATCAGGTGAAGGGCCCGCGCCCCCTCGAGCCGGACGAATCTGGCACGAGCCTCCTGCGGGGGCTACGATAAAGTTCCGGCGTCACTGGGCTGGAGCCTTGCGGACCCGCGGATTTTCGCGTCGGTTCCGAAGTTGCCGCGGCTCGCCCGGCGCACCGCTACGACACGTTCGTCATGCACTACGTTCCCGACTCGGCCCGCGACTTTCTGCCCGACGGTGCGGCACAGCGGACGGGATCGGGACTGCCCGGCGGCCGACTTTCCGCCACCAGCTTTCACTACCAGTCCGCACCGGTCTATTTCCTGACACTGATCGTCGGGGCCCTGCTCGCCGCCGATTTGGTGATCGGCCTGTTTGCCGACCCCGCGTGGTCAGCTTACCGAGCGCCGTTCGGTTTTCGGCTGGCCCTCTTGGCGGCGGTGCTTGGCGGCGGGCGGATCCTCTATCAGACGCTCGACGGGCTCTTCGAGGGGCGAGTCGGAGCGGAGCTGGCCCTGACGATCGCCGCTTTGGCGGCCATCATGCTTGGCGAATATATGACGGCCGCGCTCGTGGTCTTCATCGCGCTCTGCGGCGAAAGCGTCGAGGGCTATACGCTCGATCGCGCCCAGTCGGCCATTCGTCGCGTCTTCGATCTTTGCCCCGCGGTGGCGCATGTCGTCCGCGGCGGGCGCGAGGTCGACGTTGCCGTCGGTGACGTTGCCGCAGGCGAGACCGTGACAATCCGTCCCGGGGAGCGCGTGCCCGTTGACGGCACCGTCTCGTCCGGCGTCTCGACCGTCGACCAAAGCGCGCTCACCGGCGAGAGCCTGCCTGCCGACAAGCAAGCCGGATCGGAAGTCTTCACTGGCACGCTCAATCAATACGGATCGTTGAGCGTCGTCGCCAAGAAAGTTGGGCCCGACACCACGCTGGCGCAAGTTGTCGAGCTGGTCGCTCAGGCCACGCAGCAGAAGACGCCGCTGGAGCGGACGGCCGATCGGCTGGCCCGTGTCTTCTTGCCCTTCGTGCTGGGCGCGGCGGTGCTGACGTTGATCGGTTGGTGGTGGAGCACGGGCGAGTGGCGGGCGGGCTTTCGGCCGGCGCTCGCTGTACTGGTCGTCGCTTGCCCCTGTCCGCTGATTCTGGCGACGCCCACGGCCGTCATCGCCGCCATGGCGTGGCTGGCGCGCAAAGGCGTCGTCGTGAAGGGCTCGGCCGCGCTCGAGAGCCTGGCCAGTGTCGACACCATCGCTTTCGACAAAACGGGGACGCTCACCCGCGGCGAACTCGCGCTCGGCGCGATCGTGGCCTTGCCGCCCTTGTCCGAGACCGAGTTGCTCCGCGTGGCGGCCATCGCCGAGCGGCGCAGCGAGCACCTCCTGGCGCGCTTGATTGTCCGCGAAGCCGAAGCCCGCAATCTCGTGGTGCCGGGGATCGAAGAGTTCACGCTGCATCCTGGCGCCGGCGTGGTGGCCCGCGTCCGCGCGACGCTCTTGGGCCCGTGGGTCGACGAGACGAGCGGCCTGTGTGCGGTGATCGTCGGCAATCGCCGGTTGCTCGAAGCGCAACAGGTCGTTGTCGATGCGGCCTTCGAGGCGCAGCTCACCCAAATCGAAGAGAGCGGCGCCACCACGATGCTGGTCGCGGTCGACGGCCGGCTGCTCGGAGCTATCGGCGTCCGCGACGCGCTCCGCGACGAAAGTCGGTCCGTGATCGCCGAGCTGAAACGCTCCGGTGTGAAATCGTTCGCCCTGCTCACCGGCGATCGCCCGCAAGCGGCGCGCACCGTGGCCGACGCATTGGGCGTTTTCGACGAGGTCCAGTCCGGCCTGTTTCCCGCCGACAAGGCCCGCTGGATCGACGAGCAACAGCGACGGGGCCGACGGGTGGCCATGGTGGGCGACGGAATCAACGACGCGCCGGCCCTCGCTGCGGCCGACGTCGGTATCGCGCTGGGGGGCGTCGGCAGCGACATCGCGGCCGAGGCCGGCTCGCTGGTGCTGATGGGCGATCCGCTGCGGCCGCTGCCCGGACTGTTGCGACTGTCCCACGCGCTCGTTCGCAACATTCGCCAGAGCATTTTGATCTTCGCCTTCGGCATGAACGCGGTCGGCATGCTGCTTTCCTCGTTCGGCGTGTTGAGCCCCGTGCTCGCCGCCGTCTTCCACGAAGCAGCCTCGCTGGCGGTGATGCTGAACGCGACGCGGCTCTTGGGCTTCGAGCGGCTGCAATCATCGACGGCGGCCGGAGTATGGGAGCAGTTTTCGCGGGGCGCGGAATGGCTCACGCAAGCGCTTTCGCCCAGCCGCTGGATTTTTCGGCTGATCGAGAACCGCGCCGTCGTGCTGGGCGTCCTCGTGCCGGCGATTGTCTTTGTCTGGCTGTTGTCCGGCATCGTTTGCATCCGCGATAACGAGCGGGCCTTCGTCACCCGCTTCGGCCGGGCCGAGGCCGATCTGCCCGCGGGAGTCCATTGGCGGCTGCCTGTTCCGTTCGAGCGAATCTATCGCGAGCCGGCCGACAAGCTGCGCACCGTGCAGATCGGCTTCCGCGGGTCCGACGCGCGACCGGCGTCCGACCCTGCTGCGGTCGGCGAACCGATCGAGTGGACCAGCGAGCACAACGAAGCCGGCTTTGAATCGCGTCCCGACGAGTCGCTCGTGCTGACCGGGGACGAAGTGCTCGTCGAAATGACGGCCGAGGTCCAGTGGCGGATTGCCGACGTGCGGCAATATGCGTTCGGTTCTGTCCGCCCGGCCGAGACTCTGCGGACCGTGGCCGAAAGCGTGCTCCGCGAGATCGCCAGCCGGCAGACGCTCGACGGAATTCTCACCGAGCGGCGGCAAGCGATCGAGGACGATTGCCTGGCTCGGCTCCGCGGTCGCATCAAGCCGCTGGGCCTGGGAATCGAAGTCACCGAGCTGACGCTGCTCGACGTTCACCCGCCGCGGCCCGCCGTTTCGGCCTATCGGGATGTGGCCGACGCGCTCGAAGAAAAGGAAGAACGCATCAACGAGGCGGAGGCCTATTACGCCGGTCGGCTGTTGCGCGCGGCCGGCGAACGGGCCGTGCTGATGTTAAGCGATGCGGCTGCTGATTCGAGACAGCGGTTCGATAAAACGACGGCCGGCGGCGTCTCCGGCTGGACGCTGACGGACGCTCTCTGGTCAAAGCTCAATCCCGAGTCGCCGACGACGGAGCTCGTCCTTTCGGGCGAAGCGGCCAGCGTCCTGTTGGGTGCGCGAGCGCAGGCGACGCAAACCACGCAAGCCGCCGGCGGACAGGCCGATCGCTTCAAAGAACTGCTGGGCGCATATCGGTCTCAGCCAGAGCTGACTGGCCGACACCTCTATTGGCAGGCGGTCATCGATTCGCTCTCCGGGCGGGCAGTGACGATCATCGACCCCAAGGCGGGCGGCCACAAACGGCTCCTGCTCGGCAGCCCCGACGACTTGCGGAACGGCGGCCTGCTCCGCGAGGTGGGCTCCGAAGCCCCGTCGACCTCCACGAATCCCACGGACGCGGCAAGCCCAGCCGGTGCGCCGAACACAACCCCAACTGAGCCGTCGCCAAACGTCCCGTCGGACCGGCCGGCCGAATCCGATCCGTCCAACCGCGGAAGTTCAAACACCGAGTCCAATCGCTGAACCTCAGCGCTGAAGTCGAAACCATGATCGATCGTAGTTCGGATCAGTTCGCTCGTACCCCGCCCGACGGACTGCGTCCACCGCCCGACGGCCGCTTCGCGCGACGCCTCGGGCTCTTTGCGCTGGGCGCTCTTCTAGTCGGACTTGCGGCGACCTGCGTGATCTTTGTCGACGAGCGGGAGGCGGTGATCGTCGAGCGGTTTGGCAGCATTGTGCGAGTTTACGATCGCGAGGCCGACCGCGGAGCCCACTTCAAGCTTCCCTGGCCCATCGATCTGGCGCGACGCTTCGATCGCCGCGTGCAGTTGTTCACGCCGTCGGCCCGCGAGATGTTTACGAGCGATAAGAAGAACGTCACCGTCGACGTTTACGTTTGCTGGCGAATCGCCCAGCCGCCGGAAGGTGCCGCGGACGCACCGGGCGAACGGCCTGTGGTGCGTTTCTATCGCGGGCTGGGCAGCAGCGACGTGGCCGAGGCCCGTCTGGAAAGCCGCGTCCGCTCGATCCTGACGACGGCCCTCGGCCAGATCGAGCTGAGCCATTTGCTCGGCGTGAAGAATTCCGAGCAGGGCCCGGCGAAGAACGAGACCGGCCCGCTCGATCGCCTGTCCGAAACCGTCCGCGACGAAACGCTCAAGCGGGGGAGCGAGTCCGAGTCGCTCCGCGATCGGCTCGGCATCGAAGTCGTCGATCTGCGGATCACGCGGCTCAATTTGCCGCAGGGCAACCAGCAGGCCGTCTTCGATCGAATGAAGAGCGAGCGGAAGAAGATCGCCGACCGATATCGCTCGGCCGGCCTGGCGGAAAACCAGATGCTTCGCAGCCAGGCCGACCGGCAATACAACGAGCTCTTAGCCAAGACGCGGGCCGACGCTGAACGGATTCGCGGCGTGGCCGAGGCGGAGGCGGTCCGTGTGTTGAACGCGGCCCACGGGCAGGATCCCGAATTCTACGCCGTGCTCGCGGCGCTCGACGCGTATCGCAAGATTCTCAACGACCGCACGACCCTCGTGCTCTCCGCGTCGAGCAGCATGCTCAAGCTGCTGACTGACGGGATCCCCGAGCTGAAGACCCGGCCCGAGCCGGTGCCTCGCACCACCGCGCGGCCGCCACTGTCGCCAAACGGTAAATCGCCGACCGGCAAGACGGCCCTCGCGCCCAAAGGCGGCGCGCCCCAGCCTCACCCGCCGGCGTCCGCCATTTCCGGCATGTCGGGAGGGGGCCGATGAAGCGCATTGCGCTCGGCGGCGCGCTGCTCGTGGCCGTCTATCTGGCGACGGGCTTTTATGTCGTGCGCGGGAACGAGAAGGCGGCCGTCCGCCGCTTCGGCCGCTTTATTCGCACGCCGGAGAATCGCGTCGCCCTGGAAGGGAGCGGTCTGCACTACACGCTGCCGTGGCCCTGTTCGGACATCGAGCGGATCAACCTCAACGAAGTGCGGACGCTGTCGATCGGCATGGGCGAAGTGGCCGAGCCGGGGGCCGGCGGTTTTCTGCGTTCGCTCGAGGCGGAGAACCGCTCGCAGTTTCTGACGGGCGACAAAAACATCCTGCATCTGCAGATCAACGCTCAGTATCGCGTGGCCGAGCCGACGGTCGAAGATTTCCTGTTCCGCTCGGCCGCCCCCGAACGCCACCTCGAGCGAATCGTGGAGGCGGTGGCGACCGGGCTGATCGCGCAGAGTGGAGTCGATTTTGTGCATCCGCTCGGCCAAGTTGAGCTGAACGCGCTCCTGACCGCCGGCGTGCGTCGCCTCGCCGAAGAGCAGCGGCTCGGCGTGGAGATCGACGACGTGGCGATCAACGCCGTCTATCCGCCGATCCTGGTGAAGTCGTACTTTCTCGACGTGACGAGCGCGCGGGCCGATAAAATCAACTCGATCAACGAGGGACTGGCCTACGCCGAGGCCCGCCATTCCGCCGCGCAGGCCGAAGCCCGCAGCACGCTCGACGAAGCGGCCAGCTACCGTCAGCAGACGGTCGAATCGGCGCGGGCCGAAGCGGAAAGTTTTTCGCGACTGATCGAACAGTTGCGACACGAGGAACAATCGGGAGCTGGCGGACGCACTTACGTGCAAGCCCGGCAGATGGCCCTCACCCGCCGTTATTACGACACGATGCGCGACGTGTTGAAAACGGTCGCGACGAAAGTCCTGCTCAATTCGGGCGAACCGGCCGACCTGACGATCTTCACTCCCACAGGTCGGCCTCCCGCCGCCGCTCCTTCCGCTGGGCAAGCGCCCAACACCCCGGCGCCCGCCGCGACCCGGCGCCCTGCCGCCGGCGGATCGGAAACGCCCCCGGCCTGGTTGCGCTAGCGGGTCAAAACTTGACTCATTCCGCGCGAATCGGGCGACATTTTGTGTCGCACCCGCTCAAAATTGCCGATTTTTGAGATTATGCGGGCTTATCGGCTGTGCGCGGCGATATCGCGGGCCTGGAGCCGCTCGTCAGCGCAACTGCGTTCGCGTGTTACGACACTGGCCCTCTTGGCCAGCCTGTGCGTACCGCCCGCGGTGCTGGCCGACTCGGGCTCGACCGCGGCCACAACCGCAACTCCAACTGCCGCCGTCGCGCCCGACTCACGCCCGCGGTCGTCCTTCGCGTACTACGGCATTCTCGGCGAGGTGGCCCGTCCGGGCGTCTATCAGCTCTCGACCGGCTGCACGTTGGGTCAGCTAGTCATTGGTGCCGGCGGCCTCACAGGCAACGCGAATGGCAACGCGCGGGTCCTGCGTGGGGCGCGGCAGGCTGAACAATTCTTTGTGGCCGCCTCTGAGTCCGCGGTCTTGTCCCCCGGCGACTTGATCGTTGTGGGCGTACAGGCATCGCGGTTGGCCGAGCCCAACGGTGCCCGCGCCGGCCGTGGACCATCGCAAGTGCAAATTGGCCTGTTGAACCTGATCAGCCGTCCGGTCGTGCTCACGTTGCCTCGCGAGCTCGCGGCGCCCGCGCGGATCGTCGAGTTCCTCGGTCAACCGCCCGCATTGGCGGACGACCTCGGGATCGTCGGCCCGTCGCGAGCGGAGGTCCGCGCCTCCTTCAGCGCGAACTTTGCGGATGACCGGCTGGCGTCGGGCGCGGTCCTGATTTTTCCTTCGCACCGCGTCCGTGTGGCATCGCTGCCCACGCTGCCCGATCCGATTCCACTCCCCGCCCAGCCGCAGTTCCTAGCAGCACCGTCGACTCCGGCGGCGCCAGCGACGGAAACGGCTCGCGGCGCGGATGCGCCGCGGACGTCGGTCGCAGCCGCGCCTTATCAGGCGGGCCGCGTTGCCGGCTATTACCGCGCGCGCGGTGCCGTGTGCCGAATCGCTCCGGCGCCGCCGGCCAACGTGGACGCCCCGTCCCCTCAGCAGCTCGAGCGGATGATCTTCGGCTCACTCCCGCGGAACGTCTCGCGACAAGAGTGGGACCGCGAAGAGCAACTCAGCGCCGAACGTGCTCGATCGCGTCCCTACATCTTTTTCTTTGTGATCGCCGGAACGGCCACCTTGGCGATCGCGTTTACGATCGGCTCGATGAGCCTGCGAGGGTTGCGCACCATTCGCTCGCGCCGGCAGGCGACTGTGGCCGGACTGGTGCCGCCCGTGCCGACGTTTGCCGAGCTCACCCCGGGGAATCGCATCCTCCGTGTCGATGTCAACCAACCGCAAACGCGACTGGCGCTCGACCTGGCGGTCTTCGAGCAGGCGCAGGCACGCCGCGCGCAGAGAGCGACGAGTCTCCCGGACCACACGCCGAAGGCCGCCTGACGGTCGCAGCACGTCCGTCGGAGCACCCCGCGTTTTGGGGCACCGTCGAGCGACGTGCGATCCGCGCTGTGCTACGCTACGCCCGTGGGCGCAACTGTCGTTTACTACGTGTGCGTGGCCGTTTTGCTGCTGGCGATGGCCGGCGCGTGGCTGGCCAACTTGTTCGCCTTGCCGGGCAATTGGCTGATCGTGGCGCTCGCCGCGATCTTCGCTTTCGCGTTTCCGGTGTCGGCCGGACGGGGCATTCATTGGGCGACGGTCGGCGTCGGCGTGGGTCTGGCGGTTGTCGGCGAGCTCGTCGAGTTGGCTGCCGGCGCTGCCGGGGCGCGACAAACGGGAGCGAGCCGCCGGGCCATGGTGCTGGCCTTGCTCGGCACGGTGGTGGGCAGCGTGCTGGGCGCGTTCGCGGCGATCCCCATTCCCATCGTCGGACCGATCATCGGTGCCGTGGGCGGCGGAGCGCTCGGAGCGTTTGCCGGCGCCTACATCGGTGAGACGGCGATCGGCCGCTCGACGGAGCAGAGTCTGGCGGCCGGCAAAGGAGCGATGATCGGTCGCCTGCTGGGAACGGCTTCCAAGCTGGTGATCGGCGTGGTGCTGTTCGTCGTCGTCGCGGTCGATGCGCTGATCTAACAGCGGGGTTGTGCGAGGACCGGTCGAGCGATGCACGAACACTTCGATCTGATCCTCACGCTGAGCGGCGCGTTTACCGCCGCGCTCATCCTGGGCTACGCCACGCATCGCCTCGGCCTGTCGCCGATTGTGGGCTATCTGCTCGCCGGCATCGCCGTAGGCCCGAACACGCCCGGCTTCGTCGCAGACACGAAATTGGCGAACGAACTGTCCGAAGTCGGCGTGATCCTGCTGATGTTCGGCGTCGGCCTCCACTTTCATTTGAAGGACCTGCTTGCCGTGCGGCGGATTGCCGTGCCGGGGGCACTGGGCCAAATCCTCGTCACGAGTCTCGTCGCCGGCGCGGTGGAGATGGCGTTCGGCGGAACGGCGTGGGCGGGGATTGTGTTCGGGTTGGCGCTGTCCGTGGCGAGCACGGTGGTCCTCTTGCGCGTATTGGCCGACGCCCACGATTTGCACACCCCGGTCGGACACATCGCCGTCGGCTGGCTGGTAGTCGAGGACCTGGTGACCGTGCTGGTGCTCGTCATGTTGCCCGTCTTGTTTCGGGCAGAGTCCCAGGGAGTGGGACGCATCGCGCTGTCGCTCGGCGCCTCGGTGCTCAAAATCGGACTGCTGGTCGCGGTGATGCTGTATGGCGGCCGGCGGCTGGTGCCGTGGCTGCTCGCACAGATGGCGGCCACCCGCTCCCGCGAGTTGTTCACGCTGACCGTCCTCGTGCTGGCGCTCGGGATCGCGGTGGCGTCGGCCAAATTGTTCGGGGCTTCGATGGCGCTCGGCGCGTTTCTCGCCGGCATGGTCGTCGGGCAGTCCGACTTCAGCCTGCGGGCGGCGGCGGAAGCGTTGCCGCTGCGCGATGCGTTTGCCGTGCTGTTCTTCGTCTCGATCGGAATGCTCTTTCAGCCCGCCTATTTCTTGGCAGCGCCGGGGTTCGTCTTGGCGACCCTGGGATTGGTTCTGCTGCTCAAGCCACTCGTTGCGCTGGTGATCGTGCTGGCGCTCGGCTATCCGTTGCGGTGCGGGCTGGCGGTTGGCGTCGCGCTCGGGCAGATCGGCGAGTTTTCGTTCATCCTGGCCGAGGTCGGGCGCGAGCTGGGCATTTTGGACGACCACGCGACCAATACGTTCGTCGTCGCGGCCATCGTTTCGATCAGCGTCAATCCGATCCTCTATCGCCTGGTCGACAAAATCGAGGATCGGGCCAAGCGACGGCCGGGCCTTTCGAGATGGCTGATCGATCGGCGGAGAGTCGGCGCGAGCCAGCCCGCGGCCGGTGCGGCTGTTGCATCGGACGATTCGTCCCCGAGCGCCACGGTCTATCACGCCGTCGTCGTCGGCTACGGGCCCGTCGGCCGGACGGTGGTGCCGCTGCTTCGCGAGAACTCGGTCGAGCCGACGATCATCGAACTGAACCTGGAGACGGTCCGGCAGCTCCGCGCCGCGGGGATCGCGGCCGTCTACGGAGACGCCACGCGGCCCGAGTCGTTGAAAGAGGCTGGTATCGAACGCGCCATCGTGCTCGTGCTCAGTGCCACCAACCTGCACGGAGGCCCGGAGATCATCCGCCTGGCCCGCGAACTGAACCCCGCCGTCCGGGTCTTCGCCCGCACGAATTATCTGCGGGAGATGCCCGGCCTCAAAAAGGCAGGAGCGGATGTGACCTTTGCCGACGAGGGAGAAGTCGCCCTCTCGATGATCGAACTCCTGCTGCGGCAACTGGGCGCGACGGCCGAGCAAATCGATCGCGAACGCGACCGCATCCGCAACGAGCTGTTCGGCGGCCCGCTCTCTGCCGAACCGCTGCTGCCGGCCAAACCGCCTGACGACGCGGCGAGTGCGGACACGCCGCAAGCGTGATCGCGCTTAAAATTGGCACAACAAAACGAGTATGCCTCTATATCAGTTTTAAGTGTACCGACCCAATTCAGGGTGCCTGACCCTCACGCCGCCTCTCATCATTCATTGACTGTCGGCGGCGGTCGCTTTGTAGAACAGGCGCTCTGTTGAGATCAGACACGTGGCGTGCCTTCCGATTCCCGTCCTAGCCGACGCATATTCCGACCGTTCACAAGTTCGCGGGCGCGCACTCCTATCGTCGCGAAACAACCGCCGGTCGGGAAACCGGCAGCGGAGGCCTCCAAGATCCACTCTGCCATACCACACCCAAATCACCAAGATCAGTTTTTTGAGCGACCGCCGGTCCGAGGGCTTGTCCCTTTATGGGCTCGGAGCACTTTGCTCAGTGCGCCGCGCTGACGTCGCTCGGCACCCGCCAACCTGTCGGCCATGTGGGAGTCCTCGCTGGGCGACCCCTTACTGCCAACCAAACCGCCTGGCGAATCAGCAAACGGCGACGCGCCGCCGGCGTGACTGCGCACTGAGAGTTCGACCGGACGTGTGAAAGAGAGACGAGGTTGCAGCCTCTTAACTCCGCACCGGAGACGGGCTATCTTCCAGGGAAATCGCTTTACGGAGCAGGTGCAATGGCATTCCACGACGTCGACTACGATGTATACGTCGTGCTTGGAAATCCAGACTCCGTTCCGCTTTGGCACTGGGAGGTATGGAGACATTTTGAATCTGCGATCGATCCACTGATTCGTGCGGCGCGCGGCAAGCCGGCCCTCCGCTCCATGCAATATTTGCCCGGCAAGAAACCAGAAACGGTCCGGTTTGGGCGGCTTGGCTGGAAAGAAACCGATCACGAGAAGTGGGTCCACCGGTCTCCTCGAGAGCGTGAGGCCTCTCGTGGGCGGGTCTTTCACGATGTCGAATTGTGGGCGCCGAGTTGGAACGCCTGCGAGCGCGAGGGACGACCGCCTGACGTATTCGTGTCAATCTCCAATGAGTCGGCGGTTCACGCCACTCCGTCGTTCAATTCAGTCGTCCTTTTGGCTGTGATTGCGGATTTCGCCAGACATCAGCCGCAACTCACGGTGCAAGTGCTCACGGTATTACGAAGGCTCACCTTGGCGAAGCTCGTTGCCCGGTCTCACCGGCCGTGGGGCAAGCCATGGGGTTCTATCGGTTTCAGAGATGCGATCAATGATTTGTACATAAGCAGACTCTTCAGGCCAGGACCACGCCACACGGACCAGACGCCGACTGTCGAACTCTTCAGCGACTCGTGGGAGGTCGTGGTATAGCAGAAGCTTGCCCTGGGTCGCTTCCTGAAGGCAGGCTATGCCCGCCGTTCGGTGGGCACGGGGATTCACTCGGGAGGGATCTGATGGCACGGGATGCCGACGGCGGGCAAAGCCCGTCCTACCAATGCGACGCGTCCATCTAGAACGGATGATCCAATCCGAACCAGAATTGCACCGCCGTATCGTCGTTGACAGTTTTCGCCACGTCGAAGCGGACGATGGTCCGCTCGATCAGGCTGAACCAGGCGACGTCGACGCGTAGGCCGACGCCGACGGCATGCGCGATCGGGCCGCTTTCTTTGCCGTTGAGGTACGTGTTGCCCACGTCATAGAACGGGGCGCCGTAAATGTTGCGGACGCCGACCGCGTGATCGAGCAGGTCGAGATTCACCCGCTGCACGAGCGGAATCCGCCATTCGGCGCTGCCGACCCACGCCATGCTTCCCTGGCGCTGGCTCAAGTCGTAGCCGCGGAAGAGTTCGCCGCCGCCGAGAGTGAAGACGCGGGCGTCGTCGGGCTGCGCCGCCGCGCCATAAATTCGGACCGCCACGCGCGAGTCGCCCAGCCAGCGAAGAAACGTCGACTCCTCGCTGAGGTCGAACAGGCCGCGCAGCGTTTTGACGGTGGAAGCTTGCGTGAAAACCTCTTGGAACGAATGGTGTTCGCCCAAGACGGGCAGACCGTCGGCTCCGGTCACGTCAAAGGACAGTCCGGCTTCCGGGTTCCAGTAGGGCGTCAACAGGTTGCTGTGGTAATGCAATCCGGCGAGCGTCTGATCGTGGAACGGATCGGCTCCGGGAGTCGGCACGCTCGGTTGCGGCAGCGAATTGCTCTGCATGGCCTCGAAGGCCTCGACGTACTGGAACGGCGGCAGGTAAAAGCTGCTCCCCGGTAAGAACACATAGCGTTCGAAGAGGACGGCGCGGCTTGCCCGGTCGCGCCCGTTCGTGTCCGAACCCGAAGTCGGACCGTCCTCCCACGTCGTCAGGGCTCGTTCGATGTTGAGGCCGATCTGCATTTCCGGGATCGGCCAGTGATACCACCACGCGTCGACGCCGGCGACGACGTTGCGATCGTCGCTGCGATAGGCCACGTAGGCTCCGCCGCTGAATTCCTGAGTGCGATAGGCGCCCACGCGGAAACCGGCCATGGGCGAGCGCGTGTACCAGGGATCGATGTAGGTCGAGTCGTAGACCCAAGGCCCCGCGATGATGTTCCAACGATCGTAGGCGTTGGTGAGGTCGACCTCGTCGAGCTGGGTGTAAAGGGGCGTCAGCCGCAAACGGGCGTGGGGCTTCCAGTGGTTGTTGGTCGGATCGCGGTCGAGCAGGACCTGATCGGGATCGACGGTGATCTGCGTCGGCTCGCAGGGCAGCTCGACTTCCACGCGCACGCAATTGTCGGGCAGAACCTCGATGTGCGTCGGCGGATTCTCCAATTGCATCTCCGGGACTTGTGGAGAGACGGGGATCCGCACCTGGTAGTTCCCGCTTCCGTCCAGGCTGAAACCGAGCACGGTTTGCTCGCAGTAGTCTCCTTTCTGCCGCAGCGTGACGGTCACGCGGCACCGCTCCGGATGCGGCCCGGGGCATGGCTGTCCCTTGAGTGCGGCGAGCAGGCCCGGATCGTAGTCCAGCGGTTGCCAGCCCGGCCGCTCCCAATTGCGGTGGGCGTCGGACCATTTTTCGATCCGCACGCGCTCGACTCCCCAATCGGTCATCCCCTTGCCGTAGAGCCAGTCGTCGAAGAACTGTTCCCACGAGCGTCCCGTATAAGCCTCCAACTCGTGCTGGAAATCGCGGACTCGCAAGATGCGATACTGATACTTGGCGTAAACCAGGCTCATGAAGTTGAAGAAGCCTTCTTCGCCCAAGCGGGCCTCGATCATGCCGACGATCTTGCCGCCGCGGTCGTAGGTCATCGCCATCAGCCGCACGAGATTCTTGAAGCGGGGCATCTCCTGCACGGTGGCGCTCGCCTCGCCGCGAGCGAGTGAACCCATCAACGTCGCGTAGCGGTAGTCGTCGCGATGGATGTTGGGGAGCCACTCCAGGGCGGTCGGCAGCGAGATCAGCTCGTTGTTGCGGCCGTACTTCACATCCATCAGCCGGTGCGCGAAATAGACGGCCAGGCCTTCGTCCATCCAGGTCTCGGCGTAGCCGTTGACGCCGACAACGTTGAACCACCATTGGTGGCAGACTTCGTGGGAGACCAGCTCGTCGACGAAATTGCTGGCGCGATGCGGTAGCCCGAAGATCCGCGAGTCGATCATCACCAAGCCGCCGCACTGATTG
>Ga0210390_10001083_pt1 | contig 27113 bp, 23 predicted proteins | sample IncBWH11OmetaG_FD_161050 | JGI IMG/M metagenome (GOLD analysis project Ga0210390, IMG submission 161050) | Forest soil microbial communities from Barre Woods Harvard Forest LTER site, Petersham, Massachusetts, United States - Inc-BW-H-11-O ... | reverse complement strand
TCACTACGGTCAGATGGTCGAGTACCTGCGGATGAACGGTATCGTCCCGCCCGCAAGCCGCCCGCGGCCACAACAACAACAGTCCTCGCAACCCAAACCTCAAAAATGAAGGCAGGTTTGCAGCAGCCCACATGGTGAGGGGTTTCCCTGTTCGGTAGTCCTGATTCTCACGATGGAAGTTGAGAACAGCAGGGCGCCGCGGAGCTAAAATGAACTTGCCGGGTGAAACGGAAGCGGGCACTGCAGGGATGCAACCATGCTGAGGGATAACCCGGAGGGCTCATCGAGCCGATGCTCAGCAGCGCGGGAGGTTCTTCTCTCGCGCTGCACGCTGACGGAGGAAGTCATCGGACGATAGACCTCATGCCTTGAAAATCCCTGCCCCGCAGGGGCGGAATCTACACTAACGGAGAACGTCGCTTCTCCATTTCAGGCTGAGCCAAGACAGTCGCTACCAAGGCTGAATACGCGAAACTGAAATGAGCCGCACGTTAGGCTAGAGTGCTTGAACAACGGTGCGCAGAGAGCGGGTGGGCTACTCGGCTGGGTCTGGGAATCCCCAGAGGATACTATTCAGGAAAGGTCTATCACATGATGCTTGGGGTGAAGCATGCCGGTCCTTGTGGTTTTCGCAAGATGCGCTCGCTCATCTTCGTAGAGCGCTTACAAGGGATTTTGCCGAACGCGTCCGCAGTAATCGGTCTGGATTAGAAATGTGCGTGCAGGGAATACAACACTTGCTCGCGTGTCTTATGCACGAGGGGGTGCAGCTCGACGGCCGTGCCAGTTTGAGCATCGGCTCGGCCGCGCGCGAATCGCCTCCGTTCCACACTGCTAAGATATTGGTTGTCCGCCGCGGCAGTTGGGTCGCAGGGACCGCTGGTCATCGGCAAAGGCTTCATGAAGAGTAAGTGGCTCGAAAACGCGATGAAGATCAATAAGGAGCTGTTGCTGATCTTCTCGATCATCGTTTTCACCGCGGTCATCAATTTCTTCGTGGCCGGCCAGAAACTGGTCCTTTCGTTTTACGATCTTCCAACGCTGTTCGCCGCGTACTATTTCGGCCGTTCGCGCGCCGTGCAGACTGCGCTCGCGTCCGTACTTGTCGTTTGCTGGCTGAACCTGATGAACCCGGTCGCCCTGGCCGGCGGAATGAGCCTTCCCGCGCGGCCCTTGTTAGTGTGGTCCGACATCGCGATTTGGGGTGGCTTCTTGCTTGTTACCGCGTATGCCATGGGTACGCTCTACGAGCGAGAGGCACAAAGCCTCGCCGAGCTGCGGGAAACCTACTACGGTGTGCTGCGGATTCTTTGCGGCGTGATTTCGAACGATAAATATACCCAGAACCACTCGTATCGCACCTCGGTCTATGCGGCATGCATCGCCGACGAGATGCGGCTTCCCGAACAGCGAGTGGAAGACATTCGAGCGGCCGCTTTGCTCCACGATATCGGCAAACTCGAAGTCAGCCGGCAAATCCTCTACAAAGCCGCGAAGCTGAGCGACGAAGAGATCGTGGAGATGCAATCGCATCTGAACAAAGGCATGGACAAACTGAAGCCTGTTGGCGGAACGCTTCGCCGGGTTCTGCCAATCATCCTGAGCCACCACGATAAATTCGATGGCAGCGGCTACCATACTACCAAAGGCGAAGACATCCCGATCGAGGCGCGGATTATCAGCGTTGCGGATGCTTACGACGCGATGGTCAGCGACCGGCCTTATCGCAAGGCCATCACGCCGTTCGAAGCGCGAGATGTGATTGTGAAAGGCGCGGGCAGCGATTGGGATCCCAAGGTCGTGGAGGCGTTCCACGCGGCCTTCCGAGCCGGTCGCATGGAAGTTCCCGAAGTTCTGGTCTGACGCTGACCGTGTCGCAGGCCCCTTTTACGCCTCGGCTGGACGTGTTCTGATTGCGCACGACCCCGTGTGATTCGGACGAGGTTTCCGTGGGCAAAAACAGCATACTGGTCACCGGCTCGCTCGAACTCCCGATGCGGTCGATAGCCTGTTGTCGAGTCGCCACCAGCGCTGAACGCAACCCCCTCTCCGCTTCTAGCTCTTGGAGAGGCCCGCCTGCAGCGGTCCCTCTTATTTCCGATGCAAACTCAGTCTCCTTGAAACCGTTTTCGGTCTGGGTTCCAGTCCGTATATTGTTTCACAGAACTCCCAGGGACAACTCGATTTCCCGATGCGCGACCGCTCGATGGCATACCGCTAGGCGCGGTTGGCGGCTGCTAGGGCGACCGTTGCGAGTCGGGATGCAGGGAATACCTATGCACTTGGCTGATGCTCTGCGGCGGGATTCTGGGTCGTGCTAATTCCTGCAGTTTACCTTCCTCCTCCTACTCGCATTTCCGCTGAAGTCAGACAGCCGTGGCAGGTTATCTTTTGACGTTTGCAGTTTCCGTGCTTTCCTGCGAGTCTCTTGCTAACGCCGTTTCGATTTCCGACCCCAACGGCACTCCCATCTGCTGGTTCGCTTCGAGCAAAACAGCTGCGATGAGCCTGAGCTGTCTTTCGTAACCTGATTCGGTAGGTGTCGTCGCCGGCAACTGCACCGATTCCCCCTTCTGCGGGCGCACTCCGATATCGCGCAACACCTCAAGACCAATCCTGGCGTCCTTCTGTTCTCGTAGTGCGTATTCAATCGTCGCCAATGCGTCGGGAGCCAAGCCATAAAATCGTTCGCGCATTTCTTGGACGAACGCCTGCATCTCCTCGCCCTTGACGATTCTTGCGATTGTCGGCCGAGACCTTCCCTCAGCGCGTGCGATTTCGCGCTGACTCTGCCCCATGATGTGCCGTTGCTTGATGCGCTCGATTTGCGGCCTGGGAATGCGCGGACAGGGCAATTTGGTTACTGATGGTGCAGAATGGCGACTTTTCTTCGGTGGATGGTCCCAATGCGGTCGCTCCGACCGCACGATTGCCTGAGTGCTAGTGTTACCAATCCGAACTGCATTGTTTCGGGGCATGCACGCTGCCTCCCAACTAGATTCCCAACGTATCAGCGTCCTGAGGGGGACTGCGTGCTGGAAGAGCCGTCGCTAAAGCTATTTTATCATCATTGTTTCCACCAACAGTGGGCTGAGGAATTAAATTAGGGAGAGCTGATGCCTACTTTCTGCTGCACCCCACTGTTGATTATTATTTATTATCCCCCAAAGGGTTGAAAGCCGTTTGGGAGATACATCGGTTCCTTGCAACGACGTCCTGCACTACTCCTAATACTTATTCTTTTATTCTTTGTGTATTGTATTTACCTCTCTTGGAGGTAGCTGTTGCTAGTGGTCATAGGGGTAGTGGCAGGGGGGTAGTCAGTACAGGTAGTCGTCTGGGGTAGTCGCCAACCCAGTGCAGAGTTGCTCTGAATCGCGAGCCATTTCGGAGCGCACATATCCGTGATTTCAATCTTCGACGAGCTGGCAAATGCGGGAACGCCGATCCCTACGCTTCAGCAGCAGATGCGGCACGCCGACGTGCGCACTACGCTCGAGGTTTACGCGCACGTGCTTCCCGATTCACAGCGGCAAGCCGTAGAAGGGGCCGCAATCAGTACAGTTGTGCCAATTAGTACAATAGAGCCACGCCAACCTGTTTAGGTGCAATCGGTTGGCGGAAGCGTGTGGGAGTCGAACCCACCATCCTGGCCGCTAAGGACAGGATCAATGGCTTTGAAGGCCACGAGGGTCACCGGACCCTATTCGCCTCCGTGCTTCATAAGGCCAATAGACTACTCGGCTTACTGGACGTAGACAACACCGGGCGTTCCGGCATTCGGTTCCGGTGCTACTGTGGTGTCGGTTGGAGTAGCTATGCGGGCGACCGCTTCATGCAGGTTTGAGATTGAGAGGTGGGCATACCTGCGCGTCATCGCTAGGCCCTTGTGCCCGAGCAATTCCGCGATGTTGCCGAGAGGCGTTCCCGTCTGGCGCAAACGGCTCGCAAAACAGAGCCTCAAATCATGCCGCCGGAAGTTTTTGATTCCGGCCGCGCGCACGGCGGGCACGAACCAATGCGTAGGGTAATAGCCTGAGTCATGCGGAGTTCAGCCCTTACGCAAAAACACGGAGAACGTCTGTTCGAATCGCCACCAAAGCACGCGCGGAAAAGCCGACGCGCTTATCGGACTGGACGACTCCAACGCCCGTTCTGAAATCTCAGGTCGCATGGCTGGTAGGTAGACTTTGTTCTGCAGTGGAGGCACCTGCGTTTCTCACCTTTTGGTGGGAATGCAGGCAGCGAGCGCGGACAGGCCAGCACATCTGGTAACAGACAATAGGGGAAAGCTTCGCCGCAATTCTTGCAGTCGAGAACCCAGGTGGCCATCGGTTCAAATCTCCGCACCTCAACCAAGCGGTGGTGCCGGTGAATGCCTGATGGGGAGCATATGTAGGGTGTGCCACCAATGCTATCGGTGTTCTCCTGTAATCCGGCGCGGCGGAATGCTGTAAAGTTCTTTCGTGCTGTAACGCCTGGCCGCGTAATCGGGAACTTGAATCCACATGGACGGCATTATCGGACGCGCCCAGAACTTCCCGCCTCCGTTCTCATTCAAGGCGCTGCACGGAGCGCAGTAGGCGCGACGAGCGTCACGCACTCCTGGACGGAGGCGAACACGGCAGGCTGGGAGTTGATATCCAGGCTGTCGTGACTAGCACTCTAATCAACGAGGCGTTAACGGACACTGCGAATAGTAACAACTGGTAAAAGGAGAGTAAGAAAATGAGGCTACTTAGGCGTTTGCTGCTACTTGCCCTGCCTTTGCTGTGCGTGACCCCTTGCAAGGCCCAGCAGGATATATATGGCGGGCTGACCAGCGTGAAGTGTGCGACGGCAACTGGCTACTTTCATGTTGAGAAAATAGGAACACGATGGTGGTTCTGCACGCCTCTAGGGAATGCCTTTTTCATGCAAGGGGTTTATGTGGTGGATTACGGGCAGAACGCTGGCTATGAGGCAAAAGTTATAAAGAAGTACGGGGGTACAGTCGCATGGGCCGTTCCCACTCTGCAGCGCTTGAAAAGTTGGGGATTCAATAGTTTGAATCTCTATGCCGATGCCGCGGTCATCCCTTTTGCAACTGACAAGTCGTACCCCGTTGACAGTCACGGCCTCCATTCGATTCCTGTGAAGCTGCCCTTCGTGATGCAGATTCGACCGGCGATGTATTCGATGGAGAACCCTACGCTCACGATAAATTACAAACCACAGAAGTTATTGCCTCCAGGGCATGAAGTAAAGGACATGGAGGCTGGCTGGAGTCCGAACTTCAAAGGCTATCGTCCTTCGTATGGGATAGCGGATTATTTTGACGGCAACATGCAGACTTGGTTGGATTCCTTTTTGATGAACGCCACACCTAATCTGCACAATTCGCCGTACGCTAATTACGTTATGGGCTTCACCTTCGATGACAGTGACGAGATGTACGGCTTTGGAGCAGGACCCGACTTTCAAACTCTGCCGGCTGGTCATAATGATCCTAACCTGAGTTGGCTGGTTGCAACTATGACGCCAATCCAAACTGCCTTGAAACTATACCCCACGGTCTATTTAGACGGGACCGTCTACACTAAAAAGGCGTGGCATGATTATCTGGTTTTCAAGTACGGTACGATTCAGGCGTTGAATACGGCTTGGGGCTCGAACTATACGACGTTTGGTTCTTCAGGAAGGGATATTATTGGAGAGGCAGTAGCAGTAGGGGACGGTCGAACTACAAACTTCGTTCATCTCTTAACGGCTCGCACTTCGACACCGTACACAGTACAAATACTTCTCAACGACACTCCTATCGCAGGGGACCTTGGGAACGGACAATTGTATGGGCCGACGTTGACCGGTTCAATTGTCCCTCATGCTCCAGGGAACTCTTCGCTAGCACTCTTTTTTCATACGCCTCCTGCTGCAGGGAGCAAGATAACGACTAACTATGTTTTTGACGGCTGGGGCGTAGGCACAGGTCTGATGGACGAGGACGGAAGGGAGGCACATCAGGTATGGTTGGGAAGTGACTTCGTCGCACTGTCTAACTCCAATCTGAACGTGAAGGCAGACATGAATGCGTTCTTGTACCAAACAGCCACTCGCTATTTGGGCATGTGCAAGAATGAAATCAAGAAAGTTTTTCCCCACTATCTTACGTTCGGGCCGGATGGATTAGGCGGTTGGCAAGCACCTCCTGCCGCTCCAGTTTTACGGGCCGCGGCTGCGACACTGGATGTGATGATAGGGGGCGTAGGCGTCGCGCTCAGTTCTACATATCAACCGAAACTTGATTTCGTCGAGCACTACTTGGGTGACAAGCCACTGATGACTGGTTCATACCTGCGAGCAAATCCTGATTCTCCGTTTTCAGCCTACTCGTCGTCATTGGACTTTCCTAATCAAGCAACTAGAGGCACGGCATACCACTACGAGATGTTACTATTCCGAACTGCCGCCTACAGCAAAACTGGGTCGCATCCCTTTGTTGGTCTGTCATGGTTCGCGTTTACAGACAATAAGGCACAAGAAACGAACTGGGGTTTGGTGACGTTGCTGGACAATGCTTACGATGGCAACGAACCCGTTCCCGCAACCGTGAGGTGTTCCGCTCCACTTCAGATGTACTCATGCGGAGGGGAAGCAAAAGGTTATGGGGACGTTATGACATCGGTGAAGGCAGCGAACGCCTTGTGGCAAAAGTAGCATGGGAGAGGGATAAATGCCTGCTCATGCAACAATCGTACTGCCACCTAATTCAGGTCCGCCAAGGCTTGATGGTGAGGCATATACAAACAATGAGTCCGTAGCTAGAGGCGACTGTAAAGAGCACCTTCCGCGCTGCTTGTGTAATTTTCATCGGGGCTGGGTACCTCCACGCCGAGAGTCATACCATCACGAGCTAGGCAGTTAGTTGATTGGTAACGTAAGAGGTAATAATATTCCGAGGCTGATCGCTTTCCGCGCAAGAAAAGCAGGCCATCTGTGAGGTGGAGAACCCGATGAAAGTTTATTGGGCTTCACGCTGATGCTCCGGACCCTATTCGCCTCCACTTCGCGAACACAATAGCGTCTCATGTTGCTAGTCGCGCTGGAAGATTATAGGGGGCCCGCGGTAGTGCTTCAACTTTCTACGTGCCACGTCAAAGCTGAATGACGACGCGAGAGCCTTTGTAGGTCATGATTCGCTACGAAGTAATCTGCGTAACTTGCGTTCGGCTTTAAGCCGCTGAAGTACGGATTCGGTGATTGCCGTGCAGGCGCTTCAGGTCTTCGGGCCGACGGTGGCGAATTTCTTGCGGGCGAGATCAAGGAGTTTCGGATCGGTGCATACTTCGTAGTAGGCGCGCGTGCCCTGCGTACCGACTTTGGCTCCGGGCAGAAGTTGGTGTACGAATCCCTTGCGGATGACCACCGGCTCGAGCGAATCGCCGAGCGGCACTTCGCCAAAATAAAGCTGGACGCGCTCTTTCCCCCAGGGCATCGGAAAATTTCCACCCATCGGCGCCATGGCGATTTCGGCGCTCAGCTTCTGAAACCCTTCTTCGTTCAGCTCGATGCCGTTCAGATTAAAACGGACCAGAAGTTCTTCGCCTTCGTCTTCGGCAGCATCTTCCATCAAGGGTTGCAACAAGAACACGTTGAACGGCGAAGGATTACTCAAAAACAGGCGCTTCGCAATTTTCGTGCAGCTGGAAAGACGGTCAGACAAATTCAACGCGCGCGAAATCATGATTTTCGATTCGCCGTCCATCCACAGTGACGGCGCTGAGTCTTGGAATGCCACGCCTACTCCGATTTCGAGTTGTGGCAATTCGGTGGACTTGGTGCGCGCGTTGTAAGCCTGCGTCACAGCAAGAATTTCCCGAGAAAGAATACACGCACGAGCGACGCCGCGCGTGGTGGCTCGCGTGGATTCGGTTTCGTAGATGGCGAGAATGATCGCGTCACCTTCGATAAATACCGTGGCAGCGCCGTAGCGCTCCAACATGCGCTTCACCGGCTCGTGCAAGTTCATGCTGAAATGTGACGCGGGATTCAAGCCCTTCGCGAGCAGGTCCTTGGTAATGCCCGTCGAGCCGCGCACATCGGCTTTGATCACAGTGTGGTTGATCACGGGATCGTCGGTCGGGCGGCCTTCATCGGCGTGGAGAAACTCGTATAGGCTCTTATTGACCCGCGAAAGTTCGCGCGCGCGCTCCGAGCGCACCAGGTTGATGCGCTCCATCCAGGCGGCCACGTGCTGGTAGTTGCGGCGATCGCGCCGCAAACGCATCAGGTCTTCCGCGAATTGCAAAACCGTGGTCAATTGTTCTTCACGCGTACGCCGGCGAATCGCACGCGACGCGTCGTCGAGCCGCTTCATCGAAATTTTGCGCGCCGGAAATTGCTCGAGAATCGTTTCCACGCGCTTGGCTTCGTCGCGATTCACGAGGGCTTTCTTCAGCGCTTGCAAGTGGATCGGAGGGCAGTAATCGGCATAAATGCGCCGCAGTTCGTATCCAGCCAGCACGTGAAAAAGGAGGTCGCGTTCCTCGAGGCGGTGGAACCACTCTTCCAACAGCTGCGAACGAGTTTGCCGCGCACTTTCGCCGTCTCCCGAGGGAGCCTGCGCATCGAAAAGGCGGCGCGCGTTCTGCGGCTGGTTGAGGTAATCGCCCAGCCGGTTGCGATACTCCTCGATCCGGAAATTCATGTGCTGCTTGGCGGAATCAATCTGTGGCCCGAGCTCTTCGAGGTCTTTTTCTGCTAATGCAAGTTTCTTGCGCAGCGCCGTAATTTCCGCGTGGGACTCCGGCGCGGAGCCGGTTTTGCGTTTGAAAAGTGATGGAAACAATCCATCACCGTCGCCCGCGCGCCCCGCGGCCTCCTCTAGTTCTTCTTCCATGCGGGTGATCTCGGTGCGTTTCTGACGCGCTTGTTCGAGCAACCGCTCATGCGCTTTGCGGGCTTTACCGAGATCGTCAACATTGTCGCCTGTCAGCACAAAATCGCGGAGCAAATCCAGCAAGAGCGTATCGAAGATTTCGAAACGGTCGGGATCGTTCACGAAATTCGCGAGTAGGACGTAGTGCTCGAGAAAAAGATGATCATCGTTCCCGTTTTCGACGAAGAGAAAACGATTCTGCAGCAGTTCGTAAGTGTCGTGAAAATCTTCGCCGAAAAGCGCGCGGCGCGACTTCGAGAGCGTTCCCTCTTCCACTTCGCGCCAGATGCGGCAAAGCGTCTCGCCTACCTGGCGAAAGACGTTTTTCTTGTCGGCCTGCATTTCCGCGATTTTCGCGCGCAGCACGTGCGCTTGTTCGCTGTGTTCGAAATGCTCGCCGCGTGCCCGAATCCAATCCTTGCACTCCACCAGGATGCTCGAAAACTGAACCGAAATTTCGGATGTGAGATGCTTGATCAGCGCGAGCTGGTGCAAAATGTCGCTTTCGATGGATTGCTGAAACTTGGCGCGAGTGACCGAGGCTTGCAGAACTTCGGTCAGAAGCTTGCGGAACGCGCCATGTTCCGGCGCGCCGGATTGTTTGCGGTCTTTACCGTAAAATAGGCTAACGTTGACGCTCTGCCGCACCAGATCCTGCAGATACTTCTTGGTAAAATCCACAAACCGGGGGCTCAGGAAAACGTCATAATGGATGTTGTCCACGCCCGGGGTCAGATTCGGCAAGCGAATCTCGGCGGAGTAGGGCTCCAGCTTCATCCGGGCAGGATGGTCGGGCGAAGGCGCGATGCGGGTGTCGGGCATACGGGCGCTGCGAGACGAAGTTTGACTCTAGCGAGGCGAGGCGTACGGCGCAATGGAACGGTTCGTAACCGTTAATGATTTTCCGGGCAGCACAGCGGCAAATAGGCCATTTAATCCCCATCCGGTAAGGGATTTCGGCGCCGACTCCGGGCCCGCCACCGCTGGCGGCGACTGGGAGATCAACGGCTCCACCAACCCCGCCGCGAAAAACTACGATCAGGGCCCGTGCCTTTACCTGGGCTCCAAGGGTCAAAGGTGCAGCAACCCAGCAAGTGCCGGTGGGTTCTGCGCCAAGCATCAACCCGGTGGCGCAAAGGCGGCATCTGGCACGGCATCCCGTTTAGCTGCCGGGATCGGAATCCTTGCTGCCATGTGGCCCGTTCTCGCCGACGTGCTTCGCGAAGTGCTCCGCTGGATTCATTCCCACTGAGTTTGCCGGCGTCCCAAGGCCCGCAGTAGGAGAACTTGGCGCCGAAATCCGGGATTCCGGGTAGAATATCGGGCCATGTCCAAGTTGATGGAAGGTAAAACTGCAATTGTTCTAGGTGTGTGGAACAAATGGAGCATCGCCTACGCGATTGCGCAGGCTTTCGCACGCGAAGGAGCGACGCTCCTGCTCACCTACCAAAATGATCGCGCGAAGCCCACGGTAGAGGAACTCGGCAACGAACTTGGCGCGAAGGGATATTTCCCTTGCGACGTGCAGCAGCAGCCGGACATCGACGGCCTCGCCGAATCCCTAAAACGAGATGGCCACAAACTGGATGCGGTGGTGCACTGTCTGGCGTTCGCAAATCACGAAGATCTGAACCAGCCCTTCCTAAACACATCGCGCGATGGTTTCAAACTGGCTTTGGACGTCAGCGCCTATTCGCTTGTAGCGGTATCGAAGGCGCTTTCTCCGCTGATGACCAATGGCGGCGCGATCATGACGCTCACATATCTTGGGTCGACGCGGGTGGTCACCAATTACAACGTGATGGGTGTCGCCAAGGCTGCGTTGGAAGCCGAAGTGAGATATCTCGCCAGTGAACTCGGCGCGCGCAAAATTCGGGTCAACGCCATATCTGCCGGCCCCATCAAGACAATTTCCGCGCGCGGCATCAAGGACTTCTCGAAGGTGCTGGATTTTGTGGCGCAACACGCGCCGCTGCGGCGCAACACGGACATTGCAGAAGTGGCTGACACGGCGGTGTTTCTCGCGAGCGATCTGGGCCGCGGCGTGACCGGCAACACAATCTATGTGGACGCCGGATTCCAAATCATGGGTCTGGATCCTCCTGCAGCGCCTCCGAGGTGAAGGGCTTCGCCTAACTGCGATCCGGGGCAAGACTATTCGGTAATCAAGATTTTGCGAGTGTCTTCCGCGACGTGTTCCAGTTGAATCCGCACGATGGGCCAGTCGGTGCGTAGCTTCATCCGCTCCGGCCATTCAACAATTACAACCGCCTGCTCGGCAAATATGTCTTCGAGCCCCAGCGTTTCGAAGTCGTGCAGGTCTTCGATCCGGTAAAGATCGACGTGGTAAACGCGCGTGCTGCCTTCGTATTTGTGAACGAGAGTGAAGGTAGGGCTAGTGACGTCGTCTTCCCGCGCGGCGCCGAGGCCGGCCGCAATTCCCTTCGTGAGAGTTGTCTTCCCCGCTCCGAGGTCCCCCGAAAGCAAAATCAACACGGGCGGTGTGAGTCTGGCTCCGATTTCGCGGCCTTGCGCTATCGTTTCTTCGGATGAGCGGGTCAGGATTTCGCGGTCAGCCACGGATGGGCTCGTGGTCAAGCATGGGAATAAAATTCCTGGTACGCGCGCGGAATCGCATGAATTAAATCGGATGCCAGCAGCGGAGCTTCGCCCGCGTCCGCATACGCGACGTCGCCGGCGAGTCCGTGCAGATAGACGCCGAACGCCAACACGCGGACCCAATCATTCGTTCCAAACTGAGCGGTCAAGCCTGCCAGCATCCCCGTGAGAACGTCGCCGGTGCCGCCGGTACCCATTCCGGGATTGCCGGTAGAGTTTATGAACATCTGACCGTCGGGCGAGGCGATGACCGTTTGATGGCCTTTCAGAATCACAAAAGCATTCCAATCCGCTGCCGACTTGCGCGCAACTTCCAAGCGGCGCGCCTGCACGTCTTTAATTTCGCATCCCAAGAGCCGCGCCATTTCGCCCGGGTGCGGCGTGAGAGCAATCGGTCCATTGCCATTCCTTAATTCCTGCGCGTGTCCCGCGAAGGCGTTCAGGCCATCGGCGTCGAGAACAATCGGCACGCTGCGCCTCTCGACGACCGCGTGAACGAATTGCTGCGTTTCATCCTGCGTAGTCAATCCTGGGCCGATCGCGAGCGCGCGCTTCCCTTTCACGAGCCTGTCGAAGCGCCCGTACTCGAAACTGCGCATGGAAATCGTCCCGGCTTCGGTAGCCGGCAGTGGCTCGGTCATGATTTCGGGCGTGTGCGCGGCGACGATCGGCAGCACCGCCTCGGGCGTCGCCACGGTGACGAGGCCCGCGCCCACCCGCAGTCCGGCCCAGGATGCCAGCACTGCAGCGCCGCTTTTTCCGACAGATCCCGCAACTATCAGCGCATGACCGTAGTTGCCTTTGTTCCCGTCTGCGCGACGAGGAACTGCAAACTTGCTCACTTCTCGCGCGTCAATCCAGCGAATGTTGCTCTTCCCCACTTCTTCGATCAACTCGGGCGGCGAGCCGATATCGCGGACGAATAGTTGTCCAACGTGATCGCTGGATGCACCGACGGTCATCCCGATCTTGGGAGCGGTAAACGTGACTGTGTGCGCTGCTTTGACCACTGGCCCATTCGCTTCACCCGCGTCCGCCACAAGCCCCGATGGAATGTCTACTGCAACGACAGCGGAACGAATGGGACCACGCCGCTGATTCACGTCTGTGACGACTTCGCCGAGAAGCCCCGCCACCGCGCCACGCGTGCCGGTGCCGAGGAGCGCATCAACGATAATCTCGGCGGAGGCAAGTACCGGTTTGGCGCTTTGCCACGCGCTGAGATCGCGAACGACGTGCAATTCGCCGTACGCCTCTTGCCAGCGCTTGCAGTTCGTCGCCGCGTCGCCGCGCATTTCTTCCTGCGCCGCGAACAAATAAACTTCGGGCTTTGCTTTGAGCTCACGAAGGTGCCGCGCAGCTACGAATCCGTCGCCGCCGTTATTGCCTTTGCCGCAAAGGACGACGATGCGGCGCTGCGCGAGGCCCGTCCAACGCAGCGCGATGAATTGAGCCACACTGGCTCCGGCGTTTTCCATGAGCGTAAGGCCAGGGATGCCGTAACGCTCCGTCGTTAGCCGGTCCACTTCACGCATTTCTTCCGCTGTTAGGATTTTCATGAGCGCGACTTGACATCCAAGAACGTGGCGACTGCTCTTTCGATGATGCTGCGACGCATTGGTGACAAAGTCGAATTCTACCACGCGCTAGCCCGGCGTCATTCCCCTGCGGCACTTTCGCCGTGCCCTGGAAGGTGGCGGCGCGCTTGGGCTGGCGCCTATCGGCGTGCTGGAATGGTTCGAAGAGCATCACATTCCCGTCGATTACATCGCGGGAACCAGCATGGGCGGACTCGTCGCCGGCCTATATGCAACCGGAAAAACTCCGCAGCAACACGCGAACCTTGTGAGCGCTTAGCTCGCGCGCCTGACGTTCATGAACGTTGCCGGCTACCGGTCGGAATGGCGGACCGACCTGCAATTTGGCAATACCTACGGTGTCGAGAGTGAGTTGTACAGACCTTTCAATGCTACGACGCAATGGTTTTTCGCGCTGCGCGGCGATGCCACGGACACCGCATTTCAGTGGTTCGATACCAACCCCGGCGCAAACGGCGCGTTCCCCCTGATGCAGGCCAGAGCCGACTACTTCTTGCCTGTGCAGAGCGCGGCATCGGTTTTTGTTGTCGGCGAAGGCGGCACGAGTTTCGGCTCGACGCATATCGGCGTGCCGCAGTTCTTCCTGGGGGCCCGGGCGGCTCAGCGCTTACGGCACGAATGAACTTTTCGGAAACCAATACTATGACTTCCGAATTGGCTACCTGCACAATCTGGTTACGCTGCCGCCGTTCGTTGAGGGAAGAGTGTATGCGATTGGCGCCTACGAATTCGGAAAAATGTATGGCGCTCCCAACCAGAGTGGATTCCCCAATGATTTCGCTGCGGGAGTTCTAGCGGAAACGGTCGTCGGTCCACTATTTCTGGGTGGAAGCATCGGCGACACAGGACACGACAAGTGGTTCTTTCAACTCGGCCACGTGTTCTAGCAACGCACCCCGATACCCAGGTCAGCGTCCCTCCGACTCCGCGAGGTGGTATGCGCCTCACGGCTGACGCCGCCACGAATTCAGAGAGCCGGCGAGGGACAATAGCGGTCTACAGCATCCAGCCGCCGGTGACGTTGATGACTTGGCCGGTGATGTAGTCGGCGCTATCGGAGGCGAAAAACTTTACGGCGGCGGCGACGTCCTCCGAAGATGGCGGACGGCCAATCGGCGAACGCGCATCACGAATGCGACGCGCTTCCTCGGCAGTAAGCTCGCGCTCGTCTATGTTCGAGGGATTGATGACGTTCACCGTAATGCCGTGCTTCGCTTCTTCGATGGCCAGCGAGCGCGAGAACGACACAACTGCGGCTTTCGCCGCCGCATATGCCGAAATCGTTCCCTGCCCGAAGCCGCGTTCCGCGCCGACCGCTCCCAGATTGATGATCCGTCCCCAGTGCTGCTGGCGCATCGCGGGAAGCGCTGCCTTGCTGGCATAAAAGACGCTGAATAGATTCGACGCGATAACCTCTTCCCACTCCTGCAGCGACGTTTCGGCCACCGGCTTCCAATTGAATTCGCCAACGTTGTTCACCAAGATGTCGAGGCGCCCAAAACGCTCCAAAACTTTGTCTATCAGAAATTGGACTTTTTCCGGATTGGTCGCGTCAGCTTCCACCGCAAAACATTCCGCACCGTGCGCCTGCAATTGCCGCAGCGTATTCTGCGCGGCAGTCTTGTTCATGCGATAAGAAATGGCGATGCGCACGCCTTCGCGCGCAAGTTCCTGCGCAACGCCCTTGCCGATGCCTCGGCCTCCTCCTGTGATCAACGCTGTTTTCTGACGTAGCGGCAAGGTCGAATATCTCCGTGAGCGCCGACAGTATAATGAAAATACAGGATTTAGTGTAGGGCCGAAACGGCCTCTTTTCTTGACCTAAAGGCGCTTTCCTGATACAAAAGTCGATTCTGTGCGGTTACTTCCCGCAATCAGCGGGCTCCCCATCAAGGAGTCTTCATCCTGGAGGCAGAATGTCGGTATCAGCTTGGGTTCACATGTGTGCCAATGCGCGCGCAGCGGAGGGTAACTAATGCAGTATGCAATCTTGAGCCTCTGGTCACGCTTGTGGTCAAGAGGATGTCGCGCCGCATGTAGGGGCACGGCTATCGCGTCCGCTATTGTTTTGTGCGCCGCAGTAACGCACGCGCAGCCCGCGCCGGAATCGGTAGGCGGTGAAGCCAATCTCAAGTTGCCGGACTTGTCTTCGGTGACCTTTCTTGGGATCGACGGCCACCGGCTGCTGCTGTTCGGAATCTTGTTCTGCGTCTTTGGCCTTGCGTTCGGCCTGACAATTTACACCAAACTGAAGAACCTACCCGTGCATCGCGCCATGCGCGAGATTTCCGAATTGATCTACGAGACTTGCAAAACCTACCTCGTGACGCAAGGCAAGTTCCTGCTGCTGCTCGAAGCTTTCATCGCGGTCGTCATCGTGCTTTATTTCGGCCTGCTCTTGCATTACGAAGCCGCACGCGTCGTCATTATTTTGCTATTTAGCATGGTCGGCATTGCGGGCAGCTTTGGCGTGGCATGGTTCGGCATTCGCGTGAATACTTTTGCGAATTCGCGGACGGCTTTCGCCGGGCTGCGCGGCAAGCCGTTCCCGATTTATCACATCCCGCTCGAAGCGGGCATGAGTATTGGCATGATGCTGATCAGCGTGGAATTGCTGATGATGCTGTTTATCCTGCTCTTCATTCCCGGCGATTATGCCGGACCGTGCTTCATCGGATTCGCCATCGGCGAATCGCTGGGCGCAGCCGCGTTGCGAATCGCGGGCGGCATCTTCACCAAGATCGCGGACATCGGCTCCGACTTGATGAAGATTGTTTTCAAGATCAAGGAAGACGACGCGCGCAATCCGGGCGTTATCGCCGATTGCACCGGCGATAATGCGGGCGATTCAGTTGGCCCCAGCGCGGACGGTTTTGAGACTTACGGCGTCACCGGCGTCGCGCTGATTACGTTCATCCTGCTGGGTGTCAAGAGTCCGACGGTGCAGGTGCAGCTCCTGGTTTGGATTTTCGTGATGCGCATCGCCATGCTGGTTGCCAGCGCTGCTGCCTACTTCCTGAACGACCTTATCGCCAAAGCTCGCTTCGGTAATGCCGATAAAATGAATTTCGAATCGCCGCTCACTTCCCTGGTGTGGATCACGTCGGCCGTTTCCATCGCCATGACCTACGCAATCTCTTCGGTGATTATCCCAGTGCTGGACGGCGATTCTACGCAATGGTGGAAGTTGGCGACGATCATTTCGTGCGGAACACTCGCCGGCGCGATTATTCCCGAGCTGGTGAAGGTGTTCACTTCCACGGAATCGCGCCATGTGAAGGAAGTGGTGTCGTCGGCGGAAGAAGGCGGCGCGTCGCTGGGAATTTTGTCCGGTTTCGTTGCCGGCAATTTTTCGGCGTATTACATCGGGCTGGCGATGGTGCTGCTGATGTCCATCAGCTATCTGGTCAGCTTGCAAGGACTCGGGGCGCTGATGATTGCGGCGCCTGTCTTCGCGTTCGGCTTGGTGGCGTTTGGATTTCTGGGCATGGGGCCGGTGACGATCGCGGTGGACTCCTACGGTCCTGTGACGGACAACGCGCAGTCGGTGTACGAGTTGTCACTGATCGAGGCGGTGCCCAACATCAAGCAGGAGCTGAAGAGCGACTTCAACATTGACGTAAATTTCGAACGCGCCAAGGAGTTGCTCGAAGAAAATGACGGCGCGGGCAATACGTTCAAGGCAACAGCAAAGCCGGTTTTGATCGGCACGGCTGTCGTAGGTGCAACCACCATGATTTTTTCGATCATCATGGCGCTCACCAACGGAATCACGCAAAACGTGGATAAGCTTTCCTTGCTGCATGCCCCGTTCTTCCTCGGCTTGGTCACAGGCGGCGCGATGATTTACTGGTTTACTGGCGCTTCCACTCAGGCCGTCACAACCGGGGCATATCGAGCAGTCGAGTTCATCAAAGCCAATATCAAGCTGGAGGGCGTCGAAAAAGCTTCGGTCGAGGACAGCAAGAAAGTTGTGGCCATCTGCACCAAGTACGCGCAAAAAGGCATGCTCAACATTTTTATTGCCGTCTTTTTCGCGACGCTGGCGTTCGCTTTTCTCGAACCGTTCTTTTTCATCGGCTACCTGATCTCGATCGCAATCTTCGGCCTCTATCAAGCGATCTTCATGGCCAATGCCGGCGGTGCATGGGACAACGCCAAGAAAATCGTGGAAGTGGAGTTAAAGCAGAAAGGCACGCCGTTGCATGACGCTACGGTAGTGGGAGATACAGTCGGCGACCCTTTCAAGGATACTTCTTCAGTCGCACTCAACCCAGTAATCAAGTTCACTACGCTGTTCGGATTGCTCGCCGTTGAACTCGCAGTGAAGCTGACATTAGAAACCGGCGGCGCCCTGACGCACATCCTCGCGGCCGCATTCTTCCTAGTCTCGTTCTTCTTCGTCTACAAATCGTTCTACGGTATGCGCATCAAAGCCGGCAACTAGTGCGGGGGCTTGCCCCCGCCTTGCTAGCCGAGACTTGCGTCGGAGTCATCCGCTTCTGCGGTTGTTTCCCCAGGGTTAATTCGAGCGATACCTTGTCCGTCTCGCCGGTCTAAGATAGGATTTCGCCCGTGGGCGAGACTTCCGAAATTCGCGCCTTCCTCGAACGCGCCAAGACCAACGGCATCTCCGATGACGCAATCGTCGGCATTTTGACGGCTCGCGGTTGGTCGGAAAAAGATGTCTATCAGTCGCTGGCCGCGCACTACGAAGAGCTGACGGGAATCAAGATTCCGGTCCGCCGCAGTGCCGGAACAGCCGCAAAAGATGCCTTTTTTTACCTTCTGACGTTTTCGGCTCTCGCCACCTGGACCATCGCTCTAGGCTCGCTTGCCTTTACGTTGATCAACCGCTGGTTCACCGACAATTTGTTTTCGCCGGGATACGCGGCGGAGTACGAAGTTTACGGCGCGACGTGGAACCTAGCCGCGATCATTGTATCCTTCCCCATTTATCTTTTGCTTTCGCGCGCGCTCGTCAGGGATATCCGCAACCATCCAGAAAAGCTAGCCTCACCGGTACGAAAGTGGCTGACGTATCTGGCCCTTGTCATCGCAGCGTCCATTTTCATCGGCGATCTGATCACGGCGCTGACCTATCTGCTCCGTGGTGAAATCACCAGCAGGTTCATTTTGAAGGCGCTGGTGGTACTGATCCTTTCCGGCGGCGTGCTCTTTTACTACTTCGGCGGCCTGAGGGAGCCGGGAGATGGCGCGCCCAAACGAGGATTCAGTCGCGACGCGTTAATGGCTGCGCTGAGCGCCATCCTGGTTCTGGCTGGGCTAGCTCTTGGGTTTGGATTTACGGGACCGCCAAAAACTCAGCGCACTCAGCGAGCGGATTCGAAACGCACACAGGACCTATTCATGCTGAGCCAACAGATCAACGTGCATTGGAACACGACTAAGCAGAAGCTTCCCGAGCACCTAGATGAACTTCAAGGCGTTGTGTTCGCCGATCCCGTCACCCGTTCCGCCTACGGATATCGGACCAAAGAGAACAGCCAATATCAGTTGTGCGCGACGTTTTCCGGAGCGAGCCCCCAAGACGGCCAGTCGCCGGTATGGGCTCACCCTTCCGGTTATTATTGTTTTTCATTCGACGCATCACAGCCGACACCCGGACCGCCGTACGTGTTTGACCCATAGGGTTTCCGACTCGGCCTCGCGGAGACAAAGGGAGGGCTTTGGCTCTTCCTTTTTTGTTTCCTGGAACAATTTCGAGCTTAAGTCTTCACGATGCCCAAATGCTGGCGAGGGTCGTTTGCGAAGCCTGGGAACACTGTTTTGAGGTCGCGGTCGCCGAGATGCTTGGTGATGATTTCGCCCAGCACGTTGCGGTAATCGGTGGTGACAGCAAGGTCACGGCCCTGATTGAGTTGTCCGTCGGCAAGCCCCGGCCAGCGCGTGTAAACCTTCCCACCTTTGATATCGCCGCCCATCACGAACATGCAATTCGCGTGGCCGTGATCGGTCCCGCGGTTACCGTTCTCGTGCGCCGTGCGGCCAAATTCAGACATGCTGACGAACACTACCTCGCCCATGCGGTCACCCATGTCCTGATGGAACGCCGCGACTCCCTGCGCCAGATCGCGGAGCAAATTGGAAAGTTGTCCCTGCACGCCGCCTTCGTTGACGTGATGATCCCAGCCGCCGCTATCGAGGAACGCGACTTCCAGGCCGACGTCCGCCTTGAAAAGCTCCGCAATTTCCTGCAGGCTTTGGCCAAAGCGGCTTTTCGGATACTGCGCAGCATGCTCCGGCTGGTATGTGTCGGGATTGATTTTCTTGAGCTGATCGATGGCCTCGAAAGTTTCGGTGCCGACTCCGCGCAGAGCGTGATCCACCGTTTGCGCGTACATCGCCTCAAAACCGCCCTCGGTCGTCTGCTGCGGCCCGTTCATCCTGAATTGCTTGAGGTCCGGGATCGCGACCGCGGACGCAGCACCTTGCAACGTTCGCGGCAGATACGGCCCAAACGCTACCGCGCGGAAAGGCGACGGCCTTTCTTCCGGCATCGTTTGCAGCGCGCGGTTCAACCAGCCGTCGTCGGTGGCTTTTAGCCCCGGCGTTCCTGATTCCATGAAATCTTGCGCGTCAAAGTGCGAACGCGTGGGGTCGGGCGAGCCAACTGCCTGCACCACGGCAAGCTGCCCGTTGCGAAAAAGAGGAAGCATTGGTTCCAAGCTGGGATGCAAACCGAAGAAGCCGTCCAGATCGAGCGCCGCTTCAGCGCCGCCGCGTTTCGGAGCAGGAATCGCGATGGTCGGGCGCATGTGATAGTAGTTTGGTTCGGCGTACGGAACCACGACGTTCAGACCATCCATCGCGCCGCGCTGGAACAACACGACCATCTTCTTCTTGTTCGGCATAGGAGTACCGGCAACGGCGCGTTGTAGAAACGACGGCAGCGCCGCCATTCCCAGCATCGCGATCCCGCCGCTCTTCAAAAAATATCGCCGCGAAATTGTCATTGCAGTTCTCCCATCGATCCCAAGCCGCTCAAGTCGCGCTCAACGAACAACTAGCGCCGCTGAAATTCAGGCGTGCCAAGCACCAAGCCGACGATTAAGCCTTCGTTCACCTCTTTCACCGGATCATCCGCACTCGCCGGCGAAATTTGCGGATCTTTCAATCGCGCTTGCAAGGTGTCCTGCGTGGATTGCGCTACTTGCCCATCCAGAAATTCCTGAACGGAACGCGCGAGCGTGGCGTTCGGATCTCTGGAAGCTTCGTCACCCAATATGGATTTCAAGTCTACGGTCGCCCCGCCCATCTTGTCTCCCGCAAAAGCCAGCGCAAAATTCAAACGACTCAGCAGCGCGCCAGTGTTCACCCACGTCTCCGACTTATCCGAATAACCCGTGGGCGGCTGGCAGAGATACAACGGCTCGCCCATGCGTCCGACCCACTGCGCCAGCGGAAGCGTAATCGTCACTTCCGCGTTCAGCGCCCGCGCCGTACTCGCTACTAGTTCGAACGGCGTCTTCACCTTCGCGCGATAGGCGTCCTTCGACCAAAATTCCGGCGAATAGATCATGGTTTTCAGGACCGTACGAATATCGCCGTTGCTCGATTCGAAGCTTTTCGCCATGCGCTCTATCAGCGCCGGAGGCGGATTGTCCGAGACAAAGTGCCGCGCCAGTTCCGTAGAAATGAATTTTGCTGTAGCCGGGCGGCTGGCGAGCATCTTCAGCGCTTCCTCGCCGTCCTTTTCGCCGCCGTAATTAAACGTGCGGCCCATCACGATTTTCTTGCCTTCCGCGTGAATCTTCTGGTCGAAGAAGAATTGCGGGTCACGGCGCGGCTCGTGAATGGTCCAACCGGTCAAGCACTCGGCCATCTGGATCACGTCCTGCTGGGTGTAACCACCGTCCACGCCGACCGTGTGCAATTCCATCACTTCGCGGCCATAATTTTCGTTCAGGCCGCGCTCCGGTTTTTTCGGGGCGACGGTCGCGGTCGTGGGAGTTGGGCCAGTGGCAGGCCCCGGAAACGTCCCCGGAGTCGGCATCGAACCTCCCGCAAAAGCACCTTGATAACGCCGCCGCGTGTTTCTCTCGGCTTCCGTCCGCGCGACGGCAGCCGGATCGGCGCTCAAATAATTGTCCAGGAAAAAGAGCATGGCGGGGCTTTTTGCAGTGGCAATCAGGAAATCCTGAAACTTGCCCATCGTGTGCGGGCGAATTGCGTCGCGTTCATACGAGGTGAGCAACCACCTATCGTCCCCCTTATTCGCAAACACGTTGAAATGATTGAACCAGAAGTCTTCCATCACCGCTTCGAGTTGCCGATCGCTATAAATTGCGCGATCCACTTTGGCCATGGAAAGCTCGGCAATGATGCGATTCGGGCCCTGAATCTTGGCAAGTTGCTGTTGAGCCTTGTCTAGGTTGTCGTTGCCGGTCACGATGATTTGCGATTCGGCTGTCTGTTGCTTTGATCTCAGCTGCTCTTGAGCCTCTTCTTTCGTGATGCCCTGCTGCTTCGCGGCCTGCTGCGGGCGCGGAAATTCCTCGAGCAGCTGCTTCGACGACATCCCCAGCGTCGGGTAACGCTGGAGACGCTGACTTAGCGCTTGGTCATCAATGGATTCAGGATGCAGTTGCTGCTCGATCCACTTTTCCAAACCCACCTGGCGGATGCGCTCGACGTCTCCCGGACGCGGGCCATACGCCAAACGGTTCATCGCATGAAGGATCGCCTGATCTTCGGTGAGCTCGGTGATCGGAAGCTTGCCTTTGAATTTCTTATCGAGGGCTATGTGGTCTTGAACGACGCTAGTCGAGCCGTCATTATTATCATCCGCGCGCGCGTGCGGCACGGCCAAAACGAGCCCCGCAGCGAGCGAGGCAGCTAGCAGAAGCGCACCGGGAACATCCATCCTGTCGTGCCTCTTAGCGCGGCCCAGAGTTCGTCTTTTCTTCACTTGCGGAGACCTCGGTCAGCTGGGTTGCGTAACAAAGCAAAGCTGTGCGTTTCCAGCAAGTTTAACCCGGTGGGACTTCAAAAGTTGCAGGTGGGCCCTACTCGTTAATAATCGGCAAAAACGGGCTAAGCGCGCTGGATCAAGCTTATCAGCGACTGAAAATGCGGGCGGGTTCACTATCGAGCGTCCCTGACTCCCGCAGCTCCGCATTGTAAGCGGCGCCAAGCAGTACAACCACGGCGGTGAGGTACATCCAGATCAGCAGACCAATCGCAGCCGCCAAGCCTCCATACACTACGTCGTAAGGCATGCGCCGCACGTAGAGGCCGAAGACGATATCCACCAACCACCACAAGACTGTTGCCACACCAGCACCGGGAAGCAGACACCTCACGCCGCGATGTCCCGGGCGGCCGATGCGATAGAGCGACACCAGTACGACCATCGAGAGCAAAAATACAACCGCTGCTTGAAATACAAACCCGACCGCGTGGATCAGCACCGGCTCCTGGCCCAATTCATGGACTAGCCAGGCGCGTTCCTGCCTTCCGAAAACGGTCAGCAGGATCACCGCGAGGCCCGGCCCGATGGTCAGCAAAAGCAAAATTAGAGCGCGCAGATTGACGCGCCAATAGCTTTGACGGACAGGATCTCCTTCGATGATCCGAAATCCTTCGATGAAGCCCGCCATTACTTGCGATCCCGCAACAAGAGTTCCCGCCAATCCGAGCAAAAACCATTTCCAGGGATGCTCGCCCTGGCGCACAAAATACTGCGTGACGATATCCTCGCTGCCGGGTGGCACAATCAATTTCAGCCGCTCTGGAAGCTCGGTTAGGGCGTCTTGAAACGAGGCATTGCTGCTGAGCACGCCCAAGGCGAGAAGAAGCATGGGGAAAAACGCCAGAAACATATTGAATGCCACGGCTTGGCTCAGAGTGACACAATCCGGAAAAATCCGGCCCAGGCCGCGAAATAGGAGTTTGAGTACGTGATTCATGAATGTCGTCGGCGGGATTATACGGGGAGTGCGCTCCAAGCGCGTGAAATTTCTGCTAGGAGGTGAGGGACTCAGAAATTGAACTGCCACACGCTGGGCCTGCTCACTTGCCGCATTTCTCTGCGCAGAGTAAACTTTGCCTACGATTTCCAGCACGCGGGAGGATCTTGATGTCTCGTCTGGTGCGTTGCGGATTGATTCAGGTGCACTGCGAGTGGTCGCCGGAAAAGTATTCTATCCGCGACATTTCCAAAAAGATGCTCGAGAAGCACGAAAAACTGATTCACGACGCCGCCAAGAAAAAGACGCAGATTTTGTGCCTGCAGGAACTCTTCAACGGTCCCTATTTCTGCGCTGAACAGCAAGCGCGCTGGTACGAAATGACCGAACCTGTTCCCGATGGACCCACCGTGGAACGGATGCGCAAGCTAGCCAAGAAATACGAAATGGCTATGGTCATTCCCGTGTATGAACGCGAGATGACCGGGCTTTTTTACAACACTGCTGCCGTAATCGATGCCGACGGAAAGTATCTCGGGAAATATCGCAAGCATCATATTCCGCAGGTCGCGCCGGGATTCTGGGAGAAGTTTTACTTCACGCCGGGGAATACTGGATATCTGACCTTTCAAACCAAGTTTGCGCGCATTGGCGTCTACATTTGCTACGACCGGCACTTCCCCGAAGGCGCACGCGTCCTTGGACTGAACGGCGCGGAGATCGTGTTCAATCCGTCGGCGACCGTCGCCGGCCTGAGCGAATATCTCTGGGAACTTGAGCAGCCCGCGCACGCCGTTGCGAATGGCTATTTCGTTGGCGCCATCAATCGAGTGGGCAAGGAAGCGCCCTGGAATATTGGCGAATTCTATGGCAAGAGCTATTTCTGCAATCCACGCGGCAAAATTATCGCGCAGGCCAGCCGTGATAAGGACGAAGTGCTCGTTGCCGATCTCGATCTAGAGGAAATGGACAAAGTCCGCCAAACCTGGCAATTTTTCCGCGACCGCCGCCCGGAATCTTACGGCGAGATCGCACGCACACACACGGGCGCGAAGTCGGCAAGCGCGGCAGATTAGGTCGAAATCACCACAGATAAACACAGATGGACACAGATCACAATTTGAAGCTTCAAACCCATGCGGCGCCTGTGTCTGCTCCGGCGGCTGTTCCGACCGTAAAGAAATACTCCGAGCAGGAACTCACAGGCGCGATTCTTCAGGCCGTCTTCGCCGTGCATAACACGCCCGGTGCCGGATTTCTCGAACCAGTGTATTCCAACGCGCTAGCGATAGAGTCGGACGGGAAAGGACTCTCGCTCGTCCAGAATGAGCAGTTGCAGGTAAAATATCGAGGCACTGTCGTTGGCGATTACGTAGGCCACCAATATTCGCGTGGGGCTGCTGAATTTCGGCCGCCCGAAATTGGAATATCGAAGGTTCGTTTGTTGAAATAATTTGATTTTATCTGCGTTTCATCTGTGGTGATTTTAATTCCGAGAGGGCGAGATTACATGACGACAACGCCGAAGATTACGGAAACCCGCAGCGAGGAAGTGGTTCGCAAGCACAAGGAATTCATTTGGCCTGCGGTCACCAATTATTATCAGCACCCGCTGGTGGCCGACCACGCTTCGATGCAATATCTGTGGGACATCGAGGGCAACAAATACCTCGACTTCTTCGGCGGGATCGTCACCATCGGCGTTGGGCACTGCAATCCCAAGGTCACCTCGAAGATCAAAGCCCAGGTAGATAAGCTGCAACACACTTCGACGCTCTTCCCCAACGAAGCTGTCGTCGCACTGGCCGAGAAGCTTGCGGAAATTACTCCCGGCAAACTGCAAAAGAGCTTCTTCACCAGTTCCGGGACGGAGGCGAATGAAGCCGCGATTATGCTGGCGCGGATGGCGGGACCGAGCTATGACATCGTTGCTCTGCGTCACGCGTATTCCGGGGGCTCGGCGCTGGCAAAATCAGTGACCGCACAATCCGCGTGGCGTAAAGGTGGCGTCATTAGCGTAGGCGTGTCGCACGCTGTAAATCCTTACTGTTACCGCTGCCCGCTGCACCTCACGTATCCATCGTGCAATGTGGCCTGCGCGAGTGACGTTGAGAGTGTGATTCAGACCACCACCAGCGGCTCGATTGCCGCATTTATCGCTGAGCCGATTCAGGGCGTCGGCGGGTTCATCACTCCTCCGCCGGAATATTTCAAGATTGTCTACCGCATCGTGAAGAATTATGGCGGCCAGTATATTTCCGACGAGGTGCAGACCGGCTGGGGCCGCACCGGCAAAAAATGGTGGGGCATCGAGCAGTGGGAAGTCACGCCGGACATCATTACGTCGGCGAAAAGCATGGCCAATGGCGTCCCAGTGGGATTGACGATCACGACGGCCGAACTGGCCGACAAATTTCAGGGTTTGACCATCGCCACGTTTGGCGGAAACCCGGTTACGTCGGTCGCGGCTCGCGCGGTGATTGAAGTAATTGAAGAAGAAAACCTGCGCGAGAACACGCACATCGTCGGCGGCTACTTCCGGAAAAAGCTGGAAGAGCTGCAGCAGAAATATCCGCTGATTGGCGACGTTCGCGGTATGGGCATGATGCAGGCGCTCGAACTAGTGAAGGACCGCCAGACAAAGGAGCCTGCGCCGCAGGAGACCAATCAAGTGCTCGAACGCGCCCGCGCCAATGGCTTGCTCGTAGGCAAAGGCGGGATGTACGCAAACGTCATCCGCATGGCCCCTCCGATGAACATTTCGAAAGCTGATGTAGATGAGGCCATCCGGCTACTCGACAAGTCGTTCAGCGAAGTTCGAATCTGACGGCAACGATGCGATCTCTCCCTGGAAAAGATTGAAAAGCAGTCCTCGCAGCGCACGCGATCCCGATTCTCTGGATATGGTCGAGCGAGTAATGGAGGAAGAGGAACGACAACGGAGCAGTGGGATTTCTCAATCGCCTGACTGGCTTGAACTTGCAAATGTTCTTTTAGCGGTAATCCTGGCCTTGTTTCTTTTGTTTGCGTGGCAGGTACGTCGATAAGCGAAGGAATTGGAGAGTGCAATGGCAATGGCAACGGCAACAACGACTGATCAGCTGTGCAGGAATTATATTAATGGCGAGTGGGTGGAATCGAAGTCGGCGAAGATCGTCGAGCGGCGCAATCCGGCGAACACCGATGAAGTCGTGGCGCGCATCGCCCTTTCTACGCGCGAGGAAATGAAGCAAGCGATCGTAGCGGCGAAGGCTGCCTTCCCTGCCTGGCGCGAGACCCCTCCGCCGAACCGCGGCAAGATCCTGTTCAAGGCCACGCAGATCATGCAGGCGCAAAAAGAAGAGTTGGCGCGACTTCTGACGCGCGAGGAAGGCAAAGCGCTGAAAGATGCTCTGGGCGAAGTGCAGCGCGCGATCAACATCCTGGAATTCGCGGCCGGCGAGGCGCGGCGGCTGAATGGCGAGACACTCACGAGCGAGTTGCCCAAGAATTTCGCTTACACGATTCGTCAGCCGCTCGGGGTGGTCGGTGCGATCACACCGTGGAATTTTCCCGTGGCGATCCCGATCTGGAAGATCGCCCCGGCGCTCGTGTGTGGCAATACCGTAGTGCTCAAGCCCGCGGAGGTGACGCCGCTGTGCGCCATTCGAATCGCCGAAATTTTCGAACAGGCTGGCCTGCCGCCAGGCGTGCTGAACGTGGTGCTGGGAGCGGGCGAAGAAGTTGGCGATGAATTGGTGCAGAACCCGCACGTGCAGGGATTGACGTTCACCGGATCAACAGGCGTTGGCAGCAAGCTCTATGCCGCGGGCGCCGAGCGGCTGAAGAAAATTCAATGCGAGATGGGCGGCAAGAACCCGGTCGTCGTGCTCGCCGACGCGGATTTGCAGTTGGCGATGGAGTCGGCCGTGACCGGAGCGTTCGGGTCCACGGGACAGCGCTGCACCGCATCGAGCCGCGTAGTGATCGAAGAAAGCGTCGCGGATAAATTCGTCGCGATGCTGGTCGAGCGCGCGAAAAAATTCGTGGTGGGCGATGGCCTCGAAG
>Ga0210390_10001082_pt1 | contig 27125 bp, 23 predicted proteins | sample IncBWH11OmetaG_FD_161050 | JGI IMG/M metagenome (GOLD analysis project Ga0210390, IMG submission 161050) | Forest soil microbial communities from Barre Woods Harvard Forest LTER site, Petersham, Massachusetts, United States - Inc-BW-H-11-O ... | reverse complement strand
CGACGCAATACCGCAGCGCTCAGGCACTATAGAAGAGGTCCGATTAACCATGGTACAGGTCGTCGCCCCTGTACTCCGCATGGTCGCGCGTCCAGTTGCAGGGGTCCCAGCAGCCTTGTTAGTCTAGCCGCTGATCGACGGAATAGGTGCTTAATTAAGCGAAGATTATGTTCGGTGGGGGGAGTTCAATAGTGAGACTGAAAAGTGCTCGGCGTTCAGCGATCGGAATTATGTGGCCGCAAAGCTTTCCTGGGTTTATCGCGGTGTTAGGTATTGCAGTCGCGGCGCTGCTCTACCCATCGACCGCATCCGCCAATGATGTATATGTGGCACAGAGCTCGACCGGCGCGGCAAGTGGCGGGGATTGTGCCGATGCACTGCCTTCCGCTTATTTCAATAGCGCTTCGAACTGGACATCGGGCAGGCCTAGCGGTACGCAAATCGGTCCCGGAACCACTGTCCATCTCTGCGGGACATTTGCACTTTCTGGCGGGACGAGCGGGGCGTTGGCCGTGCAGGGTAGCGGATCCTCTGGCAACCCGATCCGCATTCAGTTCGAAACAGGCGCCAATGCGACCGCGCCCTACTGGGGCTCGGGTGGTTTCATTTCCATTAGCGGCCAAGGATTCATCCAGATTGACGGAAGCCCGACTTCGACACCCTGCGGCTACGTGAATAGTCACGATGTGGCCTGCAATGGAACGATTCAGGCTACAGACAACGGAGCTTCACTCGCAAATCACGCTCCTGGTGGTCGTGGCATCGCATTGAATAACGGAACCCATGACATTGAGGTGCGCAATGTCCGCTGCTCAAACTTGTTTGTTCCCGTGCAGAACAGCGGTGCCAACGAGACCACGGCTGGCGTTAACAATTCTGCCTGCGTCTTCTGGCTCTCTGGCTCGGGTGGCGGAAACATAAACGTACACAACCTGCAGATAAAGAACTCATTTAACGGCGTGTTGCTGGCATATGAAGGCAGCAATGCAAACATGCATGTGGATAACAATTGGATGGATACGGTCGAAGTCGGGGCACAAATTGGAGCTGGGCAGAGTGGCTCATCGATTGCCGGTGGGTCGTTTAATGGAAACGATGTGTCGAACATGGCCCCGTGGGACGCGCCAGGAGACGCAAACCATCATGAATTTATCCATCTTTACACACAACAGCCCGGCGCCACTATCAGCGGCTTTACGATCGCTGGAAACTACTTGCACGGAACGTTAGGTGCCTACATGACCTCGGAGATCTACGTTGAGTGCGATGGGGGCTCGTCGTGTTCCGCGCCTACTTCTATCAACGTCGAAGAATTCAACAACGTCATCGTCAATGAAGACCCCAACTCGGACATCTCTTCGGGTGCGGGTGGCAACACCATGACGGAGTGTGAGGGGTCCACCTGCCAGATATACAACAACACATACTACAGTCCGAACAACTACAGCTCGCTAAACTGCGCCATCCACCTGGAAGCAGGGTCAATCATCACGGTGAAGAACAATATCTTCGACGGAATGAGCTGCGCGATCGCTAACGGCAGTGGCACGGTGGTCGCCAGTTCTAACCTTGGCTATGGCCTAGCAGTGGGATGCGGTTCTGCCTGCAGTGCCAGTGGGAATCCAAATCTGGATCTGTCGAGTTCGCCAGCGTACCAGCTGACCAACACCGCATCGGCCGCCTACCAGAGTGGCGGCAACTTGACCTTGCTCGGCATCCTGTCTCTCGACATTGCGCAGCTGAACGTCAGCCGTCCACAGGTCGGGAATTGGGACATGGGGGCATTCGAATATGGCGGTTCAAGTGGGCAAACACCGCCGAATCCCCCAAGCAGTTTGCAGGCAGTGATCACGCAGTAGGCAGATCTACGCTCTTCCGCACGGCAGAGGAATAGCGCTTCCTATTTAGTCGTAGTCGTTGATACTACAACCGCAAAACGGTTGTAGTAACTGCCACCCCGTGGGCTCTTCAATCATTGCATAGCGCAACTCCACTTGTAAGAATATAGACTGAACACCTTGTCAGCCCAAACCAAATCCACCCGTCCGTCCTCTGAGCGCCACTTAACCCAGGCGATTGGCAAGAGCACCATTTTGGGGATTGCCGCGAGTGCGACGCAGGTCGCCACCAGGCTCTTGACGGTCCCTATCGTAATTCACCATCTGGGTCTCGGAGGATACGGAATTTGGTCCATCATTATGACCACGGTTACCTACATGCGTTTTGGAACGGCCGGAATCAAGTCGGCGTTTCAAAAGTATGTTGCCGAAGCCACCGGCAATGGGGACTTCGAAACCGCCAGCAAACTTGTTAGTACAGGAAGCATTTTGATCCTGGTGCTTTCCGTCGCTGGCCTGATCCCCATCGCATTTTTTTCGTCGGGTTTGGCAAAGGCCAGTGGGGTACCTCCCGAGTTTCTGTCGCAAGCCGCCGGTTCCATTACCATTCTAGCGCTCATCTTGACCGTAGCGAATTTCGGTGCTGCTTACGAAGCCATTGTTATGGGCGGACACCGAATTGATTTGACCAGAAGATTCAACATCGTGACCACGGTTCTCGAAGCCATTGCGATTGTCGTGTTTCTTCATTTCGGATACGGCCTGCTAGCTATGGCCGTAATTATGGGGACTTCTGAACTGGTCTACATTCTGTCGTGCTACGTAGCGTCGGGACGAATTGTGCCAGAGATGCGGGTTCGGCTTTCGAATTTTACGACCAGTGTGCTCCCTGAATTAGTGCGCTTTGCGGGAAGCTTTCAACTAGTGAATATGCTAGAGGTACTGTACTTGGCTATCTTGCCGGTCTTCATTCTGAAATTTTTTGGGGCGGATAGCGCGGGCGTATACGCGGTGGCGACGCGCGTGACAACCGCAGCTCTTGTTGCGCAGGACGCCTTGGCCATCCCGATTCTATCGGGAGGAACTGTAGTATTCGCTTCCGGTTCTGCGGAGCGCATGCGGCGTTTTCTAGAAAGATCGTTCAAAGCCATGGTTGCAGTGACCTTGCCTCCTCTGGCCTTTGTCTCCGTTTTTGGCTCAATAATAGTCTTGGCCTGGACTGGTGAAAGCGGCCCCTATTTTGGCGTTGCCATCGCCCTCGTTTCACTGGCCGGGCTTTTCAAGGCGATTTCTCTTTTGCAATTGGTCCTATATCGCACTACCGGGCGGGCGCTTATGGATAACATCCGGCAGCTGCTTCGAATCGTGATATTACTCATCGTCGTCCTCATGGGAAGGCGAATCGGATTCTACGGACTTCTGGCGGGTTTGGCCACGGCAGAACTGGTGGGAGTTATCTTCATGTTTTTCGTCATGTCCGCAACCTTCAAGGGCTTCAATGCGCGCCAAGTGGCGCGCGATACGCTTAAAATCACGGTGGCAACTCTTGCAATTCTCACCGTGGGTTTTGCTGCGGCGATGCTACCCACCCGCTCGGGGATGAGTGAGCGACTTACTGCGATGATCAAGCTCGCCGAAATTGGGATCGCATGTTTAGTGGCGTCGTTGCCTGCGTCAATGTTAACCGGAGCGGCCTCTCCGGAAGAGAGGATGACGCTGCTGGAGACTGTGATGCCGTGGCGCAGAAAGGCCTTGGCTGTCGACAGCCAAGCAGAATCCGGCGTAGGTCCATGACGGCGCAGGCCAGAAATCTGGAAGATCCCTTTCTTTGGCCTGATCGAGCGTTGACCAAGGCCAAAACAGCTTGGTTGCGGTTGACCTATCCGTTCCTCACATTTGGGCGTGGAGTTTCAATTCATCATAGTTGCGAGATAGCAAGATCGAAAGCACCACGAATAATTTTTGAAAATGATGTTTACGTCGCGCCGGGTGTTTGGCTGAACATTCCAGTAGATTGTGACAGTTCTGAACCTGCGATAGTTCTTGGCCGAGGTTGTCAAATTGGAAGAAGATCTGTAATTTCGGCCAGGAATTGCATCCACCTCGAACAGGACGTGTTGCTAGCACCCTCCGTTTTTCTCATGGACCACAATCACGAATATGCAGACATTCACGCGCCAATTCATGCGCAAGGCACAACACCAGGGGGCCGGATTACCATCGGACGCAACTCATGGCTCGGCTACAATGCGGTAATCTTTTGCTCCAAAGGCCATCTGGTCTTGGGTCAGAATAGCGTGGTGGGTGCGAACTCAGTGGTAACCAAGAGTTTCCCTCCTTTCAGCGTGATCGCCGGCAACCCGGCAAAGCTCGTGAAGAAGTACGACCAAACGTCCGGCGCTTGGATCCGGGTGGAGGATTAACTCACTCCGACATATGGCCTATCTCCGAAATAGTGAACGGGGTTAAAGATTGCAGCCAGAGAACTTTAGATTCGGCGGGGGATCGACGGCGACGGTGTTGCACCCGATCGTCATGGTCGCGATGCTGGTGGTCATCGTGCTCACTTTCCTGCTCCCTCGCAAGTACCTTATCGTGCCATTGCTTCTGAGCACATTTCTGATCCCGCAAGGCCAGCAGTTCTTTGTGGCCGGGGTCCACCTTTTCGTATTGCGAATTATCGTGCTCGGTGGGCTGATTCGGGTTCTAATCTCGAGGCGCTCGCCTGAAGAGCCTCTTCTGGCGGGCGGATTCAATTCCGTTGATAAGGCCTTTCTCCTCTGGGCCTGTCTGCATGCTCTGGCCTTCACACTCCTTTATCAAGAAATGGGGGCCGTGGTGAATCAAGTTGGCTACCTTTGGGACGGCCTGGGTGGCTATATTATCTTGAGGTTTATGGTTCGAGACCAGGAGGATGTCCAGAGGGCGATCCGCTGCTTCGCGTTGCTAGCCATCGTTTTAGCTATTTGCATGGTGCGCGAGCAACGGACCGGACAGAATATTTTCGGACTTCTCGGAGGAGTCGTAGCGAATTCCGAAATCCGGGAGGGAAGAATCCGTTCTCAGGCGGTGTTTCAGCACTCGTTATTAGCCGGATCATTTGGCGCGACTGTAATCCCTTTGTTCGTCCTGCTGTGGAAGAGCGGGAAGTCAAAATTTCTTGCGATCACCGGCGCAGTCGGGGCTACTGTAATGGTCGCCACCGCGTCCAGCAGCACCCCTGTCGTGGCCTGGATTGCAGGCCTTGTGGCGGCGTTCTGCTGGCCGTTGCGAAAGCGGATGCGAATATTGCGCTGGGGCGCTGTCGCGCTGTTATTGAGCTTGTGCCTGGTGATGCAGGCGCCCATTTGGTTTTTGATCGCGCGTGTGAGTGTGACGAACGGGTCATCGAGTTATCACCGTGCGATGCTCGTCGATCAGTTTGTCAAACACTTTCCGGACTGGTGGCTTTTGGGAACGAACCAGAATCAAACATGGGGAAACGACATGTGGGACACTTCCAATAGCTACGTGGAGGAAGGAGAGACCGGAGGATTGGCTGCGTTCCTATGTTTTCTCGGTGTGATTTGCTGGAGCTTTGCGAGAATCGGGACCGCGAGAACATCTTCAGAGGATGACCGCGAGAAGCAGTGGGTGTTGTGGCTACTCGGCGCTGCGCTGTTTGCCCACGCGGTGGCGTTTTGGGGAATCAGCTACTTCGATCAGACGCGATTCGCTTGGTTTGCCCTACTGGCCATGATTTCCGCAATGACGGCTCCCCTGCTAAAGCCTATGCCTATCTTGCAAGAGCAGCGGGGAGGTGCAAACCGGGCTGTACCCAATCGGAATTATCGACCGAGTGTGCCGATCAATGCAAAGACACCGGTGCTGTATCACAAATTCCCCAAATAGCTAGATCCAGACATTTTGGGTCTCGCGCGTTGAGCACCGAGGAATGGCCTGGATTCCAATCGCGACGCAAGGTCAGGAGACACGAATGGAATTTCGAATTGAGTCGAAATCTCTGCGAGATGTTGTCGTGGTCGTGCCGGAAATCTTTCAGGACAACCGCGGCTTCTTCCTGGAGACTTACCGCGAGGACCAGTTTCGAGCGCTAGGCTTGCCCACCCAGTTTGTCCAGGACAATCATTCGCGTTCCCTGAAAGGAGTTATCCGGGGGTTGCATTTCCAGTGGGAGCCGCCTATGGGAAAATTGATGCGCGTTTCCCTAGGCAGCGCATTCCTGGTGGCTGTGGATATCCGCAAAGGATCGCCGAGTCTCGGACAGTGGGTGGGAGTCGAGGCATCCGCGGAGAATCGAAGGCAGGTTTGGGCGCCCGCCGGCTTCGCCCGTGGCTTTTGCGTACTTTCTGACTTTGCAGAAATTCAGTACAAGTGCACAGGCATATACAATGGAAAAGCGGAATCTGGAATTCTCTGGAACGACACGGAGATAGGCATTGCGTGGCCTATATCGGTCTCGGAGGCACAGCTTTCTGATAAGGACCGGAGAGCGCCGACATTGGCGCAGTGGCTCGCTTCGCCGAGTTCGGCAAATTTCCAATATTGATCCAAGCACGCCATTCGCTTTAAGGAGCGACCTATGAAAATTCTCATCGCCGGAGGCGCAGGCTACGTCGGCAGCGTCCTGATTCCGAAGCTGCTCGATCGCGGTTACAAGGTGGACGTGGTAGACCTGTTCTGGTTTGGCAACCAATTGCCCCGCCAAGTCGGCATCCTAAATAAGGACATCTTCCAGCTTTCGGTGGAGGACCTCGAGCCGTACGAGCAAGTGATATTTCTCGCCGGTCTCTCGAATGATCCGATGGCGGAGTTCTCGCCAAGCAAGAATTTCATCTTCAACGCAGCCGCGCCGGCCTACCTGGCATATACGGCTAAGAATGCCAAGGTCAAGCGCTACATCTACGCGTCCTCGTGTTCGGTCTATGGCTATACGGAAAACGAGCTGTTCGATGAGACCCGCCCGGTTAGTTCAAACTATCCGTACGGAATTTCGAAGCTGCAAGGAGAACAGGCGGCCATGCAATTGGCCGATGACAAGTTCTCGGTGATTGCCCTGCGAAAAGGAACGATTTCGGGATACAGCCCGCGGATGCGCTTTGACCTCATCGTCAACACGATGTTCAAGAACGCCGTCCGAGAGCACGTCATCAATGTTAATAATCCCTCTATCTGGAGACCTTTGCTCAGTATCGAAGACGCTGCGACCGCGTACACTCGCGCGATCGAGTCAAACTATCGCCTGTCTGGAATCTTCAACATCGCATCGGGCAACTATACTGTCGGGGAAGTGGCTGATCTCGTGAAATCTGCCGTTGAAGATCGGCTAGGCATTCGCGTGAACCTCAATATCAAGCACATTCAGGATTTTCGGAACTATAAAGTGAGCACGGAAAAAGCGAGCAATGTCTTGAGTTTTCATGCCGCTGGCGACGTGAAGTCAATCGTAGCAAGCCTGGTTGAAAACATGGAACGGTTCCAAGATTGGGACAATCCAGCATATTCGAACATCCAGTCGTTTAAGAAGCTAGAAAGCAGCATTGACGTTCACTCAATGACCGGTGCGCGAAGTTGATGAAGGTTGCTGTCATCGGCGCCAACGGACAGTTGGGGGCCGACGTCGTGCGCGCTTTCACCGCTGAGGGTGACCTGGTGACCGGGCTGACACACCAGGAAATCGAGCTGTCCGATGCGCATTCCGTCCTTAAGGCGGTACGAGAACTAACGCCGGCCCTCATCGTGAATACGGCGGCGATGCACCACGTGGAAAAGTGTGAAGGTGAACCGGAGAGAGCATTTGCGGTGAATGCGATCGGAGCTAGGAACCTGGCCCTCGCCGCGAGGGAAATTGGCGCCGTTCTCATCCACGTGAGTACAGACTACGTGTTTGATGGCTCGAAAAAGGCTGCCTACTCGGAACAGGATGCTCCCCGGCCGCTGAATGTTTATGGAAATTCGAAACTGTCCGGCGAGTATTTCGTTCGCTCGACAACCGAGAAACATTTCGTCCTACGTACGTCGGCGATTTACGGGAAGGATGCGTGCCGCGCCAAAGGGGGGCTCAATTTTGTGGAGCTCATGCTGAAACTCGCGAAAGAGCGGAGCGGCATGCGAGTCGTAGATAGTGAAGTCGTTTCGCCGACACCGACGGTCGATCTTGCGAGGCAAATGGTAGTGCTCAGCCGCACCGAAGCATACGACCTCTATCATGCGACGTCTGAGGGAAGCTGCTCTTGGCATGAATTCGCTCGGGAGATTTTCGCCCTGACCAATACAAGGACGAATCTAGAGGTGGCGCAGCCCGATGAGTTCCCCGCGAAGGTACCGCGCCCGAGCTACTCGGTGCTGGAAAACTGCGCCTTGAAGAAGAAAGGACTCAACTTGTTCCGGCCCTGGCAGGAAGGGCTACGCGAGTACATTGGACAGAGGGGTTCGTAGTCCGAACGGGATGTTCCCCTTCGGCCATAGCACCGGGAAGGTCTGGAGATATCGGTCATGAAGTCAATTTCTATCGTGATTGTCACATGGAATTGCAAGAAATTCATCGCCGAGTGCCTGGATTCGCTAGCAAACTACCGAGCAGACCCTCAAGTGGAAGTCATTGTAGTGGATAACGCTTCGGAGGATGGCACGCCCGAACTGGTGCGCGAATCCTATCGCGACGTGGTGCTGATGCCGAGCGAGGAGAATTTAGGCTTTACCAAGGGTAATAACGTTGGTATTCGCAAGAGTTCCGGCAAGTATCTATTTTTGATCAACCCTGACGTCCGAGTTCTGGATGGTTGCATAGCAAAAATGGTCGAATACATGGAGCGCAACACTCGCGTCGGCCTTTTGGGACCGGGGATGCTCGGTCCGGACGGAAAATCCGAGCGTTCTTATATGAGTCGGCCAACATTGTGGAACCTATTCTGCCGAGCGCTGGCACTCGATTTGCTGTTCCCTCAATCGAAACTCTTCAGTGGCTATTTGATGCCCTACTTCGATCGTAAGAGCACAACTGAGGTGGATATTCTCAACGGATGGTTCTGGATGACCCGCCGAGAAGCTCTCGATGAAGTCGGGCTTTTAGATGAGGCACTTTTCATGTACGCAGACGACCTCGATTGGTCGAAGCGCTTCCACGATGCAGGCTGGAAAGTCGTTTACTTTCCGGAGGCCGAATCCATCCACTACGGCGGAGGAACAACTGCGAGGGCTCCTATTCGCTTCTCAGTGGAAATGCAACGAGCTGATTTTCAGTATTGGAAGAAAAACTACGGTCGGGCTTCTCAGCTCGCTTATCTCTGTATTGTGATGTTACACCAAGTAATCAGACTGGTCGGTCACTCATTGTTGCTTCTGAATCCCAAATCGAAGCGCGAGGAAGTTACCCCGAAGATCAAGAGGAGTCTCGCATGCATGAGATGGGTGTTCGGCAGACATGATGAGGAACGAATAAGAGTGCAACCAGAGATCCAAGCAGAAACTGGATCCCGGTAACCGTGCGCCGACAATTTTCCGCGGAATAACGAACCGTTCACGCGAGGCCACGAGCGCAGGTTTCGTATGTGAGGAACTTTTGTGAAGCAAGAAAGCTATGTGCTGGTAACGCCGGCCAAAAACGAAGAAGCCTGCATCAAGGGCACCATCGAAGCAGTTCTCTCTCAGACGATCCTTCCTCGAAAGTGGGTCATTGTGAGCGACGGATCGACGGACCGTACCGATGAGTTCGTTGCACTTTACGCGCAGAAGCATCACTTCATCCAACTGGTAAAAGCCGGGCGGTCCAGTACCGGGGGGCAGAAAAACTTTGGATCAAAAGTGAAGGCTTTTCGGGCTGGTTACGAGGAACTCAACGATACGCCGTACGATTTTTTGGGAAACTTGGACGCCGACGTTACTTTTGATCCGGACTACTTCGAACGAATCCTAGAAAAGTTTCAGTTAAACCCGCGGTTGGGCTTAGCGGGAGGAATCATATTCGAGCTCAACGAAGGTAAGTTTGTGGCGCAAAACATGAGCTTAAACAGTGTAGCTGGCGCCGTTCAGTTGTTTCGTCGAGAAGCCTATGAGGCGTTTGGAGGCTACATCCCGCTGAATAGAGGCGGAATTGATGCAGCGGCTGAAATCATGACGAGGATGCGTGGTTGGCAGGTTCAAACCTTCCCTGAAATCCGCGTGCTCCACCACCGGCGTGTGTCAACTGGCAGCTCAACGATTCTTAGCACTCGATTTCGCCAGGGGATCACTAACTACCTGCTAGGCTACCATCCTGCCTTCCAGATCGTAAGCTGCCTGGCGCGAGCCACCGATCAACCCTACGTAGTTGGAGGCGTCGCCACGTTGCTGGGCTACAGTTGGGCTCTCATAAGAAGGTACAAGAGGGCGATGCCAGATGATGTGATTAAGTATCTCCGATCAGAGCAGATGGCTAGGATTTCTTCTTCTGTCGCTTTGCGCACGGCGAGACAAGACCGCTAAGACGATACGCAAGCAACACGCGATTCAGCATTCAAATGGAAGTATAGGAATGACCACGACTTTGAGGGGTTCACGCGATGTGTGGCATCTGCGGACAATTTAATTTCGGCAGCGACGCGCCTGTTTCCTCTGAGCGCATCCAGGCCATGACGAATTCGATGGTCCACCGTGGCCCAGACGACCAGGGTTGCTATTTCTCCGCTTCCCTAGGTTTGGGGTTCAGGCGACTTTCCATTATCGACCTGGGGGGCGGTCACCAACCGATGTCGGACCAGACCAAGTCCGTCTGGGTAGTGTTCAATGGTGAAATTTACAACTTCCCCGAACTGAAGAAGGAACTGGAAGATCGCGGACACGTGTTTCGAACCCGGTCCGATACCGAAGTGATCATCCACGGATACAAACAATGGGGAAAGGATGTTCTGAACCACCTGAACGGAATGTTCGGCCTTGCCATTTGGGATGAAAAACTGCGCCAACTGGTGGTGGCGCGCGACCCCATGGGCATAAAACTGATCTACTACCGACTGACTCCAGGCCGACTGGAGTTTGCCTCAGAGATTCGCCCCTTGTTGGCAGGAACACAGGAAAAGCCCGACATTGACCCGACCGCAGTAAGCCTTTTCCTGCGTTATAGATACACACCTTCTCCGCTAACAGTGCTTCAAGGGATCAGAAAACTCGCCCCCGGAACTAGGTTGATTATCAAGCAGAACGAACAACCTTTGCTCGAACGGTGGTGGAATTTTGCTCCCCAGCCTTTCGATCCGATGCCAAGTGAGCAAGAGGCCGAAGAACGAATTCTGGAACTCTACAAACAAGCGGTGAAACGCCAGCTCATGAGCGATGTCCCGCTAGGCCTCCTGCTGAGCGGGGGGTTGGACTCAGGACTCCTGCTTGCCCTCATGAAACGAGTAGGGGCCTCACGCAACACCTACACCGTGGGATACGGCAAAAGCTTTGCCGGCGATGAGCTGTCTACTGCAGCTCGTACGGCGGAAATCATAGGCGCACCTAATTTCCAAGTAGAAATCACTCAGGAATCTTTTGAGGCTTCCCTCCCCAAAATCCTAGCAACCCTGGAGGAGCCGATCGCGGCGTCTTCGGTCGTGCCGATGTACCATGTGTGCAAACGCGCGCGCGAGGACGTGAAAGTTGCCTTCATGGGTCAGGGGCCGGATGAGCTTTTTGGAGGTTACACCCGTCACCTTGGCGTTCACTATGGAAGTTACTGGCGAGCTCTGCCTGGCTGGATTCGATCTCCTTTGGCAACGGTTGGCAGCGGTGTTCCCCGCCGCGGATGGATCAAGCGAGGACTCTACTCATTGGACGCTCCTGGCAGACTCGAGAGATACCAGAAAGTGTTTTCCATCATTCCCGAAGATGTGACCGATGGGCTGTTTCGTAGTGACGTGTTGCCACCCGGCGCGAGCAATCAAACCTTGGATATTTGGCGGGATCTTGAGCCATTGATGTCGGGAACCGACGAACTCGGTGGCCTGCAATTCCTGGAGATCAGATCCTCCCTCCCGGATGAGCTCTTGATGTATGCCGACAAACTCTCCATGGCGCACAGCCTCGAAGTCCGTGTTCCCTATCTCGACAAAGAGATTGTCGAATTCGTTGAGCGTCTGGATGCCTCTTTCAAGATCCACAACGGCAGTCGCAAATGGATCCATCGACAGGTCTGCAAGCGTTTCCTGCCGCCCGAAGTGCTGCGTCGAAAGAAGGGTGGCTTTGCCGTCAACGTTGTGGATGATTGGTTTCGAAATTCTCTTTCGAATACATTAGATACGATTCTTCTAGACCATCAGTCCCGGATCTACAACTATCTCCGGCCCGAACAAGTTTCTGGCCTCCTCAAGGAACACAAAGCCGGTCAACAGGACAATCACAAGATATTATTTAGCCTGGTGGTCTTGGAACACTCGCTGCGAAATTACGGAATCTGACCCGTCCGGAGAACACTTGCCAAACCTCGTCCCGCAGTGCGACCGTTTTTCATGATCGGCGTGATCGCAAAAAATAGTGAGACCCGCGCGGCGCGGGAATTCTTCGAGCTGTTCAAGACTCCGTGGGAGTTTTACCTCCCGGAACATTGTTATGACGTCGTGATCGTCACCTCGGAGGAAGTCCCCACGAATCTGAACACCAGCGTGTTGCTGATTTACAACTCGCGAAGCACGAATTTGGACGACAAGATAGCAATCACCATTCGATCGGTACAACAATCAGACTGGCTCGAGGGGGATGTTTCCGCCTTTCCCATTTATAGAAACGCGGCGGTCCTTCAGGGGCCCGGCCAGCCGTTCCTCTGGCGCCGCGGCGAGGGGAGTTCGGTGGGCCTGGAGCTCAGCGGCCCTGCGCCACAGACCATACGCCTCGGATATGACCTATTCGAAGAAGTTTCGTTTCTGCTCTCTCAGGGACAGCCCTCCGGGAATGCTCAGGTTCCGACGCTGGACATCCACATTTCGCTCCTGAGGTCCATTATGGTTGGTTCCGGGAACCCCTTCATCGAGATCCCTCCCGTCCCGGCTGGCTACGACTTCATGGCCTGTTTGTCGCACGACGTGGATTTCACCGGAATTAGAGAGCACAAGTTGGACATGACGACTTGGGGATTTTTGTATCGAGCGATCCTAGGCTCGGTGTTCGACCTTTTGCGAGGCAAGCGATCGTGGTCCAAGCTCTTGCGCAATTGGAAGGCGGCCTTTTCCGTCCCGCTTGTCTATCTCGGATGGTCAGAAGATTTCTGGCTCGAGTTCGATCGATATTTGGAAATCGAAAAGGGGCTCAATGCCACGTATTTCTTCATTCCTTTCAAGAATCTTCCAGGTGCCCTTCGGACGGGTCCGGCGCCGCGACATCGAGCTGCGAAGTATGATGTTGCGGAAAGCAAGGACGACTTGCACAAGTTGAGGCAGCAGGGCTGCGAAGTAGGTCTCCACGGGATCGACGCGTGGCGTGACTTACACAGGGCCCAGATTGAATCGAACCGAATCTGCGAAATGACGGGGCAATCGGAGATCGGAGTTCGCATGCATTGGCTTTATTTCGACGAAGAATCACCTAGGATTCTCGACCGCGCCGGTTTCTCCTACGACTCCACCTTTGGCTACAACGATGCTTTGGGTTTTCGGGCCGGAACGACCCAAGTGTTCTCTCCCTCCAACGCAGAGCATTTGCTTGAGCTCCCTTTGAACATTCAAGACACCGCCATGTTTTATCCCAGCCGGATGAACCTATCGGAATTGAAAGCGATCCATTCGTGTAAAAAGCTGCTCGAAGTCACAGCGATGATGGGGGGCGTCGTAACGGTCAACTGGCACACGAGAAGCCTCTCACCGGAAAGACTGTGGGGAGACTTCTATGCCACATTATTGGACGAAATGCGGCGCTACCGCGTCTGGTTTGGAACCGCCCAGGAAATCGTCACATGGTTCCGAAACAGACGTGCGCTAAGCTTTGAAGATGTACAATTCACCGAAGGGCAGAGCTTGCGTTTGAAGATAACCGGCGTATCTCCGGAACAGGGGCCTTTGTTTCTGGTGCGAGTCTACGATCGACGACCTCGAACGCCTCACGGCCGGGCACGCACAACCGTCCAACCCGCCTATTCGGACGTCCCTTGGAATAGCGTGGGAGCGCTACAGTAGCTCAAGACCGAGGTAGCCGACCCTTACATCTTATGAGCTCCGCATTCAATGCTTCCCAGCGCCACGGTACGCCTTTGCGGCGAGTCTGCATGGTCGCCTTCACCCACTACCCTTTCGACGGCCGGGTGAGGCTCGAGGCTGAATCACTGGTCGAGTGGGGCTACGAAGTGCGCTTTCTGGTTCCGAAAGAACAAGCAAGGCCTAGGACGTATTCTCTTGCGGGCGTCGTTGTTGAGGAATTAAACGTGGTCGAATACGGCGGCAAGAACAAGCTTCAATATCTGTTCTCCTACATGAAATTCATGGTACTTGCTTTTTTCGCTTGCACCCGCTTGTTCGTTCGATCGCACTTCAGAATTTTTCACGTACACAATATGCCGAACGTCCTTGTGTTTGCCGCTCTCATACCTCGCCTTTTTGGAAGCACGCTCATTCTCGACGTTCATGACACGGTTTTTGAAACATACCAGGCCAAGTTTGGGACAACATCTCCATTTCTTTTGAGTATTTTCCGATTTGAAGAATGGCTCTGCTGCGCCTTGGCGCAAAAAGTCATCTGCGTAAACCACGTGCAGCGTGAATCGGTGATTAAGCGCGGCATCCCAGCCGAGAAGATTGCGACAGTAATTACGATGCCGAAGTTTAATTCGCAGGTGCAGCCTTCCCGCCAACGCAATGGGACCGATACGTTCAGGATGGTCAATCACGGCACGATTTCAAAAAGGCTCGGAAACGATTTAATAATTCAAGCGGCTGCACAGCTCGTACGCGAGATTCCGGGATTTGAGCTTCATATCATTGGTGGTGGAGACGATTTGGATGAGTGCAAGCTACTCAGTGAATCTCTCGGTATAACTGAGCGTGTACATTTCCATAAGGGTGTCCCTTGGGATGAGCTGGCTAGGAAATTGGAAGCGATGGACGTGGGAATTGTCGCCAATCGTGTAAACGCGGCCACCGACTTGATGCTGCCATCCAAGCTGATCGACTACGTTGTTCTCGGTATTCCAGCGATTGTTCCCAGATTAAGGGCTATCGAGTACTATTTTTCGCCTGTGATGGTTTCTTATTTTGAGCCCGAAAGTGTCGAGTCCATGGTCGCGACGACCGTGAGAGTCTACAAAGATAAAGAAGGTCGCAAACAACAGGCAATAAACGCGAAGGACTTTCTGCACGAATATGGATGGCACAACGACCGAAACGGCCTGAGGGGCTTATATCGGGATTTACCCTAACAGAGCGAGTCCGTCAGCCTCGCGAGTCTCGACGGCGTGCGAAAATATGGGAACGCCTAATGCCAAACTCACAAAAGGACGGTATACAAGCCTTGTCCAATGAAATTGTAATCGTTGCGGGACTCGGGGAAGTAGGCAGGCCCTTGCTTCAAATCCTACAGCGAGCATACGAATGCGTCGGCGTCGATATCGCGCCAGTCGAGATCGCTCGCCCCTGTTCGGTTTTGCATGTCTGCTACCCGTTTCAGCTTCAGGACTTCGTAGGCACGACCGTCTCCTACATCGAGCGATACCAGCCGGCCCTTACTATCATTAACAGCACCCTGGGGGTGGGAACCGCTCGGAAGGTGCAAGAACGAGTTAGCACCCCGGTGGTTTACAGCCCCGTCCGAGGCAAACACGCCAAAATGGTGCAAGACATGCTCCACTATCAGAAATTCGTGGCGGGTTTTGACGATCATTCCACTCAAAGTGCGGCGGAGCATTTTGCCGGTGCAGGTTTCAGGGTTGCAAAGTTTCGGACGCCGGAGGTCGGCGAACTCAGCAAGCTGATCGAAACCACGTGGCTTGGAGTATTGATAGGTTGGGCACAAGAAGTAGAGCGGATGGCGGTGAACTGCGATGCCACTTATGAAGAGGTCAACGCTTTCATCAAAGAGATCGCCTTCCTCCCCTCGCACGTCTTTCCTGGCCCTATTGGCGGCCACTGTGTGATGTCCAACATAGCGATTCTGCGAAAGGATATATCCTCCAAGTTCCTCGATGCCGTTGTCGATTCGAATGAAACCAAGGAGCAGCAGTTGCAGGCCCCGGCCAGACAAAAACAGGTCACGAAATAGAAGTCGTCCGAATTTGATATCAATTCATTTCAGGACGCGCAAAAAGGGATGCCACTGCAAACTGCTTTGACCGATAGAAGCCCGGAAGGTGTCAGCCGGGTCAAATTTATTGAACCGGTAATCATGATGGATCTCCATCAATTCGACCCCCTTAGGGATCCGCGTTGGCCAGAATTCCTCGACACTCACCCGCGTGCGTGCGTCTTCCACACCGCGGGATGGCTGGAGGCCTTGCGGCGCACCTATGGGTACCAACCGATCGGGTACACCAGCTCTGGTCCCACCGAGAAAATCCGGAATGGCGTGGTTTTTTGCCGGATCGATAGCTGGCTGACAGGTCAGCGCATGGTATCTTTGCCCTTCTCGGATCACTGTGAGCCGTTGGTTAGCTCTCATGAGGAATTGGAATTTTTTGTACAGCGCTTGCAAGCTGAATTGAAACCACAGCATTGCGCTTACCTCGAAGTTCGCCCAGTCAACGGAAGCTTTGATCAGAAAGGAGAACCGTGCGGCTTCCGGCCGGCAAGGCGTTATCGCCTACACAGCATTGATCTTCGGCCGGAGCTGGATCAAATTCGCCGAAGTTTTGACAAAGATTCCGTGCTCCGCCGGATTGGTCGGGCAGAACGGGCCGGTCTTATCGAAAAGCACGGGAGATCACAGGACCTGTTGAAGGATTTCTACGGCCTGGTTGTACGCACCAGGGCCCGTCACGATCTTCCTCCACAGCCCTATGAATGGTTTCAGAACCTGATCGACTGTCTGGGTGACACGCTGACGATACGCTTAGCTTACAAAGACGCGACCCCTGTTGCGGCGCTCTTAACACTGCGCTTTCGCGATAGCGTTTTCTTCAAGTACGGGGCTTCTGACGCGAGGTACAAGAACCTGGGCGCCACGCCTCTTCTGCTGTGGATGGCCATCAAAGAATCCAAGTCGACCGGCGCAAAAGAATTCAGCCTGGGCCGCTCCGATGAAGCGAACGCTGGGCTGATTACTTTTAAGAATCATTGGACGCGTTCGACGCCGCTCGTTTATTGGAGATATCCGGGACCCGTTTGTTTGGAATCCAGAGAAAGTTGGAGAGTTGACATGGTCAAGCGAGTTTTCGGGATTATGCCCAAACCTGTGCTCGCCGCAATGGGAAGATTGATCTACCGTCACATTGGTTAGGCAGGTAGATCTTCGAGCCAGATCCGTCTACGTGTATGGCCAAAACAGGTGTCTCGCACCTGTAGAATTTTTAGTAGCGAGATCGTGACAAAGGAACTGACTCTTGACCATCCGGTCCTAGGTGTAAAAGAGGAATCCGTTCCAAAAGCATGGAACCCTATCTAAGCGAATACTATCGTCTCCCGAGCGATTTGCCGTTCCGTTTCTTGCACCGGCGACGCACTGGCGGGGCACCGGGTTTTTTCAGATTCGGTTCGGAGACCGTTTGCTATGGCCGCTGCGAGTCAGGCCCCATTGCAAAATCTCCCTCGACGCATCTCTATGACGCTGTCGCGGAGGTCCAGGTCGAAGATCATTGCGTTCACTTGCCCTTCGAACCCACAGAAGTAATCGACAACCTCAGACTAGAGCGCTATGTGGGCTTTGGCACCTCCGGCAAAAATGGTCTGACCGGAAGCGCCCTGGTCCGCAAGGCGTATTATGGCATTCGAGATCTCCTGCCCATCCAAGCAAGACGCAGGTTTCAAAGAATTTATCTGAGAGGCTGGCGAAAGCTACCCTTCCCGAAATGGCCGGTGGATTTTACCGTTGACACGCTCCACGCCCGCTTGCTGCAGCTGTCAATGAAGGCGATGGGCGTCGAGCGCGTCCCCTTTATCTGGTTCTGGCCAGACGGGGCGCCGAGTTGTTTGGTTATGACTCATGATGTCGAGACGACGGTCGGAGTTGGCTTCGCTTCAAGCTTGATGGATATGGACGATGCCCACGGAATCAAGTCGTCCTTTCAAGTTGTGCCGGTAGGCCGCTATAAGATTGCTGATGATTTTGTACAGGAAATTCGCAGACGTGGGTTTGAACTGAATGTGCATGATTTCAAACACGATGGATCGCTCTTCCAAGACCACGCCCAGTTCCTGCTGCAGGCCCAAAAAATCAATGAATGTGTTCGCAACTTCCAATCCCTTGGTTTTCGCTCGGGCGCCATGTACCGAAACCAGGAATGGTTCCAAGCTCTCGACGTATCGTACGATATGTCGGTTCCCAACGTGGCTCACCTTGAACCGCAGCGCGGCGGTTGTTGCACGGTGATGCCCTACCGCATCGGAAAAATCCTGGAACTACCGCTCACCATGACGCAGGATTATTCTATGTTCCACATGTTAGGCGATTATTCGATCGACCTTTGGATTACCGAATGCGAACAGATCCTGAGGCGCAACGGTTTGATCAGTTTCATAGTGCATCCAGACTACGTCGTAGAGCCCCTCGCTAGGAAGGTCTACTTGAATTTGCTCGGCCATTTGTCGCGCCTGGTCGCCGATCATAAACTTTGGGCGGCCCTTCCAGGGGACGTGAATCGCTGGTGGCGAAACCGCAGCGAAATGGAACTGGTCCGGGACGGCGGTCGCTGGCACATTGAGGGTCCGGATAAGGAGCGCGCTCGCGTCGCCTACGCGATCCTAGAGGGTGATCGGCTGACTTATCGCTTGGACGAAACCTCTTGAGGGCACCGGGCAACCCAATAGCGGAACACGTTCCAGATGTAAGCGGCTCCAATATCCGACCGCATATCTTTTTTGCCGGAACGGTCGCGGCTTCGATCATTATTTATTGGAAAACATTTAGTGCTTTGGCACTGTTTTCGCTGCACGAAGAGTCCTCATCGCACATTCCCCTGATTCCTGCGATCAGCATTTATCTGCTTTACGTAGAGCGGAGGCGGATCTTTGAATCCGTGCGAACCAACGCCCTGCTGGGCGCTCTGCTGATCCTGGCGGGTATGGTTCTACATTGGTTCGCCGCGGCCCCGCACTCCGTTGAGGGACACCTGTCGTTGTTGCCTGCTGAGACCCTATCTGTCGTGCTGCTTTGGATAGGAGTCTTTACTTTTTGTTACGGCACGCGCGCCTTGCGTGCCGCGGCATTCCCTCTGGCTTTCCTTTTGTTAATGGTTCCCATACCGGAAGCCATTCTGGCTCGCACGATTTACTTTTTGCAGAGCGGCTCAACCAATATCGCGTTCTTTCTGTTCCGTGCGCTACGGGTTCCGGTGTTGCGGCAGGGATTTCTCCTCACTTTGCCGGGTGTAACAATCGAAGTTGCGAAAGAGTGCAGCGGTATCCGTTCCAGTACGGCGCTATTCATTACGTGCTTGCTGGCCGCACACTTGTTCCTGCGAACAGCCTGGAAAAAGCTCCTATTTATTCTCTTGGCTTTCCCGCTGGCACTCCTGAAAAATGCGATACGGATCGTCACATTGACCCTTCTTAGTATTTACGTCGACCCGAGTTTTCTCACTGGCAATCTTCATAACCGGGGAGGATTCGTCTTCTTCCTGTTAGCCTTGGCGATCCTTGCTCCCATCCTCATGCTGCTCGAGAAATCGGAACCCAGTCAAAGTCCCCTGATTGCGGTTGTCCCGGCGGAAACCACGCCGAAAATCTGAGCACACAAACAGTTTAACTCTCGTTAGCGAACCCGTTCGTCTGCAATCCTCCTCCCTGGTAGTAGTTCGCGAGACTGTTACCCCCGCTGGCCCGGAAACCGTGCTAAAGCTTTGCTGGCCCGTCGTCGCAGATGACTCTGGTCCAGACGCGTCTTGGGGTTTATCCAGGATCATCGGTCGGCCTGCTTTGGTTGGCTTCTTGGAACCTCTACGATTGCGATTTGAAACCGGTTAGTACGAGGATCGCGGAATGGTGCGTTTGCTGTCTCGCATTGCACAAATCGACCATTGAGGCACAACAGACAGGAGGTGTAGAGCAGTGGGGCAAGACCGTGGAGTATCCCCGCGTCATTCTTTCGAGTCGCTCAGGCCGTAGCCGTCGCCGTATCCGTAAGCCGACGAATAGTAAGCCTCTCCGTAGGCGTGCTGGGGACCAACCGCGTTCAAAACCACCCCTACGATATTTCGTCCTCTCAATTCTTGGCACGCCCGCTGCGCTATGGGCGAGGGGGTCTGGCCCGCCCTCACGACTATCAGAACGCCGTCAATCAAATCGGCGAGTACGCTGGAATCGCTTACCGGCAGCAAGGGCGCGGAATCCAGAATAACCCAATCAAACACCGATGTTACTCGGTCGAGCAAAGCCCTCAAGCGGCCGTTGGATAACAGTTCGCTGGGATTCGTCACTTGATTCCCGCCGGGAATGAAACATAGATTCCCTTCCAACCCGTGTTGGATGATCGCCATTTCATCCACTTCGCCCCGCAGATAATCGGTCAGACCGGGCGCCGCAGGAGCACCCAATGGGACATGCAAACGAGAGCAGCGCAGGTCGGCGTCTATCATTAAGACCCGTCGGTCCGGTTGCCGTACGATTGCCTGAGCCAAGTTGTTGGTCACAAAAGTCTTGCCCTCGGTTGGGAGAGAGCTGGTCACCAGCAATGTTCGAAGAGGCTGAGCAGCGCGAATTTGATACAAGCGCGAACGCAGCGTGCGAAATTGCTCGGCACCATGCACGCTCAGGTCGGGATTGGCGAAGACATTAACATTTAGATCAAGATGCCAGTCGGGATGCGTGCAGCGTTTTCGCAAGTCGTCGAATCGCAGAAAGCCAGCAGATGAGGCAGCGAGTTTGTCCACGACCAAACTCTTAACGACCACGTTTTCAGTCGCCGCCTCCTGCTGTATCGGCGGATTTGTGATCGGCGACGCCGCCAGAATATCCGTTCCGACCGCCTGCGCGGTCGCTCGCTCTTGTTCGGCCTTCTTTAGCGCTTCGTGAATGCGGCTCATGGTTTCCTCTCGGGCAGCGCAGAAGACGGCACGATGTTGGCTTCGCGCAAGCGACCCAGCAGTTCGTCGAGATTCTGCAGCAGAGCCTGAGCGTCGATGCTCTGCTTAGACCCGTTTGAGCTTCCCACCGGCACGGTGGGTTCGATTTCGTCCAGCTGAAATTCTCGCGCCACCTCCTCGACCAAATGGGCAGGGACTGGGCGCAGGTGGTCAACATAAGCGTTAATCAAGGCATGCTCGCAGAGCAGGTTCACAACACGGGGAATTCCACGGGAATATAAACTGACTGTTTCGATCGCTTCCTTCGAGAAAATGGGTTCGCCATTTGCTCCAGCGATTCGCAGCCTCTCGGCTATGTAACCGAACGTCTCCTCCAGCGCTAGAGGAGCGGTGCGGCAGCGCAGCGTAATTCGCTGGCGAAGCTGGCGGAGCTGCGGAAGCTTCAGCTTTTCTTCCAGTTCTGGCTGGCCCGTTAGCACGATCTGGAGCAGCTTTTCAGTGGATGTCTCCAGATTCGTCAAAAGTCGAATCTCCTCCAGTACCTGCAGCGATAGATTTTGCGCTTCATCGATAATCAACACCGCCGTCTCGCCTGCCCGATACCTTTCCAAAAGCCAGTGGTTCAATTTCAATAGCACTTGGCTCTTGTGCCGCGTTTCAACTGGAATCTCAAAATCGGCCATCATGAAGTCAAATAGTTGACTTACGTTGACCTGCGAGTTGAAAACGAATGCGGTCTTGACCCTCTGCCCGTGTAGCCAGTCCAGCAACCGGTTTAACAGAGTCGTTTTACCTGTGCCCACTTCTCCAGTAAGCAGAATGAAGCCCTTGCGATTCTGAATGCCATAGGTGAGCCCTGCCAGCGCTTCCTGAATCTGTTTGGTAAGAAACAGATAGCGTGGGTCGGGATTTACGTTGAATGGACTTTCGCGTAGTCCAAAGAATTTCTGATACATAATTCGCCTAGGCCCTCACTCCGGCTTGCAATCCCGGACCTGCAGAGTTTCGCTTCGCAGTCAATATGGGCTCTTTCGCTGATGGCGGTCCAATCTCCGGCACCATGGCAAGCACCGGCAACTGCAAAGCAAATTCCACGTCCCGTTCGGTCTTGAACGAGGTATCCTTCATCTCCAAGAAAAACGCGATCGCAAAACCCAGTCCCAGTCCTCCGGCGAGACCGCCCACGGCAAAAAGCGGGCGGTTCGGAAACGATGGCTTGTCCGGCAAATTCGCGGGATCCAGCACGACAAATTGTTCACCTTCTTGCTTGCGCTCCAAGTTGACGGCCATCTCCGAATCATCGCGCTTCTTCTGCAACTCATTGTAGGATTCCAGCGCCGTCTGATATCCGCGGGTCAGTTCCTTATACTGCTGCTCGACCGCCGGACTGGACTGGACACGTTCCTGATACATAGCAATCTGTTTCCGGATTTGTTCCTGTTCTTTCGTTTTTGAAGCAATAATCAAGTCGTCGGTGTGCACCTGGGCGCGGAGCTGCTGGAGTTGGGCGGGCTCGGTCGACATTTTAGGTCCCTTGTTGGTTACCGGCGCATTGTTCGGCCCTTCACTCTCGGCGATTCTCCTCTGCAGGATGGCGATGTCGTTCTTTGCCTTGACCACGTCTGGATAATCGTCTGTGTAACTGGATTGCAAGGTGACCAGGTGCGCTTGCAAAGCGATGAGTTGCTGTTCGAGGGTATCGGGATTACGCCCGGTCTGAGACGCCTGCCATGCCGCGACCTGCTGGGTAAGCAGCGATTCGTTAAAGGACTTGTCCTGTTGCGCGCGCGCCAAGGCTTGCGTCGACGCATCCAGCTGCGATGTTAGTCCGGTAAGCAGGTTCAAGTTGGTCTGTTCGTCTTCGGGCAGCTCACCCGTGTGGTGGCTCTTGAATGCGGCGAGTTTCGCATCCTGCTCATCCAAACTGGCTTTGGCGCTGGCCAGTTCCTGCGCCAAAAATTGGGTCGTCGTTTCGGAGTGCTCTTGCCGCAGGCGAAGATTCTGTTCGATGAACATGGAGGTGATGGCGGTGCACACCCCCTGCGCTTGACGCGCGTCGCCCAGCGTGACGGCAATATAGAAGCCGGGTAATTCCTGGGCGCGCGTCTCGGACATGGGCATAATCGGCGTCACGTCGATTCTTTTTTGCAAGCGCACGACCAGCTCGTCCATGGATATCCGATTCAGATCTTCCGGATACAAGTTGAATTGCCGAATGATCGGTTCCAGGCGCGACCGGCTGAGGATCTGTTGCTGCATGCTGGCAAGGCGCTGATTAATGTCCGTCGTATCCAGCGACTCCACAATCTTTTTGGACACCGTCGGCTGTTCAATGATGACCAGCGTCTGCGACTTATACTTATTGGGAAGTAATCGTGAAACACCATAGGCCAGTGGCGGTCCGACGACGGCCAGCACCGTGATCAAAATCCAGCGGCGACGAAGCATCGCGATGTAGTCCCGGGGCGTCAATTCACGCTGAGCCATTTCGTCCTCTCAATGAACTTCGCGCATCGGTCACGAATTTAGAACGGGATCGGCCGCCGCTGCCAGTTCACGCCGACCGAGAACTCGTGAACGATGATGTTGGTCCCGCATGTAACACCGACGCAAAACGAAGAATTCGAATTTTGATACTGGAGATGATAGGAACCCTGCAAGCTGAGCTCGCGAGTCCAGGGATGACTGATGCCCACTCCGACAAACCAATAGTCGAACGTTTGATGATTCGGAGTCGCAGTGCCGACAACCCCAAGCCCCGAATTGCGGGAGTAACCGACATTTCCGCTTGCGTTCACAGTGCGCGTCCATTGGCGGCTTACCGAGCCACTTACCGTGTCGGCTAACGAACCCGCTAACACGCCCCCGCCGCCACTTACGCCGTGGCTATAGTTTGCCGCTACGTTCGCGCGATTGAAGCCATATTGGAGAGAACTCTCGAGTGACCAATACAATTGCGTTGTAGAGCTGCTCGTTGGACCGCTTCCTGCGCCTCCAACGCTTGACGTAATCGGTGTTTGGAAAGAAGCAATCTCCGGACCTGCTGCAAGTTGAAACGCCAGCCGTCCGGTGACACGGCGGCCATAGGAAACATGCATCGTGTTTAGATTGATCGACTGACCGAAATTGCTGTAGCGGAGGCCGCTGAATTGATAGATTAAGGCGAGCGTGTCATTTCTGGTCATCTGGTAGTTGTATCCGCTTCGGAACAAGACGTCGCCGTAGCTCAGATTTGTGTTGTTGAAATAATGAAGCAGTGAGTAACCACCCGCGAACGTCAACGAAGAGCGCTTTGACAGACGCACATCCAGTTGAGCTAGAGAACTGTTGTTTAGGTTCTGTTCGCGGGCGGTCAAGATGCCCTGGCTCGGCGTGAAAGAAGATCCCAGCCCGAGAGAACCGTTCAGGTCGTCAAACCCTCCGGCTCCCAGCGAAGGTTCAGGCGAGTAGCTGAACTGATCCAGAAAAGCCAGCGTAAATCGCCGGAACTTGAACTGATCCGTTAAGTTAAGCGCTTGATAAAGGCCATTGCTGTCTTGGCCACCGCCGGTAAAAACTCCGCCGCCCGTGTAATTCACGAACAGGTGCTGGACACCGGAAACCCGGTGCAGAGCGACGCCACCTAGGACATAAGTCCACAGGGTCCAACCAGTCTTGACTGCCGAATCCAGAGCATTCGAGGTGGCGCCGACGAATAAATCCGCGTGCGGCTGCCAATTACTGCGAGTCACCGGCATTTCCCCAAGCGAAAGGTCCTGCACGCCAGCGAGTGGGTTCGTATCAGGCTCCAGTTTCTGCTGATCAGGGTACAAATCACCACTGTCGTTGCCCGCTGCCGACGCGAGAGGCGAGCGAATGGCTGGAATCGGCTGCGCAGGCTGTGCCTGACCTTGATCCTGAGTCTGATCCTGAGTCTGATCGGGGGTCTGTTGGGCCGGGGCGCAACGCACACCCAAAATCAAGATGCACAACAGAGCTCCGAAAATGTGACGCAGTCTAGGCATATCTGGTCCTATGGCACGACGATCGTGTCGCCGGCCTTCAACAAAATATCTTGCTCGGGCTTTTTCCCGTTGATCACGTCCTTGTAGTTGAACGGGTACTTCACTTCCTTCCCGTTTTCGAACCGGCGAACGAAAATACTCTTCACCCTGGCGTACTGCGTGAATCCACCGGCGCTCGAAAGCGCTTGCAACACCGACATTCCCGGCAGGATCGGGAAAGCTCCGGGACGCGTGACTTCGCCAAGGATGTACACACGCTGGCTGTTGATCGTCGTGACGATCACCGTCACCTGCGGAGTTGTCACATACTTCTTTAGACTATCGGTAATCTGTGCTGCTAGTTGCGACGGCGTAAGGCCTGCAGCTTGCACATCGTTTAGGAGCGGCAGCGAAATCTTTCCGTCTGGTCGGACCGGCACCACCCGGGAAACGTCCGGCTCTTTCCACACGCTGACGTCCAAGACGTCTTGCGCGCCAATTACGTAGTTGGGATCCGTGGTCGCCGCCGCTTTTTTGGGCACGTCGCTGGCCATCGCCGGTATCGCCGATTGAGCCGGCGGCTTCGAACTGTTTGCTTCCTGCGCGTTCGCTGGAAGAACAGCCAGCGCGAGAAAAACAATCAAATAGAATTGCTTTCTTTGAAACATTTCGTCTCCTGCTGCGCTAGTCGGTTTCGGAATCCTGGACGCCGATTTGCTTCAGCTTATAAAGCAGCGATTTGTAGCTGATCTGTAGCTCCTGCGCCGCGCGCTTGCGATTCCAGCGGGTATGCCCAAGGGCCCTCAGGATGAGTTCGCGTTCCGCTTCCCGCGACGCTGCCTTGGCTGCGGCCTTCAGCGAGTATCCTCGACTCTCGCGAACTTCCATCTTGGGCGGCGCGGGAACTGCCGCGAGCTCCGTAGTTGCAAGATGCCCGTCGCCGAGCGCGACGATCTTCTTCACCACGTTCTCAAGCTCGCGAATATTTCCGGGCCACGAATGATCCAATAATATTCGCAGCGTCCGCGGACTTAGAGAGGGGCGCGGACGTCCCAACTGCGCCGCATGCTTGCTCAAAAACAGTTCGACAAGAATTGGAATGTCCTCTCGGCGATCGCGCAAAGGGGGCAGCCGCAAACAAACTCCGTTTAGCCGGTAGTAAAGTTCGGCGCGAAAGCGTCCAGCGCGCATTTCGTCGTCCAGATTCCTGCTCGTCGTGGAAATTACACGCGCTCCAAGAGTTCCGCGACGCGGCTTGCCATCTCCTTCCGGCAAAGCGTACAGCAGAGTACGTTGGCAGGCCGAGTCCAACTCACCGATTTCATCAAATACAACTGTACCCGGGGTGCCCTCCTGTCCGTGCCCGTTTCCATTGCCGTTCCCGCTCAGTCCAAGCTCGGAGGAAAGCTGCGCGGGATTCATGGCGGCGCAAACAATATTCACAAGAGGCTGGTCCGAGCGCGAAGAGAGGCGATGCACTCGCTGAGCAAACATGGCCTTACCGGTTCCGCTTTCGCCCGCGAAGAGTATGGGAATGTTTGTGGGCGCAATCTCCGCGATTACCGTTTCCAGGGTGTGCACCGCGAGGCACATACCCGAGACGAAACCCAAATCCTCATCGGCCAAGACGGTCTTTAGGTCGTCGGTGTTCATTCAAGTACACGCCCTCGCCCAGACACTTACTTGTCTGCAACGTCCAATGCCGGTTTCTCAGTCTAAACCATAGTGCAATGCGGATACCAGGTGCGGAACTGCGGCCACAAAACTACATCCAGGTTAACGTCTTTGTTTACAGCACGCAAGAGCGCCGTGTAAGGCTTTGCGCTTCGCGCCAGTCCCAGATAAATTCCACGAATGGGTAAAATACCTTCCACTTGTGCCCATTCCCGGGGATTTCGCCAGTCCTCGAGTGAGGATGAATCTACCATACGAGCTATGTCATTTATATTCAGTAAATTATGGACTTTCAAGCGCAGTCCGCTTCATTCTTGCACGGTGGGTGGGCTTCTGAGCCTGCTGCGACTCGTAGCGCCGCAAAATTGAAAGAGGAAAATGCTTATTTCGCTCTAGCAGTTGACAATTCTGTCGCGATTTTGCTTTACGTGGCGCGTGGCGTTGCGGGTGTCCACGACCAATTTTGAATGGCGTACAATGGCCTCGTAGTCGTAACTGGTATGGTCGGTGGCAATCAATAGG
>Ga0210390_10001081_pt1 | contig 27127 bp, 26 predicted proteins | sample IncBWH11OmetaG_FD_161050 | JGI IMG/M metagenome (GOLD analysis project Ga0210390, IMG submission 161050) | Forest soil microbial communities from Barre Woods Harvard Forest LTER site, Petersham, Massachusetts, United States - Inc-BW-H-11-O ... | reverse complement strand
GAGAGGCCAAGCGGCGCCTCGACCTCGCGCCGCCCCCCGTCGCGCTCGATAAAGACCATCTTGGGCATCAGCGGGTGTCCAGGTCCGGCCCCGGATCCGGCCACGGCATCAGCTCCTCGGCGAGCGCCGCGGCCGCCAAAGCCGGCGCCGCACCCGCGGGCAGCGCGGCCATGTCGGTAATCCGCAACAATGCGAGCCCGGCCTGCTCGGCCGCCGCAACGATCCGCGCCACGACGGCGGCGTCGTCCGCCGCCGCCAGGACGACGACGGCATGCGTCACCGGGCGGGCAAGCGCGCGTTCGGCGCGCAGGCGCGCGGCTTCGAGCAATTCATGCCACTCGATTGCCGAACCCGCCGCGGACGGGGCCAGCAGCACCCGCTCGAAACCCTCGCGATCGGGCAGGATCGCCGCGTTCCCGCCGAGCGACATCGCGACCGCGACGACAGCACCGCTCGCGTCGATGCCGACAGCGGCACCCGCCGCATCCGGATCGGCGTCCCCACCTTCCGGCTCCTCGATCTGAAACAGCTTCACGCGAACCCGCCTCGCTCCGCCGCCAATCAGTCGGTTATAGGGGCGCGCCTAACCTCCCCATCCACTTTGCTGTCCGCGCCGGGGGTGCCCGGCATCAAACGTGAAACGACTCGCCGCAGCCGCAGCGGCCCTTTTCGTTGGGGTTGCGGAAGGTGAAGCCGCTTTGCAGCTTTTCGTCCACATAGTCCATCTCGGTGCCGAGAATGAACATGACGGCCTTCGGGTCGATCAGGAGGGTGACGCCCTTGTCCTCGACAACCTCGTCGAACTTGCCCTTCTCGTCGGCATATTCGAGCGTATAGCTGAGCCCGGAGCAACCGCGCGAGCGCACCCCGACCCGCACCCCGACCGAAGGCTTGCCGCGCTTGGTGAGCAGCGCCTGGATCCGTTCCGCGGCCGCTTCGGTCACGGTCAGCGCCTGCTTTCTCGCCCTCATCCGTCTCTCCGATAACTGTTCTTCACAAATCATGTGGGGTGGCCGAGGCGCCCGCGCACCCTGCGTTGCTGCCGAGCCGGGCAGCCGCGGCGGCGAGCGCGTCGACCGCGAAATCGACCTCCGCCGCGGTGTTGAAGCGGCCGAGGCCGATGCGGATCGCGGAATTCGCCACCGCGTCGGGCAGCCCCAGCGCGCGCAGCACATAGGAGGGTTCGACCTTGGCGGAGGTGCAGGCCGAGCCGGTCGAGATCGCGATCGACGGGCATGCCTCGATCAAGGACGGCGCCTCGATCCCCGGGAAGCTCAGATTGAGGTTGCCGGGCAGGCGCCGCTCGGCGTCGCCGTTCAGGCTGAGCCCCGGGACGCGTCGCGCCAGGCCCGTGTGCAGCCGGTCGCGCAGCCCGCGCAGGCGAGAGGCCTCCTCGGCCATTTCGTCGGCGGCGATTGCCGCGGCACGGCCGAGCCCGACGCAGAGCGGTGTCGGCAGCGTGCCGGAGCGCAGCCCGCGCTCCTGACCGCCGCCATCGATCAGCGGCAGCAGACGCACCCGCGGGCGACGGCGCACATACAGCACCCCGACCCCCTTCGGCCCGTACAGCTTGTGGCCCGATATCGACATCAGGTCGATGTGCATCGCCTCGACGTCGAGCGGGATCTTGCCCGCGGCCTGCGCCGCGTCGGTGTGGAGCAGCACGCCCCGCCCGCGGCACAAGGCGCCGACCCCGGCGAGCGGCTGGATGACGCCGATCTCATTATGCGCCGCCAGGACTGAAACGAGCAAGGTGCGCGGGGTCAGCGCCGCCTCGAGTCGGTCGAGCGCGACGAGCCCATCGGGCTCGACCGGCACATAGGTGACCGCGAAACCCTCCCGCTCGAGCTGGGCGCAGCTTTCAAGAACGCATTTGTGCTCGGTCGTCAGCGTCACGACGTGGTCCCGCACCCGGTCGGCCTGGGGATGGGCGCGGGCAAAATGGGCGGCGCCCTTGATCGCGAGGTTGTTTGCTTCGGTGGCGCCGGAGGTGAAGACGATCTCGCGCGCATCGGCGCCGATCAGCGCGGCGACCTCGGCGCGCGCCTCCTCGACCGCCGTTGCGGCGACATGGCCGTAGGCGTGGCTGGTGCTGTGCGGGTTCCCGAAATGCTCGATAAAGTACGGCAGCATTGCCTCGAGCACACGCGGGTCGACCCGCGTCGTCGCCTGGTTGTCGAGATAGATCGGCGGGGTATTGGGGTTGGCGCTTTTGTCGACGGACGAACTCATGCGGCGCACGCCTCCAGAGCCAGGCCGCGCCGGCGGCGGTAAAGCGCGGCCCAGGATTGCACAAAACGGTCGACATCGGCTTCGGTCGAGCTCCAGCCGAGGCTGACGCGGATCGTCGCGGCGGCGATGTCGGGCGGCAGCTGCATCGCCGCGAGAACGTGGCTCGGCCCGACCTTTCCCGATGAGCACGCGGCCCCGGCGCTGACCATGACCCCGTCGAGATCGAACGCCATGACCTGGGTTTCGGCCAAGGTGCCGGGCATCGCGATCGCGGAGGTGTTGGGCAACCGCGCGGCGGCCGCACCCACGATCACGGCATCGGGCGCCAGCGCGAGGATCGCCGCCTCGAGCCCGTCGCGCAGTTGGCCGACACGCCGGTAACGATCGATTTCAGTCGCGGCGGCTTCGGCAGCGGCGGCAAAGCCAGCGATCCCCGGGGCATTCTCGGTGCCGGCGCGCCGGCCGCGCTCCTGGCCGCCGCCGCGCTGCAACGGCGCCAGGTCGACGGCGCCGGACAAGACCAGCGCGCCCACCCCCGGCGGGCCGCCGAGCTTATGCGCGGACAAGGTCAACAGGTCGGCGCCGACGGCCGCGATGTCGAGCGGGATCTTGCCGGCGGCCTGCACCGCGTCGCAATGAAAAACGGCGCCGTGCGCGTGCGCCAAGGTCGCGACCTCGCTCACCGGCTGCATGACGCCGGTCTCGTTGTTGGCAAGCATGACCGAAACCAATGTCGGCCGCGGATCGGCCGCAAGCCGGTCGGCGAGCGCCTCGAGCCTGACAAAGCCGTCGCGGTCGACCGGGATCGGCTCGGCTTCGGGGACCGCGCGCAAAACCGAATCATGCTCGACCGCCGACACCAGCACCCGCTCCTGGCCGGCGCCGAGCAATGCCAGATGATTGGCCTCGGTGCCGCCGCTGACAAAGACGATGCTTTCGGCCGGCGCGCCGACCAGCGCCGCGACGGCGGCCCGGCTGCGCTCGACCAACTGACGGGCGGCGCGGCCCCGGCGATGGACCGACGACGGGTTGCCGCAAATGTCGAGCGCCCCGGTCATCGCAGCCGCCGCCTGCGGCCGCAATGGTGCCGTCGCGTTCCAGTCGAGGTAAGCCCAATCGAGAGAGGCCTCGGGCCGGGGGGCCGTGCGGTTGCTCATGGCGGCCCTTCGACCGCGGCGGCGGCAAAGCCCTCGCGGTGAACCCGCCCGCTGGTGCCGAGCACGCGCCGCTCGCACACGTCGGCGAGCGAAACCGAGCTCAGGTAGAGATGGATCTGGTTGCCCAGCTCCTCCCACAAATCGTGGGTCAGGCAGCGGGAGCGGTTGCCGCGGCAGCCGACCGGCGCGCCGGGCGCGCAGCGCGTCGCCCGGATCGGCTCGTCGACGGCGAGAATGACGTCGGCGATGCGGATCTCGCCGCGCTCGTGCCCAAGCAGGTAGCCGCCGCCCGGCCCGCGCACGCTTTTCACCAGTCCGCCCTTGCGCAACATCGCAAACAGCTGCTCGAGATAGGACAGCGAAATTTCCTGCCGCTCGGCAATCTCGGCGAGCGAGACCGGGCCCTCGCCGCTGTGCTGGGCGAGGTCGACCATCGCCATGACCGCGTAGCGCCCCTTGGTGCTGAGCCTCACGCCGCAACCCTCACGCCCAAATCCTCACGCCGAAACGCTCACGGGGCCCGCGCCCCGCCGTCGCCGGCGCCGTTGCCGCCCGAGGCGACAAGCCGCAATGCCGGCGCCGCGCTCGGCCCCGTTTGCCCCGCGGCACCCGCGGCGAGCGTCTGCTCAAGCTCGCCGAGACGCGCCCGTAAGCTCGTCACCTCGTCGACCAGGCCATTCAGCGCGCGCGATCGGGTCGGGGATGTCGCCGCACACCGCGTAGGGCTGGAACGCCGGCGCCGGTTCCGTCGGCGCCGTGCGCCGGGCCACTTGCCGCGCCGGATTGCCGACCATCGTGACACCGTCGGGGACCTCGCGCAGCACCACCGCGGCCGCGCCGATGCGCGCCCCGTCGCCGACGCGGAACGGCCCCAGCACCTGCGCGCCGGAGCCGACGATGACGCCGTTTCCCAAGCTCGGATGCCGCTTTTGCCCACGGGTCAACGAGGTGCCGCCAAGGGTCACCCCCTGGTAGAGCGTGCAGTCGTCGCCAATCTCGGCGGTCTCGCCGACCACGACGCCCATGCCGCGATCGATGAACAGCCGCCGGCCGACAACCGCGCCGGGATGGATTTCAATGCCGGTCAGCAGCCGCCCGAGATGCGACACAAAGCGTCCGGCGAGCAGCCATCCGCGTCGCCACAGCCAATGCGCGATGCGGTGGTATACGAGAGCGTGAAACCCGGGATAGCAGAGCGCCACTTCGAGCCGCGAGCGGGCCGCCGGGTCGCGCGCCAAGGTCGCGTCGATTTCCTCGCGCAGGGTCTTCCAAAGCATCGCTATCGCTATTCTTCCACCGCGCCGGTATCACTATATTAAGATGTCGCCGGCCATCCGCGCAAAACCCGCGCACGGGAACCGCCAACCGAGCATATAATTGTCCGACAAAAATGATCAAGAATTGCGGGCGCTTTGATAAACCGTCGAGGTGCAGTCGCCGACCGGCACGCTCGGATTTAACCTGGAACCACCATGCCTGAGGTAATCATCAACGGGCCGGAAGGCCGGATCGAGGCGCGCTATCACCATGGCCGGGGCCCCACCTCGGGGATGGCCGTCGTGCTGCACCCGCACCCGCAGCACGGCGGGACGATGAACAACAAGCTGGTCTATGCGCTCTACCAAACCTTCGTGCGAAACGGCTTTTCGACCTTGCGCTTCAACTTTCGCGGCGTTGGGCGCAGCCAGGGAAGCTTTGACCGCGGCGAGGGCGAGCTGTCCGACGCGGCCTCGGCGCTCGACTGGCTCCAGACCTACAACCCGAACGCCGGCACCTGCTGGGTCGCCGGGTTTTCGTTTGGCGCGTGGATCGGCATGCAGCTGTTGATGCGGCGGCCCGAGATCGAAAGCTTTGTCGCCGTGGCGCCGCCCGCCAACGTCTACGACTTCACGTTCCTCGCACCCTGTCCGTCCTCGGGGCTGATCCTGCAAGGCGACCAGGACACGGTGGTGCCGGTCGACTCGGTGCAGAAGCTCGTGACCAAGCTGTCGCACCAGCGCGACATCAAGATCGACTTTCGCAAGATCGCCGGCGCCGACCATTATTTCGCCGACCAACTCGACACGGTCACGGGGCACGTCGACGGCTACATCCGCGACCATCTGCGCGCGGGTGGCAAGCCCGCTGCGACCCCGCAGGGCCGCGGCGTGCGCTAGGGCCGCCGGGGACGAGCTGAGTCAGTCGGCGAACGGGTCGCGGACCAGCACCGTGTCGTCGCGTTCGGGGCTCGTCGACAACAATGCGACCGGGGCGCCGATCAGCTCTTCGAGGCGGCGAATGTACTTGACCGCGGTCGCCGGCAAGTCGGCCCAGGAGCGCGCCCCTCGCGTGCTTTCGCGCCAGCCCTCGGCGGTCTCGTAGACCGGCTCGACCTCGGCCTGGGCCGTCATCCCCGCCGGAACATAGTCAAAGCTCGCGCCGCCGCGGCGGTAGCCGGTGCACACCTTGATCTGGTCAAAGCCGTCGAGCACGTCGAGCTTGGTCAGCGCGATGCCGCTGATGCCGCCGGTCTTGATCGCCTGGCGCACCGCGACCGCGTCGAACCAGCCGCAGCGCCGCTTGCGCCCGGTCACGACCCCGAACTCGCGGCCGCGCTCGCCGAGCGTCTCACCCACCGCATCGTGGAGCTCGGTCGGGAACGGGCCGGTGCCGACGCGCGTCGTATAGGCCTTGGTGATGCCGAGCACATAGCCGAGCGCGCTCGGCGCGACCCCAGACCCGGAAGCGGCCTGGGCCGCGACCGTGTTCGACGACGTCACGAACGGGTAGGTGCCATGGTCGACATCTAGCATGACGCCTTGCGCCCCCTCAAAGAGGATGCGCTTGTTCTGGCCGCGCGCCTCGTCGAGCAGGCGCCACACCGGGCCGGCATAGGAGAGGATGCGCTCGGCCACCTGGCGCAGCGCCGACAGCAGCTCGGCGCGGTCGACCTCGGGCTCGCCGAGCCCGCGCAACAGCGCGTTGTGGTGCACCAGCACGTCGTCGACCCGCCATTCGAGAGCCGCTGGGTCGGCGAGGTCGCAAACCCGGATCGCCCGGCGCCCGACCTTGTCCTCATAGGCGGGCCCGATGCCGCGCCCGGTGGTGCCGAGCTTCTTGTCGCCGCGCCGCTGCTCCCGCGCCCGGTCGAGGGCGCCGTGCGAGGGCAGGATCAACGCGGCGTTGTCGGCGAGCCTCAGCGTCTCCGGGGTGACGGCGACGCCTTTTCTGGCGATCGCGTCGATTTCCTCGAGCAACGCCCAAGGGTCGACGACAACCCCGTTGCCAATGACCGACAACTTCCCCGGCCGCACCACGCCCGACGGCAGCAGGCTCAGCTTGTATTCGACGTTGCCGATGACGATCGTGTGGCCGGCATTGTGGCCGCCTTGGAAGCGCACGACCACGTCGGCGCGCTCCGACAGCCAGTCCACGATCTTGCCCTTGCCTTCGTCGCCCCACTGGGCGCCGACGACGGCGACATTGGCCATCCGCTGTCTCCCTCAGCCGAGCGCCCGCGGCTCTCCGTCCTCAAAAACGTGGGTGCAGCCGAGGCGGCGCGCCTCGCTCCGCCAATCGGCCGCCGGCTCGAGCGCCGCGACGGTGATCCACCCTTTGTCGCGCAACCGGGCGGCGTGGGCGCGCGCCGCCCCAAGCGGCAGGAACAGGCGCCGCGGCGGCGGCGCATCGGGCAAGGTTCGCAGGATCGTGTCGGTATAAAGCGTAAAGCCTGTCGCGGGCTCCGGGGCCGCCGGGTCACCCGCCTGATAGCGACCGCCGCGACCCAACTCGCTGCTTGACCCCGATGCGGCCGCACCCCCGGCGAAAAACGTAAAGCTGATCCCGGTGTGATATTCGAAGCCGCGGTTTTCGACCGGGTCGACCGTCACCGTCAGGTCCGGTGCCGCGTCCCTGAGCCCGTCCAGCACCGCGCCGAGCCGCATCCGCTCGGCCCGCGCGCGCGGCGGCAGATCGAGGCGATCGAGTGCCACGAGCGCCGCCTCGGCCGGCCCCGCTGCCGCCAACAGCCGGCCGATCACGCCCGCCGCAACGCCTGCCGCCGCCGCGACCGCCGCGGCATCCTTGTGGTCGAGAGCGCTGCGCAGGGCCGCGGCTTGCGGCCCGGCGATGGCATAGGCTTCGGCCACCGCGGGGACCAAGGTCGGCATTGTCACGTCGACCGACACCTGCGGAACCCCGAGCGCTGCCAGCCCCTCGCCGGCGACCGCGATCGCCTCGACATCGGCGGCGGGCCCGCCGGCGCCGATCAGCTCGGCGCCGACCTGGCCGATCTGGCGCTCCGGCCTGATTTCCGACCCGCTGACGCGCAATACCTGCCCCGCATAGCTCAGCCGCAACGGCCTGGCGGCGTTGCCGAGCCGGGTCGCGGCGATGCGGGCGATCTGCGGCGTCATGTCGGCGCGCACGCCGACCATGCGGTGCGAGGCCGGGTCCATCGTGCGGAAGGTCGCGGCCGCCATCGCCGTGCCGGCGCCGGAAAACAACGTCTCCTCGAATTCGACAAGCGGCGGCTTGACCCGCGCGTAGCCGTGCGCGGCGAGGGTCGCCATCAGACGCGCCACGACCCGCGCCTCGGCCTCGGCCTCGGGCGGCAACAGGTCGCGCATGCCGGTCGGCAGCAGCGCGGGATGCGGCGCGTCGTTCATCGGGTCAGAGTTTGCACCACGCGCGCGCCGAGCACACGGAGAAAGCTACGGCGATCGATCCTCCGCGGCCCGGCTCGCGGCTAGAACCGCAGCGACTTGACCTGGATCACATTGGGCAGCCCGCGGACCGCGTCGAGGACCGCCGGCGACAGCGGCTGGTCGATTTCGACGAGACAGATCGCGTCCTGGCCAGGTGCGGTGCGGCCGAGGTGAAAGGTTGCGATGTTGACCGAGGCGGCACCCATGGTCTGGCCCAGCGCGCCGATAAAGCCCGGCTTGTCGAGGTTGCGCACGAACAGCATGTTGCCGCCGAGCTCGGCCTCGAGCGGGATGCCCTCGACCGAGACGAGCCGCGGCTTGTCGCCGCCGAACAAGGTGCCGGCGACCTCGCGCGGTCGCCGCTCGGCGGCGGGGCCGTTCGGCGTCACGACGACGCGGATCAGGGTCTGGTAGTCGCCGGGCTCGGCGCGCCGGGTCTCGCTGACCCGAATGTCGCGGTCGCGGCAGATCACCGCGGCGTTGACCATGTTGACGCTGGCAAGCTGTGGCGCCAAGAGCGCCGTCAGCACGATCGCGGTCAACGGCTTGACGTTGAGCTCGGCGATCGCCCCCTCGTACTCGACCGAGACCGCGGTGATGCCGCTCTCGGTCAGCTGGCCGGCAAAGCTGCCGAGCTGCTCGGCGAGCGTGATGTAGGGCCGGATGCGGTTGGCCTCCTCGGCGGTCAGCGACGGCACGTTGACGGCATTGGCGACCGCACCCGTCAGCAGAAAGTCGGCCATCTGCTCGGCGATCTCGACCGCGACGTTTTCCTGGGCCTCGGTCGTGGCGGCGCCGAGGTGCGGGGTCGCGACGACGTTGTCGCGGCCGAACAGCGGGTTCTTGCGCGCCGGCTCCTCGACAAACACGTCAACCGCGGCACCGGCGAGATGCCCGCTGTCGAGGGCGGCGGCGAGGTCTTCCTCGACGACGAGCCCGCCGCGCGCACAATTCACCAGTCGCGCGCCGCGCTTCATTTTGGCGAGGGCGGCGGCGTCGATGATGTTTCTTGTCGCCTCGGTCAGCGGCGTGTGCAGGGTCACAAAGTCGGCGCGCGCCAAAAGCTCGTCGAGCGCCACCTTTTCGACGCCCAGGTCGACGGCGCGCTCGGCCGACAGGAACGGGTCGTAGGCGACGACCTTCATTCGCAGCCCGAGCGCGCGCACCGCGACACTCGCGCCGACGTTCCCGCAGCCGATGACGCCGAGCGTCTTGCCGGTGAGCTCGACCCCCATAAAGCGCGACTTCTCCCATTTGCCGGCCTGGGTCGAGCGGTCGGCGGCCGGGATCTCGCGGCAGAGGGCGAACAGCATCGCGATCGCGTGCTCGGCCGCCGTCGTCGAATTGCCATAAGGCGTGTTCATGACGACGATGCCGCGCTGGGTCGCGGCAGCCACGTCGATGTTGTCGACGCCAATCCCGGCGCGGCCGATGACCTTGAGCGCCGTTGCGATGGCGAGGAGTTCGCCTGAGACCTTGGTCGCCGAGCGCACCGCGAGCCCGTCATAGCTGGCGATCCGGGCTTTGAGCTGCGCGGCGGTGATGCCCGGCAGCAGGTCGACCTCGATCCCGCGCGCCGCCAGTATCTCCGCCGCGCGTGGGCTTAAATCGTCGGAAATCAAGACTTTCGCCATGAGTGCTCCGATTAAAAATCACCACAGACGCAGTGAGACACAGAGGGACCCAATTAGAGCCCGTTTTTTCGCCGGCCTAGCTCTCTGTCTCACTGCCTCATTGTAAATTATGCCGCTTTTGCCGATTGGCGCTGTTCGTCCCAGGCCCAGTCGAGCCACGGCATCAGCGCTTCGACATCGTCGGTTTCGACGGTGGCCCCGGTCCAGATCCGGATGCCCGGTGGCGAGGCGCGGTGGCTGGCGATGTCGTAGGCGGCGTGCTCTTTCTCGAGCCGCGCCGTCATCGTGCGCACGGCCTGAAAGCGCTCGTCGGGCGACAGTGCGGTAAACCACGGCTCGACAATCTTGAGCTGCGGCGAGGTGCACGAGATCGTCGCCGGGTCCTCGGCGAGGAACTCGATCCACGGCGTCTGCCCCGCCCAAGCGGCGAGAACCGCAAGGCTCCGTTCCGAGCGGGCGACCAGCCCGTCAAGGCCGCCGACCGACTCCGCCCATTCGAGCGAGTCGAGCGCGTCCTCGACACACAGCATCGACGGCGTGTTGATCGTCTCGCCTTGAAAGACGCCCTTGATCAATTTGCCGTTCGCGGTCAGCCGAAACAGCTTTGGCAACGGCCAGGGCGGCGCATAGCTTTCGAGCCGCTCGACCGCGCGCGGCGACAATGCCAGCATGCCGTGCGCCGCCTCGCCGCCGAGCGCCTTTTGCCACGACCAGGTGACGACGTCGAGCTTGTCCCACGGCAGACGCATCGCGAATACGGCCGAGGTCGCGTCGCAGATCGCAAGGCCCCGACGGTCGGCGGCGATCCAGTCCCCGTCCGGCACCCGCACGCCCGAGGTGGTGCCGTTCCACGGGAACACCACGTCGCGCGCCCAATCGACGGTGCGGAGGTCGGGCAGCTTGCCGTACGGAGCGTGCAATACCCGCACCCCGGGCAGCTTCAGCTGCTTCACGTCCTCGACCCAGCCTTCGCCGAAATTCTCCCAGGCGAGCATGTCGACGCCGCGCGCGCCGAGCAGCGACCACATCGCGATTTCGATGGCTCCGGTGTCGGAGGCGGCGACGACGCCGACCTGCCAATCGGCCGGGATGCCGAGAATCGAGCGCGAGCGGTCGACGACTTCGACGATCCTTGCCTTGCCGACGCCGGAGCGATGCGAGCGCCCGACCAGCGCCGCTTCGAGCGCGCCCGGCGACCAGCCCGGCCGCTTGGCGCAGGGACCGGACGAAAAACACGGGTTTTGCGGGCGCCGCGTCGGCTTCATCGCGCCATTCCTTAATAAAATCGAGGCGACCCGTGCGGGGCCGTATCCCGCGCCGGAACTTATGGATGCGCCTGGGCGGCGTCAATGCGGCAGCGCAGCATTAACCACGTTGCCCGAGCAGCAGTCGCGCCAACCGCAAGCGGCGACGGCATGGGCCTATATTTTGTCAGCCGCCAATGGGCGGAAGCCGGCGAGCTGATGGGTTTGAAGGCTGAGCTGCCATTGCCGGCGGGCGTGGCAGAATTCCGCTGCGAGCGCGGCTTAGCGGGCGCGGCCGGCACCGCCCCGGCTGCAGCGATAAGCAGCGAAAGTCAAGTAGCTCACGACGCGGCATGCCCGCCGGAATACCGTTCCCACCCGGCGCGGCGCAGGTGGCAGGCCGGGCAGCTGCCGCACCCGTAACCCCACTCGTGTTGCTGGCTGCGGTCGCCGAGGTAGCAGCTGTGGGTCTCTCGCCGGATCAGCTCGACAAGCGCGGCGCCGCCGAGCTTTTCGGCCAATGCCCAAGTCGCCGCCTTGTCGCGCCACATCAGCGGCGTGCGGATCACAAAGCGATGATCCATGCCGAGCGACAGGGTCGCCTGCAACGCTTTCAGTGTGTCGTCGCGACAATCGGGATAACCCGAATAGTCGGTCTCGCACATGCCGCCGACGAGATGGCGCAACCCGCGGCGATAGGCGATCGCCGCCGCCAGCACGAAGAACATCAGGTTGCGCCCGGGCACGAACGTGTTCGGCAGCCCGCTGCCGTCAAAGGCGATCGCGGTTTCGCGGGTCAGCGCGGTCTCGCTGATCCGGCCGAGCACGCCGCAGTCGACCAGGTGGTCCTCGCCGAGCTTGTCGCTCCATTCGGGGAACTCGCGGCGCAGGCGGGAGAGCACCGCGACCCGGCAGTCGAGCTCGACCCGATGGCGCTGGCCGTAGTCGAAGCCGATCGTCTCGACCTCGGCGAAGCGGGTCAGCGCCCAGGCGAGGCAGGTCGCCGAATCCTGGCCGCCGGAAAAGAGGACGAGCCCCTTCCCCAGCCGGACTTCAACGTTCTGCGGCGTTGCGGCGGTCACCGCTCACGAGATAGCCCGCGAGCGGACCGCGATCAACCGCAACGCCGGATGGGTGTGCTGGCCGCCGCCTCAGCGCTTGATCAGGCTGGCGACCAGGAACCCGATCGCGAAGGCCACCGCCATGCTCGCCAAGGGGTTGTGCTCGACGGTCTCCGAGACCGTGCCGACCGCCTTTCCGCTCTGCTCGCGCAGCTGCTGGGCATATTCCTGGGCGCGGCCCTGCGCGTCTTGCGCCCATTGCTGACCGGTCTGGGTCATCTCCTTGATCGACCGCGACGTCTGGTCGACCATCGTGCGCAGCTTCTCCATAGCCTCAGTCGCTTGGGCCAGACCGTAATTCACGGCATTGCCGTCGCCGCCGACGTCCTGTTTTTCCGCCATGAGTGCTTCTTCCCTCTGAATTCAACTGCCCGGATCAATCAGTGAGGAAACGCCGCAAAACGAGAATCGCTCCGCATCGCCTGGCCAACGCCTGCCCAAGGCTAGACACGACTGGTATAGTCGGCCGCCAATCGCGGTCGGAGAAGCCATGTCCCCCAACTCCAACCCCTACCTCGCGCTCGGCGTGCGCCCGTTCGTCAACTGCTGCAGCGTGCGCACGATGCACGGCGGCAGTCTGATGCTGCCGCAAGTGCGCGAGGCGATGGCCGAGGCGTCGCGCTGGTTCGTCAACTTGGACGAGCTGATGGAAGCGGCGGGCCGCCGCCTTGCGGAGCTGACCGGCGCCGAGTGGGGGATCGTCACTTGCGGCAGTGCCGCCGCGGTGGCGCTGGGAACGGCCGCCTGCGTCGCCGGCAACGACCCCGTCAAGATGCTGCGGCTGCCGTTCACCGAGGGCATGGTCAACCGGGTCATCATCCCGCGCACCCAGCGTTTCGCCTACGACCAGGCAGTGCGGATGATCGGCTGCCACATCGTCGAGATCGAAACCCGCGAGGAATTGGACCAGGCATTGGCGGAGCCGGTGGCGATGGTCGTGCTGCTTGGCAAGCAGGAGCATCTCTGCCCGGTGCGGCTCGAGGAATTCGCCGCGATCATGAAGCCGCGCGGCATCCCCATCATGGTCGACGCCGCCTCCGAGCATCTCGAACGGCCAAGCCCGTGGCTCGCGCGCGGCGCCGACCTTGTCATCTACAGCGGCGGCAAGTTTCTGCGCGGTCCGCAGACGAGCGGCTTGCTGCTCGGCGCCAAGCGACTCGTCGAGGCGGCCTGGCGCAACGCCTCGCCGCACCAGGCGCTGGGCCGGCCCATGAAAGTGTCGAAGGAGGACGTTGTCGGCGTCCTGGCGGCGGTCGAATACTGGTTCGAGGAGCGCGACCGCGGCGCCGAGCAGCGGAAATGGTATGACGACCTCGCGGTCGTCGCCGAGCGGGTCAGGCGGATGCCGGGGGCGGCGAGCGAAGTGATCGAGCCGGTCGGGGTCGATCTGGTGCCGCGGCTGCGCGTCACGTGGGACCGTGCAGAGTACCCGATCGACGGGCTCGGGCTGCGGCGGCGCGCGCTCGACAGCGAGCCGCGGGTCATGCTCGACGACAACTCCGCGACCGAGAATGCGATCGAGATCGACCCGTTCCAGCTGCAACCCGGCGAGGCGGCGCAGGTCGGCGACGCGATTTCGGCCGTGCTGGCTGCCGCACGGCGCGGCGCGGCCGACCAGATGTCGGGGGCGGCGGTCGAGGTCGGCGGCGAGTGGGACATGCGCGTCGACTTTCTGCACGGCGCGCGCATCCATCGGCTCAGCATCGAGCAGCGCGGGTCCGGCCTGGTCGGCCATCAGCGCTCGGCCGGGTTCGAGGGGCCGGTCAGTGGTTCGGTCCGAGGCGATGCGGTGCGACTCGCCTTCACCGCGCGCTACGAGGGCAGCACGATCTCCTATTTGTTCGACGGCGCCGTCCATGACGGGCGGATGAGCGGAACCGCACTGCTCGGCGCCGCGAGCGACCAGAACGACGGCATCGTCAACAAGAGCCAGTTCGGCGCGGGGAGTTGGCGCGCCGATCGGGTCGGGTGAGGGGCGGCGCAATGTCTGCCGAGCCGATCGAAATTCGTCCGGTTGCCGGGGCGATCGGGGCGGAGATTTCGGGCGTCGACTTGGCGCGCGAACTCGCTGCTGAGACGATCGCCGCGATCCGCTGCGCATTGCTCGACCATCTCGTGGTCTTCTTTCGCGCGCAGGAGCTGACGCCGGCGCGGTTCCTCGCCTTTGCCCGCCGCTTTGGCGAGCCGATCGAGTACCCCTTCGTGCGCGGCCTCGACGGGTTTCCGATGATCACGCCGGTCGTCAAGCTCGAGCACGAGACGGTCAATTTCGGGGGTGTGTGGCACGCCGACACGACCTATCTCGCCGAGCCGCCGATGGCGACGATGCTCTTCGCCCGCGAGGTTCCGCCTTATGGCGGCGACACGTTGTTCGCCAACATGTATCTCGCCTACGAGACACTGTCGCCGGGACTGCGCCGGATGCTAGACGGCCTCGTCGGGGTCAGCGACTCGGCCAAGGCCGACGGCTCGAAGACGCGCGAAGACCGGGTGCGCGACCATCCCGCGGCGGATGCGGCCAAGCGCCTCGTCGCCGAGCACCCGGCGGTGCGCACCCATCCCGAAACCGGCCGCAGGGCGCTTTACGTCAACGGCGCCCACACGGCGCATTTCAGGGACATGACGATCGCGGAGAGCGCGCCGTTGCTCGCCTACCTGTTCCGCCACCAGCAGCAACCGGAATTCACCTGCCGCTTTCGCTGGGAGAAAGGCTCGCTCGCCTTCTGGGACAACCGCGCCGCACAGCACAACGCGGTCAACGACTACCACGGCCATCGCCGCGTCATGCAGCGTATCACGTTGAAAGGCGACACGCCGCGCTGAGCGCGGCGCACCGGGCCGCGGACCGAAGGCTTGCCATCGCGAGCGCGGGCTCGTCCGTCTTGGCCGACGTCCTGCCGCAGCCGGACTCGCGAGCGCCCGACGGGCCGGTTCAGCTGTCCGACATCGCGCGGACGACTTGCCAGGTCGCGGCGCTGACATGCGGCTCGAGGCTCAAGCGGCCGACGACCTGCTCGAGCGCGCCGTCGTTGCGCTTGGCGGCGACCGCTTGTGCTGTGACCGAGACTTTCGAGGTGTCGGGGATGTCCTCGCTGTCGAGGCGGCGCAGACCGAGCCCGGCCTGGGACAGCGCGTGCAGCAGCAGCGAGCGGGTGTGCGCCTCCTCGATCCCCTTGCAGGTGATCTCGACCGTGTAGTGGGTCTCCCCGTCCTCGTCGGTCAGCGGGCGCGTGTTGAGCCGCCGCAGCAATGGCCGCAGGAACAGGTTGGTCGCGACGACAAAGCCGGACGCACCGATTCCCAGCAGCCAAAAGCCGCCGCCGCAAAAAGTCCCGACCATCGCCGAGCACCACAAGGTCGCGGCGGTGTTGAGGCCGTGGATGTTGGCGCCCTCGCGCAGGATGATGCCGGCGCCGAGAAAACCGATCCCGGAGACAACCTGGGCCGCCAGGCGCGTCGGGTCGCCCTCGCCGACAACGGCCGAAAAAACGACAAAGCCGCAGGCGCCGAGGGCGACGAGCGCATTGGTCCGCAGCCCCGCCATCTTTTGGTTCCACTGCCGCTCGAAGCCGATGAGCGCACCCAGCGCCAGCGCCAGGCCGAGCCGCCCGAGGGCGTCGAGGAGGACGGTTCCGCTCGTGGCCATGACCGCTCAATCATGACCGGCCATCGCGAGGCTGACAATGCGCGCCAGCACCAGGCCGGCGGCGAGAACGAGATAGCCGCGCAGCACGAAGAGCCAGGTGCGCTCGCCGATGCTCAGCCGCCGCGGCGGCAGATCGGCAAGCGGCGGCATCCGCCAGCCCGCGCGCGGCGCCCGCTCGGCCCGCGCGACATCCGGCGCGGCGCTCCGGCGCAGACCGCCGGAAAACAGCCAGATCGCGACAGCGCCAAGGCATCCCCCGGCGAGCACGCCGAGGATCGTCATGTCGCCGATGCCGGGGAACAGCACCGCCGCGGTCAGGATCACCGACAGCACCACCAGCACCGCGATCACGGCGCCGGTGAACAGGTTGACCCCGCGACTGTTGGCCCACGGGCCCAACACCGCCTTGTCGTTGCACAGCAACAACAGGAAGACCGTGGCGCTCGGCAGCAGGACCCCGGCCAGGCTCTGCACCGCGTTGGTCAGCAATCCAAGCGGCGTGCCGGGGGTCAGCACCAGCCCCGCCGCCACCGCGACGAGCCCGCCATAGACTGCGTAGAACGCCTTGGCGTCCCGCGGCCTGCGGTGCAGCGAATGGCGCAACGACAGCACGTCGCCGATCGCATAGGCGGTCGACAGCGAGACCGCCATCGCCCCGATCACGCTCGCATCGATCAGCGCTATCGCAAAAAAGACGCCGGCCATATGCCCGACATATTGGCCGAGGCCGGCGGCGACGGCGCCCGCATCCTGGAAATTGCCAAACTCCGGACGCCCGGCAAAGGTTGCGGCGGTAAACGCCATCATCGCCACCGCGCCGACGATCACAAGCGCGATGCCGATCCACAAATCGGTGCGCTCGTAGCGGATAAAGCGCGGCGTGATGCGCTTGTCGATGACGTAGCTCTGCTGAAAGAACAGCTGCCACGGCGCCACCGTCGTGCCGACGATCGCAATGATCAGCAGCATGACCTCGCCGAGCTTGCCGCCCGCCGGGAACTGCGGCACGACAAAGTCGCGCGCGATCTGCCCGACCGGCGGATGCGCCCACACTAGGATCGGCACCAGCAGCAGGCTGCCAAAGACGAGCAGCAGCGCAAACCGCTCGAACCGGCGGAAATCCCCGGTGCCGGCGGCCGCGACGACGACCACCGCAGAGGCAACGACGCCCAGTTCGCGCGGCAGGCCGAGATAGCCGAGCGCCAGGCTGATCCCGATGAACTCGGTGACGATGGTCAGCGCATTCAGCAAGAACAGGTCGATCACGCTGAACGCGCCCCAGAACTTGCCGAACCGCTCGAGGATCAGCCGGGCATGGCCGACCCCGGTCACGGCACCGAGGCGCAGCACCATCTCCTGGTTGACGTAAAGCACCGGGATCAGCAGCAGCAAGGTCCACAGGAGGCTCGTGCCGTAATTCTGCCCGGCCTGGGTGTAGGTGCCAAAGGCGCCGGCGTCGTTGTCGCCGACCATGACGATCAGCCCCGGGCCGAGGATCGCGAGCAAGGTGCGCAGCCGCGCGCACCACCCGGTGCGGGGGCTTGCGTCGCCGTGCAGGATCGTGCCGAGCGCGCCCTTGATGTCGCCGAGATGGGCGTCGTCGAGGACCGCGGTGCGCGGTCCCGAGGCGAATTCGCTGACGGAGGCCATCGCGGCCTCCCTCACGCGCCGCGGCCCGCCGGGGGCAGGCCCAGCGACGCCGGTTTCGGCAGTTTTTCCGCAATGCCGAACCGGTCGGCGCGGCGCCGCATCTCGGCCCATACCGCGTCGGGGGTGACGCCGCACTCGCGCCACAGCACGACGAGGTTGTAGACGAGATCGGCGCTCTCGCGGACGACCGCGCGCGGGCGGTGGCGCACCGCTTCGAGCGCGACTTCGCCGGCCTCTTCCATGACCTTCTGCGCCATCTTGCGCCGACCCGATGTCAGCAGGCGCGCAGTTCGCGGGTTGACGCCCTCGTCTACCCGGTCGAGCGCGTCAAAGAGACGCGCGACCTCGCGCGCGTCGGCGCGCGGTTCAATCTCCAAGCCAATGAGTTGCACCGCTTCGGCAGCATCGTGCCTTACCAGGGCAGCCATGTCTGTTGCCTCCATTCCCGAGGTTGGTCAAAGACCGGCACGGGTGGAGGCGAGGCTTGCCCCTAAGGGTGGGCGGCTAGCGCAATCGCGTTGCCGGCCCCGCCGAGGGACCCCGTCTTGTCACCCGGGGCGGGTGGGCCGAGGAGCCAGTCGCGACAAGGCGACTGGGAGGCTCCGCGGACGCGTTCTTAGATCGAGGTCCCATCGTTCGCTTACTGTTGCAGATGATCAGCTTCGGGCGCGAGCCCGACAGCGCCCGCCGCAAGTAGGCGCGCCCGGCAGGCCTGTCAACGACAAATTTCCCGAGTGCGTCGGCAGGCACCGCAGGGTGCATCCGGGTTGAGCCGGCGGCTCGCCTCGCTCACAAATCCGCGTCGATCGTCGTGCCGGGGGCCACGTAGGCGCGATCCCAATCCGACCATTGCCCGGCGACCGGCTGCGACGGGTCGCGATCGCGCCGCCAGCAGATTTCGCTGCCGGGCGGCACGTCGATGATCTTGGTGGCGTTGTTGGGCAGCACGAATTCGAGGGTCGAGAGATAGCCCGGTCCGCGCGACGCGCAATCGGGGTTCGACGTGATCACCGCCTCGACGTTGGTCGGGCCGAAATCCGGGTTGCTGAGCAGCAGCGTCCCCGGCTGAGGCGGCGGCGCCGGCGCGCACGCAGCGGCAGACAACAGGACGGCAGCCAACAGAATCGATCGCACGGACTACGCTCTTTCGCTCGGCGAGAAGTGCAGCCCGGCGGCTATGCGAAGCGGATGCCGCGCTGAAACGGTACCCGGGCGCCGCCGAACCGCCACTTGGTTTCGCCCCTCATTTGATCAGTGGCGAAAACCTTCTACCGGAACGCTTGCGAGGGCACAATTCGCCGCACGCACGCGACAGGGTGCGACGGCGGACCGCCCGCGGCTTCAGGCGCCGCCGAGATAGTCGCGGGTCCAGCGCTGGTAGTCGTCGCCGCGGGTGACCTGGCGCATCAGCTCGGGCGAGGCGATGTTTTTGAGGTCGCGCGGTGCGACACCTTCGCGCAGCGCCTTCAGCGTCTCGTAGACCGCCTGCACCGCCGCCGAGAACGGCGCGTGCGTCTGTAGCGCGACCCGGACCCGGTGCGCCCCCAGCCAGCCGAGATCACCGAGCTGACCGCTGCCGCCGCCGAGGATCAGCGGGATTTTTATTGCCGAGGACACGATTTCGACCGCCTCGACGGTGACGCCGCCGGCGAGGAACACCGCGTCGACCCCGGCCGCCTCGTACGCCTTGGCGCGCTTGACCGCTTCGTCGACATTGGCGATCGCGAGCGCGCTGGTGCGGCCGGCGACGACGAGGTTCTTGTCCTGGCGCGCCGACAGCGCCGCCTTCATCTTGCCGACCCCCTCCTCGACCGAGCTCAGGCTCGGCTTGCCGTTGGGGCCGTAGGGCCGCGGCAGCACCGTGTCCTCGATCGACATCGCGCAGATGCCGGCGGTCTCCAATTCCTCGACGGTGCGGCGCACGTTGAGCGCGTTACCGTAGCCGTGGTCGGCGTCGACCAAGAGGGCGAGGTTCCCGGCGCGGCAGATGCGGTTGGCCTGGGCCGCGAACTCGGTCAAGGTCAGCACCACGAGGTCGGGCGCGCCGAGCACCGACATCGACCCGATCGAGCCGGAAAACATGCCGACCTCGAAGCCGAGATCCTCGGCGATGCGCGCCGAGATCGCGTCGTACACGGAGCCCGGATGCACGCAGCGATTTCCGGAAAGGATCGCGCGAAACCGCTCGCGCCGCTCGGTCCAGTTCATTGTCGTTCCTCTCGGCTGTTGCGATGTCCCGGCTCAGCTTATCCGGTGACCTCGATCACGTGAAGCGCGGCCCTGCCGCCGCGAACCGCTGTCGGGGACAGACGACGGTCGAGCGTCGCCAATTGCCCGTTGTTCGCGACCGCGAGGGCCAAGAGGTAGGCGTCCGTAACTTGAGCCGATGTCGCGATCTGGCCAACGTCGACAATATCGGAGTCGATCAAGCTAAAATCGTCTTTCCAGAACGTATGGCCGGGCAAAACGCGTAGCCGCGCGACCAACGGTGCGACCGCAGCGGGCGAACCCGCCGAATTCGGATATCTCGGGTGACCCACGATGCGGATCACGCCGTTCTCGGTGAGGGGGCACGTTGCCCACGAGGCGGCGCCTGTCGCGCCGAACCATTGGTGGGCGGTATCGTGACCGATATGGGTGGAATCGATCAACGCAATCAGAAGGTTCACGTCGAGCAGAAACGTCACGGCAACTCGTCGCGCAGGACATTGACGATGTCCAGCGTGACGACGGCATCGGGGCGACGCACCGGCAGCAGCAAGACGCCGTTTCGCTCGGTCGAGGCGGCGGGCGGGCGCAGCGCCTTACGCGCCAGTTCGGAGACGATCTGACCGACGGTCTGGTTGCGTTGCCGCGCGATCGCCCGCGCAGCCAACAGAACATCGTCATCGATGGCAAGGGTAGTGCGCATGGAGATTCTCGTGGTGCATCACGCATCATACACAAGATGTCGCCATAGGCCATAGTCCCGGCGCGGCCGCGACCCGCACACGCGCGATTGCCTCTTCACGGATCAGACTTTAACGTCCCCTCAGGCCGGCAATAACGGAGCGGCAAATGGACAAGCGCATCGCGGTGATCGGCGCCGGGGCGATCGGCGGCTACACCGGCGGCCAGCTCGCGCATAACGGGTTCGACGTGACCCTGATCGACCCGTGGCCCGAGCACGTCCAGGCGATCCGCCGGGATGGGTTGGCAATCGAGGGGGTGACGCCGGAGGAGTTCGTGCTCGCCCGGCCGAAGACGATGCACCTGACCGAATTGCAGCACCTGGCCAAGGAACGCCCGGTCGACATCGCGATGGTTGCGGTCAAATCCTACGACACCGACTGGGCGACCCGGCTGATCGCGCAATATCTGGCAGCCGACGGTTATATCGTCTCGTTGCAGAACTGCATGAACGAGGAGCGCATCGCCGCGATCGTCGGCTGGGACAGGACCGTGGGCGCGATCCCGGCCCTGCTCGCGGCCGAGCTTTACGCGCCGGGCAAGGTGCGCCGCACCGTCGCAAAGGGCGCCTCCCATTACGACGTCTACCGGGTCGGCGAAGTCCATGGCCGCATCACCCCGCGGCTCGAGGAGCTGGCGGCGATGATCGCTACCGTCGACACGGTCAAGCCGACGACCAACCTGTGGGGCGAGCGCTGGTCAAAGCTGTGCGTCAACGGCATGAGGAACGGCATTGGCGCCTCGACCGGGCTGTCCGGGAACGGCATGGACCGCCACGACCGGATCCGCCGGGTCTCGATCCGGCTCGGCGGCGAGGCGGTGCGGGTCGGCCAGGCGCTCGGCTACGAGCTCGAGCACATCCGCATGCACGATCCCGAGATGCTGGCGCGCGCCGCGGAAGGTGACGCGCGGGCGCTCGACGAGGTCGAATCCCAGATCCTCGCCGAGGCCGGCTCGAACACCCGCAGCGATCTGCAGCGCCCGTCGATGGGCCAGGACATGCTGAAGGGACGACGCACCGAGATCGACTTTATCAACGGGCTGATCGCGGCCAAGGGCGCCGAGGTCGGGGTGCCGGCGCCGACCCATGCGAAGCTGATCGCCGCGGTCAAGGAAGTCGAGCACGGCCGGGTCAAGGCGGCCCCTGAGAATCTGTACGGAATTTGAGCGGGTTTTGCCGACCCGCGGAGGCGCCCGGATGTTCGCCGCCCCCCACACACCCTCCCGCGGCGCTGTCGCTGCACGGGCGGGGCGCGCGTTGATGCCGGGTCGGCGTCGTCGAAGCTGATTGGGTTCATGCCGCCGCTGGCGGATCGGTCGCGAGCCCAGCGATTTTTCGCCGGGACCCGCCGGCAAATGAGGGGCCAGGCCATCTCGGACCCAGCCCCTCGTCGTGGTTGGCTCCCCGGGCCGGACTCGAACCAGCGACCCAGCGGTTAACAGCCGCTTGCTCTACCAACTGAGCTACCGGGGATCAGAGGCCCCCTTGGGCCATCCGACTTGCTCCGTCGCACTCGCGCCGCCGATGCCCGACAATCGGCCGGGCTTGCCGCGCGATTGCACTTTGCTCCTCCAGAGGTACGAACCTCCTCAATGCTACCGCGCCAATCCCGACCTTTCCCAGCGCGATTGCACAAGATTCTACAGGTTTCCGGGGGGCCGCTTTGGCGACCGTCATATAAGCCCGCCGACGCGCGGTTCGCAAGCCGCGTCGACTTCGCGCGTAATTTCGGGAACCCGCGCTCCGGGGCGGATCGCGACGCAGCTCGGGTGGTGTTCGCCTCGGCCTGGAAAAGGGGTTAGGCTCGGCGCCGCGGGAGCGAGGTGGAGGCAGCGATGCGTGGTGTCGTGTTCACAGGCGAGCGGCAAATCGAGCTGATGGAATTCCCCGACCCGACCCCGGGCCCGGGCGAGGTCGTCGTCGAAATGAAGGCTTCGGGCATGTGCGGCAGCGACCTGCACCAGTACCGGCGGCCCAAAACCGGCGGCGCCTCGACCGGCGGGCTGCCGGTCAACCCCGACCCGGTCATCGGCGGCCACGAGCCGTGCGGGGTCGTCGCCGCGGTCGGCCCTGGCGTCAGCGACAAGCAGGCTAAAATCGGCGAGCGCATCATGGTGCACCATTACAAGGGCTGCACGGTCTGCGCTCATTGCCGCTCGGGGTGGTCGCAGCTGTGCCAGGAAGAACCGGTGCTGGTCTACGGCAACAACGCCCATGGCGGCCACGCGCGCTATCTGAAGGTGCCGGCGTTCACCCTCGTGCCGCTCGCCGACGAGTTGTCGTTTGCCGCGGGTGCGGCGATCTCATGCGGCACCGGCACCGCTTATGGCGCGCTGCGCCGGATCGGCCTTTCCGGCAACGACACGATCGCGCTGTTCGGCCAAGGGCCGGTGGGGTTGTCGGCGACCCAGCTCGCGGCGGCGATGGGAGCGCGGGTCATCGCGCTCGACGTCAGTCCCGAGCGGCTCGAGCGCGCCAAGGAGTTTGGCGCGTGGGAGACCGTCAACCCGCGCTCGAACGACCCGGTGGGCGCGATCAAGGACCTGACCCATGGCGGCGCCGACTTTACGCTCGACACGTCGAGCCAGCCCGAGGGCCGCATCGCCGCGGTGCGCAGCGCCAAGGTGTGGGGGACCGTCGCGTTTGTCGGCGAGCGAAACAACGTCACGATCGACGTGAGCCCCGACATGCTGCGCAAGCAGCTGACGATCGTCGCCTCGTGGACCTTTTCGTGGCAGGGCCAGGCCGAGTGCGCGAAATTCTGCGTCGAGCGCAATCTCGACGTCGACCGGTTGTTCACGCACCGCTGGCGGCTCGACCAGGCCGAGGAGGCCTATCGCCTGTTCGACACCCAAACCACCGGCAAGGGCGTGTTCCTGATGTGAGCGTCGCCACGCGGCGGACCGAACGCGGTGCGATGAGACGCGACCCGCGAAGCCGCCTCAGACGGCGGCCGACGCGGGCTCGCGAAGGGGTGTCGCGTCCGGCCGGGGCAGCGCCGCGGCGCTGGCAAGGGTTCTGACCGTCAGTGTTTCGCGCTTGCCGCGGATCTCGATTTCGTGGCTGGGGACATCGGTCAGGATAAGCCCGGCGCGCCGCACCACCGCTTCCGACACGACCAGCTCGCAGCCGTGTTCCTTGGTCAGCTCTTGGAGGCGGCTCGCGGTGTTGACCGCGTCGCCGATCGCGGTGATCGACGACGTGCCGCCATAACCCATCTCGCCGATGATGATCGGCCCCATGTGAATACCGATGCCGATGCGCAAGGGTTGGTCGATTTCGGCGGTCAGCGAGAGGTTGAGCTCGGCCATGCGCTCTGAGATCAGGCGGGCGGCGGCAAGGGCGCTGCGGCAGCCGCCGACGGCGCCGCCCTCGATCCCGAACAGCGCCATGACGCCGTCCCCGAGAAATTTGTCGACGCGCCCGCCGGCGGTCTCGACCGAGCGCCCGACCGCGGCAAAGTAGCGGTTCAGGATAAAGACGACGTCGTACGGCAGCCGGCCCTCGGAAAGCGCGGTAAAGCCGCGGATGTCGGTAAACATGATCGCGATTTCGCGTTCGCTGCCCTGGGTGAAGTCGACGCGGCGCCGACCGTCGCGCGCAAACGCGAAGGGCGGCAGCAACGGCATCACCTCGACCGCCCCCCGCGGCCGCAGCTGGCAGGCCAGCCGGACGTTTTGAGTGGCGCCGATGCGGCGCAGGATCCGCTGCTCGGCCTCGCCGGGAGGATCGAGGCTGCCGGCCTCCCCGCGCACCCGGACCCGGCATGTCGAGCAGCGTCCGCGGCCGCCGCAGATATGGGCGTGCGGTATCCGGGCGATGCGGCTGGCTTCGAGCACGCTGGTGCCGACGGTCACCTCGACAAAGCGGCCGTCCGGGTAGGCGATGCGAACGAGGCCGTGGCGCCGCCGCCACAAGCTGCGGCCGAGCCGCGCCAGCAGCACCGCGCCGACTAGGCCGCCGAAGACCCAGCTGAGAATTTGGGCAATTTCGTCGAGCGCGTGCTGGGTTGCCGGCGGCGGCAGCCGCATGTGGGCGAAGGCGGCTTGCGCCCAGGCCGGGTCGGCGGCGAGCGCTGCAACCTGGCGGCCGGCCTCGATTACGCCGAGCAGCGACAACACCGGGACCATGACCGCCGCAACCAGCGCGACCGGCTGGACCCGCGCATACCACGGCCGGACCTTGAGCCAGAAATGCAGGCCAAGCATCGCGTGCGACCAGGCGACGACCAGGGTTGCCATCTGCTGCGCGCCGGCCCACGGCGAATGCACAAAATAGATCCACAAGAAATAAAGATAATAAAGGTCGTAGGTTGCAAAGAACTCGTCCGAGATGCGCGTTGCGGCGACATGATGGACGAGCAATATCGGGATCGCAAAACCGAGCACGAGCTGGGTCAGCTCCCCGGCGCGCAGGCGCAGGGTGCGCCGCTCCCACAATGCCCAGAGCGCCAAGCCGTAATGCACCAGAAAGCTGCCGTAGAGCAGCGCCTGCGCCGCCGGGTTCGACCAGAACCAGAAAACCCAGGCAAGCACCCGGTCCATGGCGCCGAGCGAGACGAGGCCGACGGCATGGTTCGACAGATGCATCGCCACATAGGCGAGCATCAGCAAACCCGAGCCGAGCCGCAGCCGCCGGATCATCGCCGCGCCCGCGGCGACCGGCCGCGGCCCGCAGGGCTTCCCCCAGCGCCGCGGCGGCGCGGCGCGGCAGCGCATCTCGCTGCTGCGCCCATGCGCCGCAATGCGCAACGCGGCGAGGAGTGGCACAAGGAGACCGCCATGCTAGGGGTCCGCTCTATGCTGGAGATCCGCCGTCTGGTCAAACATTTCGGCCCGCTGATCGCGGTCGACGACGTGTCCTTCGCCGTCGAGCGCGGCGAAGTCCTCGGATTCCTCGGCCCGAACGGCGCCGGAAAGTCGACGACGATGAAGATGATCACCGGGTTTGTCGCCCCCGACGCGGGGACGGCGATCATCTGCGGCCACGACATCCGGCAGGCGACCATCGCGGCCAAGAGGTGCATCGGCTATCTGCCGGAGGGCGCCCCGGCCTATCCCGACATGACGCCGGCCGAGTTTCTCGCCTTCATCGCCCGCATCCGCGGCTTTTCGGGGCGCGAGGCCAAGCGCCGGATTGCCCGCGTGGTTGAGACGATCCGCATCGCCGAGGTCATGCATCAGCCGATCGAGACGCTGTCCAAGGGCTATCGCCGCCGCGTCGGCGTCGCCCAGGCGTTGCTGCACGACCCGCAGGTGCTGATCCTCGACGAGCCGACCGACGGGCTCGACCCGAACCAGAAATACGAAATGCGCAAAATCATCCACGAGATGCGCGCGAACAAGGCGATCGTGATCTCGACCCATCTGCTTGAAGAGGTCGAGGCGGTGTGCAGCCGCGCGATCATCATTGCCCACGGCCGTATTCTCGCCGACGCGCCGCCGGCGGCGCTCGCCCGCCGCTCGCCCCGTCACAACGCGGTGCGCCTCGTCGCGACCGGCGTCACGCCCGACCAGCTGCGCGCCGAACTGCTGCGGCTGGCGAGCGTGGCCGCGGTCGAGCCGGTCGACGACGCCGATGGCGGGCTCCTCGTTTTCCCGCGGGGTGGCGAGGACATCGTCGCCGACGTCGCTGACCTCGCACGCGCGCACCGCTGGCCGGTGAGCTTGCTGCGGGTCGAGCACGGCCGGCTCGACGACGTGTTTCGCGACATCACCACGGGCCCCTCCGAAGCCGGCGCCTTCGCGGCGGCTTAACGGCCGACCGGAAATGTATCGCGGAAGCTCGGTCGCTTGGCCGTCATTGCCGCGAAAAGCGGGAACCCCGGGGCCCGGCGCTGCGACTGTTGCCCTGGACCCCGCTTCGAGGCTTGGGAGGGAGTTGGCCATCTCAGCGGTGTCATTCCGGGATGCCGCTTGGCGGGCCCGGAACCTACGAACACGGACCGCGAAAGGTGCGCGCCACCGACGATAGATGTTAATCTAAGTGCATGACGACCGGGAGCGTCCCCCATAAGCGAGATCCGATGAATATTCACGAATACCAGGCAAAAGAGCTGCTGGCGAAATTCGGCGTCGCGGTGCCGCGCGGCGGGGTCGCCTACACCGCGGCCGAGGCGGTCGCCGTCGCGAAACGGCTCGGCGGCCCGGTCTGGGTCGTCAAGGCGCAGATCCACGCCGGCGGCCGCGGCAAGGCGGGCGGCGTCAAGCTCGTGAAGAGCGAGGACGAGGTCGCCGGCGCCGCCAAGGCGTTGCTCAGGCAAAACCTCGTGACCCATCAGACCGGGCCCGACGGCCGCGAGGTAAAGCGCGTCTATGTCGAGGAAGGCTGCGACATCGCCCGCGAGCTTTACCTCGGCATGCTGATCGACCGCGAAACCGGGCGCGTCACCTTGATCGGCTCGACCGAGGGCGGGGTCGAGATCGAGGAAATCGCCGAGCATTCGCCCGACAAAATCCTCAAGATCGCGATCGACCCGGCGAGCGGCATTCAGCCGTTTCACGCACGCGAGATCGCGTTCGGCCTCGGCCTCGAAGGCAAACAGGTCGGCACGGCGGTCAAGTTCATCACGGCGCTCTACCAGGCCTTCACCGAGCTCGACGCCTCGATCGCCGAGATCAACCCATTGGTCGTGACCGGTGCGGGCGAGCTCATGGCGCTCGACGCCAAGATGGGGTTCGACGACAACGCGCTCTTCCGCCACCCCGACATCGCCCAATTGCGCGACGAGGACGAGGAGGACCCGACCGAGGTCGAGGCCGGCAAGCACGCGCTCAACTACATCAAGCTCGACGGCAATATCGGCTGC
>Ga0210390_10001080_pt1 | contig 27129 bp, 25 predicted proteins | sample IncBWH11OmetaG_FD_161050 | JGI IMG/M metagenome (GOLD analysis project Ga0210390, IMG submission 161050) | Forest soil microbial communities from Barre Woods Harvard Forest LTER site, Petersham, Massachusetts, United States - Inc-BW-H-11-O ... | reverse complement strand
CGCCACTATCCACGCCATCCTCGCGCAAATTTTCTTTGTCACGATCGTGAGCCTGAGCCTCTTCACCAGCCAGTGGTGGAACAGCGATCCACCCAAACTCGACGACCCAGCCTCACCACCGCTGCGCACGCTCTCAGCCATCACCGCAGCCGCCATATTCGTGCAGTTGATCCTGGGCGCAGGCTTCCGCCACGGCGCATTCCAGATCCTCCCGCACATCATCGGCGCATTCGTCGTCCTGTTCCTCGCCATCTGGACGAGCCGCACCGTACGCGTCCGCTTCGGCACAGTCGCGCACCTTCGCCGCTGGGGCATCCTCCTCACGTCCTTCATCGGCACCCAATTTCTGCTCGGCATCGCCGCCTACTGGGCGGTAGTCCAGGAAATAAAGGCTCAGCAACCCACCACCACCTACGTGATCCTCACGGTAGCCCACGTTTTGGTGGGCGCGCTCACCCTGGCCGCCAGCGTAGTCCTCGCTCTTTCCGCCTTCCGCGCCATTCGCGGAAATGCTACAGTCTCCGCCGCAACCAAAGTTTCGGGCTCGCGCGCCGAGGGTTCGCGCGCATGAGCGTGAGCACCATGAACATGATGAGCACGACGATGAACGGGCGCCCAATGGACACCACACCATGAGCAGCAACCCCCGCGCCGAAGCCATCGCCGCTTACGATAAGCCGTGGGCCTACCTCGTCCTCACCAAGCCCGACGTAACTTTCCTGGTAGTCATCACCACGGTTGCGGGCTTCTATCTCGGTAGCACCGGCCCGATGGAATGGGCGCGCCTCATGAACACTCTCTGCGGCACTCTCCTGGTCGCCGGAGGCACCGCCGCGCTAAATCAATACGTCGAACGCCACATGGATAGCGTAATGCGACGCACCGCATCGCGCCCGCTACCGTTAGGAATTTTGCAGCCCAAAGAAGTCTTGCTCTTCGGCGCAGCCACCATAATCGCTGGCACAATCTGGCTAGCCCTCGCGGTAAATCTCCTCGCAGCTTCTATCGCGCTACTCACGAGCGTCTCCTATCTCGGCGCCTACACGCCGCTCAAGACGCGCACCACTCTCGCCACCGCCGTAGGCGCCATCCCGGGCGCGCTACCGCCGCTGATCGGCTGGGCCGCAGCCAGCGGCACGCTTTCCGCCGGAGCATGGATCCTTTTCGCAATTTTATTTTTCTGGCAGTTCCCGCACTTCATGGCCATCGCCTGGATGTACCGCGAAGACTACGGCCGCGCCGGAATCCTGATGCTCCCCGTAGTTGACCGCTCGGGCGACCGTACCTTCCGCCTGATCATCGCGACCTCCGCGATCCTGATCCCGGTCAGCGTGCTTCCCGCCGTGCTCGGCATGGCCACCATAAATTATTTCTACGGCGCCCTCATCCTCGGACTGCTCCTCCTCCTGGTCTCCTACTGGGCCAACCGCGTCCGTACCAACGTTCGCGCGAAGTGGCTGATGCACGCCACCGTCGCGCATATTCCGCTGCTCCTCGGCTGGATGATTCTGGACAAAGTCTCCCGATGACCGCCGCGGCCACAGCAGGAGGCGTGCAGATGACGTCCAACGCGCACCGCATCGAGATCGGTGCACTCTGTAGCGTGGCAATCCTGATTTCGCTCTGGGGAGTCGTCTGGGACATCACCAGCGGGCTGATCACCAGCGGCATTGACGGCATCATGTTGCTGCTAATCGCGCTGATGATCGCCGGCATTTTCATCGCGATGCTGGCCCACATGCTCTGGCAGGCCGGCCTGATTCCATTCTTGAAGCCCGCGCCCGCAGCAGCCGCGCCAGCAGCGAAACCAGCCGCCGCTAAGCCCGCTGCCCCGGCCGCAACTGCTGCGCCAGCCGCGAAGCCTGCTGCTCCACCAGCCGCACCTGTAAACGCTCCAGCCGTGTCTCAGGCAGCGCCCGCTCCGAAACCAGCGGCGCCGTCCACGCCGCCCGCAACTCCTTCGACAACTCCGGGCGAGCCACCCACAAAGTGAATTCCAGCGCAGCCCGTCTCGCAACCACCAGCAGCAGAAAATGAATTCCTCAGCTCCAACTTCCACTCACAACACCGCTGCCGACGCCGCCAAACCACAAAAATCCTTCGGCGGACGCTGGGCTCTGGCCATCGTAGTCCTCACTCTCGCGTTCGTCATCATGCCGTTCTTATTCTGGAACGCCACCTGGTTCGGCCGCCCCATCACCGACGCGCAAATCTCGAAAGCCCTCGCCGACCGCTCCCACCCCCGCGAAATCCAGCACGTCCTTTCGCAATTCGAAGCCCGCATCGAACGCAATGACCCCACCGTCCGCAAGTGGTACCCGCAAATCGTCGCGCTAGCAAGAGATCCCGTCGAAGAAATCCGCGTCACCGACGCTTGGGTAATGGGCCAAGACAACACCGCGCAAGAATTCCACCAAGCCCTCCTGCCCATGCTGAATGATCCCAATCCCATGGTCCAACGCAACGCCGCCCTCTCCCTGGTACGCTTCCAAGACGATTCCGGCCACGCCCAAATCGTCTCCATGCTGCAGCCCGACATGATGCCAGCCCCGCAAGCGGGCATCCTCTCGACGCGCCTCAAACCCGGCGACACAGTTAACCCGGGCACACTAGTAGCCCACATCGAATCAGCAGGAAATGGCGGAGCAGCAGGGAAGAGCAACGAAGTTCGCGCGAATGCACCCGGCACAGTAGACCACTGGCTAGTAAAAGACGGCACCACAGTGAGCGCGGGCCAACCAATCCTAATCCTGGCCCCCAACGAAAGCATGGCCTGGGAAGCACTACGCGCCCTCTACCTAACGGGTCGCCCCGAAGACCTACCCTACGTAAATCAATTCACCCGCGGCGTAGACGGCATGTCGCCCCAACTAGCCCTGCAAGCCCAAGCCACAGCCAAAGCAATCCACGACCGCGCAAACCCGTAGCGCCGGCGTCCCGCCGACTCCTTTGATTTTGAATTGTTCTTGAAGTTGGTCCTACTGTCGCGGTTTGCTGTGCGGGATGGTTCGGTCTGCGGTTTTCTCTGCGCCCTCACCGTCTCTACGGCGAAAGCTCTTTGTCGCCTTGGCTCTTAACTCTTGACTATCAACTGCGAACCTCACTGTTGCTTATACTGAATCACCGCCTGCCCATCCACAATTTTAATATCCGAAATATCCGGCGGAAGCCGCAACTTGTCCCGATTCTCCGGCGAAGCCATCATCTTCTCCACCGCCGCGTTCAAAGTACTCTGCGGCAAGGGCAACGACCCCAACTTCCCGCTAACCGGCTCAAACTTCACAAACCCATTCTCGGAGCTCAGGTGCCCATCCAATTCCAAAGAAATATCCTTTCCATGAAAATCAAAAATCACATAAGCCTTCACCAGATCCCCTACCATGTCCACCTTCACATCCTTCACCGAAGACTGCACATCCTCGATCGACCGCGGGTCTCCCGCCGCCAAAGCCGCGCTGGGATCGTTCACCGCGTTCCCCCCGCCGTCAGCCGGAGCAGCAGGTGCAACCCCCGGACCTCCTACCGCAGGAGTCCCCACAGGAGCCGGCGTCTGTGTCTGCAAATTCTGCGCCAGATAGGAATTCAATTCGCTGCGATCCAAAGCCACTTGACCAGGCTGCCCCGAAGCCTTCGCCTGATCCGCCGCCGCGAATTTCTGCTCCGCCCGTTCCGCCGCATTAGGGTCAAACGGAATGTTCGGCGCTGGCGCTTTGTGCAAAACCAGCACAATCGTCAAAACCAACCCAGCCAAACTGCTCCACGATAAAAGCTTATAAAGTGTTCCCGCCAGCTTCGCATCAGCCATAACTCGCTCCTATGCCGCAAACGCGCGCGAATATACCCAGAAATCCCAGCATAGCAGCAAGGGGGAGAACAACAGGATTACAGCCCGGGAGAAGTGCTCAAACACCCATTGAACCAAAGTACAGCCTCGCCTGGGAACGCCAATCTGCCGATTGGAGTTTTGCGCTTCGCTCGCTTATTTCTTCTTCGCAAAATATTTCGCGTAATACAAAATCCCCGCCACAGTCTTCCCATCCCGTATCTTCCCGCTTCGTATCCACCGCTCCACGTCACGCAAAGAAAAAATCCTCTGCTCGATCCGCTCGTCCGCCTCAGGTTCGGCTACCCCCTTCGTCAATCCCGTAGCCAGAAAAATCGCCATGTTTTCGCGCAGAAATCCCGGGCTAGGAAACAAATCCACCAAGAGCCTCATGCGCCGCGCCGTATAACCAGTCTCCTCTCGTAGCTCCCGCCGCGCCCCCGCGACAAAACTCTCCTCCCCATCCCGCCGTCCCGCCACCAACTCCCACAAGTACTGCTCCACGCTATGCCGGTACTGCCGTATCAACACGATCCCCCCGTCAGCCAACACCGGCAACACCACGACCGACCCCGGATGCACGATTATGTCCCGCGTAGCTGCCAGCCCACTCGGCTCGATCACCCTCTCCCGCTGCACATCAAACACCCGCGTACGCAAAACCAATTCGCTGCTCAAAATCTTCGCAGTAGCATTTTTCTTCGCCACATTCGCTCCAGTCCTTACATTTCCGACAAAATATACTAACCCAATCTTGCCTCGGCGAAATATCGCGCCATCACGCCGTGATTTCTTGCCGCCCGCAACCCCGTTGCATATACTGCTTCCGACAACCACATGCCAATCAACACAGTAATAGTTGACGACGAGCGCCCGGCCCGCGACGAACTCCTCTACCTACTAAAAGGTTTCCCCGAAGTAAACGTAGTAGCGCTGGGCAAGAACGGGCTGGAAGCCGTCAACCTCATAAAAGAACACGAGCCCGACCTCGTCTTCCTAGACGTCCAAATGCCCGGCCTCGACGGCTTCGGCGTAATAAAAAAACTTCTCGAACGCAGACTCCCCGTCCCCCAAATCGTCTTCGCTACAGCCTTCGACAACTACGCCATCCAAGCCTTCGATGTAAACGCAGTTGACTACGTCCTCAAGCCCTTCGACAAAGCCCGCATCTCCAAAGCTCTGCAACGAGCCAAAAAAATGCTGGACGCCCACACCTCGCCGGTAGAACGCCTCGAAACCCTGATGGGCCAACTCACGGCCCCGGCAGCCACCGCCGCCAAATCCGCCCAGCCAGTTAAGCTCCTCGTAAAATCCCAAGAACGCATGTTCCTGGTGGATGCCGACGACATGATTTACTCCTCCATCCAGGACGGCACCATCACCATCTTCACGCGCGACTTCGAAGGCGTCTCCAACTACCGCACGATCGAGGAGCTTTCCGCCTCCCTAGACGCCGACCGCTTCTGGCGCGCGCACCGTTCTTACCTGGTCAACATCAACCACATCAAGGAAGTCGTCCCCTGGTTCAAGTCCAGCTACATGCTGAAAATGAACGACAAGCGGTCCAGCGAAATTCCCGTCTCGCGCGCCCAGACCAAACGCCTGCGCGAGCTTTTGAAACTCTAAATGTTTCGAAGCAGCCGGATGAGTCGAGCAAGGCATCCTAATTTTTCAGGGGGCACCATGCCACGCCATAAACGCTTTCTCTGTCTCGCAGCAGCAACGACAGCAACCTGCGTCATCGCGATCTCGCTGTTAATCGTCGCGCCGGCCGCACCAGCACAAACGCAAGCACACGCCCCAGCACATGCCGGAGCCAGCACCGGCTCCATCGCCGGCAACGTCTCCGATCATCAAGGCTCTCCGCTAGCCGGCGCCCAAGTCACCCTAACCAACCTCGCCACCAAAGAATCCACCAACGGTTCCACCGATGGCACCGGCGCATACAGCTTCGATGATCTAAAACCGGGCCACTACACCTTAGTATTCGAATCCAAAGGCCTCATAGCCAAAACCCAATCGGTAGAAGTAAAAGCCGGAAAAAAAATCAAAGTAAGCGAACGCCTGAAACCCCCCGACCTCCAAAAGAAAAACGACGTCGAATAAACGCTGCCCCCGAAAGTCCGCGCGCCCGTCATCCTGAGGAGCCAAGCGACGAAGGTTCTCTCTTCGCCTTGCCCTTCGCTCGCCTCCATCGCCGCCTTTGTCAGTGTTAATCTGCGTTCATCAGTGGTGCCTTTGAACTCCGCATTGTGCTAGCATCTCTCGTACACCTCTCGATGGATTTTTCACTCAGCAGCGACCAAATTCTCATCCGCGACACCGTCTGCCAATTCATGGAAACGGAAATGCGCCCCATCCTCCGTGAATACGAACGCGCCGAAAAATTTCCCGCCGACCAACTCAGAAAACTCGGCGAACTCGGCTGCTGCGGCATGTTAATCCCGGAAGAATGGGGCGGCGCCGGCACGGACACCGTAAGCTACGCCCTGATGCTGGAAGAAGTCGCCCGCGTGGACGCCTCCACCGCCGTAGCCCTAAGCGTCACAAATTCAGTGGTCGCCGTCCCGCTCTGGAAATCCGGCACGGAAGCACAAAAGAAAAAATATCTCCGCCGCCTCGCAAGCGGCGAAATCCTCGGCGCCTTCTGCCTAACCGAACCCCAAGCTGGTTCCGACGCCGCCGGAATCCAAACCCGCGCCGTCCGCAACGGGGATCACTACATCCTGAACGGCACCAAAGCCTGGGTCACCAACGGCGGCGTCTCCGGCCTCTACATCGTCTTCGCGAAAACCGATCCCGCAGCAGGCAGCCGCGGCGTCACCGCCTTCCTCGTCGAGCCAGATTTTCCCGGCTTCCGCATCAGCCGCTACGAAGATAAAATGGGTCTGCGCCTCTCCCGCAGCGCAGAAATTTCGCTGCAAGATTGCCGCGCCCCGGCAGAAAATCGCCTGGGTGAAGAAGGCCAAGGCCTGCGCATCGCCCTGGAATCGCTCGATGGCGGGCGCATCGGCATCGCCGCGCAATCCGTAGGAGTAGGCCAAGGCGCGCTCGAAGCCGCAACGCGCTACTCCAAGCAGAGAAAAACCTTCGGCCACCCGATCGCCGAATATCAAGCCATCCAATGGATGCTGGCTGACATGGAAACCGAAGTCTCCGCCGCCCGCGCCCTAACGCATTACGCAGCGTGGCAACGTGACAAGGACTTGCAGGGCAGAGAAGCCGGCGGCGCGCAATCGCGCCCCAGAGGCTCGCAAGCTTCGCGCGCAAAGTTGTACGCCAGCGAAATGGCCAATCGAGTAGCCTACAAAGCCGTGCAGGTTCATGGCAGTTCGGGTTATTCGCGCGAGACGGATGTCGAACGTTATTACCGCGACGCCCGCGTCCTGACGATTTACGAAGGCACCAGCGAAATGCAGCGCCTTGTAATCGCCCGTGACCTGCTGCGACACTAAGCGGCGTACGTTGACTGTGAGGTTGGTTCTGATGTTGTAGCGGCGGTCTTCAGACCGCCAGCCTTTGACGTTCGCCACGCAGAATTCGGAGGAGCTTCACCCGATGAACGAACAAGTCATCCCCATCCTGCATGTCGCCGACGCCGCGAACGCCACAGCGTGGTATCAACGCCTTGGCTTCCAAAAAGAATGGGAACACCGCTTCGAGCCGCACCTTCCCGCCTTCGTTTCGGTCGCCAGAGGCGCAGTGCGCCTGTTTCTTTCCGAGCATAAAGGAGACGCGCGTCCGGACACCCTGGTCTATCTCTGGGTCCAGGACGTCCTTCCGATCGCCAACGATTTCCAAATCAAAGTCGCCGAGCAGCCCTGGGCCCACGAAATCGAACTGCGCGACCCGGACGGCAACCGCCTGCGCATCGGAACCCCGAAAGCATGACGAAACCGAAACGAGTCCTCAGCGGCATGCGCCCCACCGGCCGCCTCCACCTCGGCCATTTCTTCGGTGCCCTCTCCAACTGGCTAAAACTCCAGCAAGAATACGACTGCTACTTCTTCGTAGCCGACTGGCACGCCCTAACCACGCATTACGAGGACACAAGCTCCATCGCGGAAAATACTCTGCAAGTAGCCATGGACTGGCTAGCCGTCGGCCTCGATCCGCAAAAATCGACGCTCTTCGTGCAATCCCAAGTCCTGGAACACGCCGAGCTCCACGTCCTCCTCTCCATGATCACTCCTCTAAGCTGGCTAGAGCGCGTCCCCACCTACAAAGAGCAAATCGAAAATCTGAAAGGCCGCGACCTGGGCACTTACGGCTTCCTGGGCTACCCGCTCCTCCAATCCGCCGACATCGTAATGTACGGCGAACCAAAAAAAGAATTGCTGGTGCCAGTAGGCGAAGACCAAGCTCCCCACGTCGAGCTAACGCGCGAGGTCGTCAGGAAATTTAATTTAAATTTTGGCCTGACATTCGCTGACCAGCTTAGAAACGATCACAACTTGATGACGCGAGTAGCTTTCGTCCTGAAACTTCCGGAAATAAATTTCAATATTTCCGAGTTTCCGCTATCCAGTGAAAACTGGTCCACCTTCAAAGCGTTATTGCGCCGTCGTGTTTTTGAGATGGGCGTGGAAAACGCTAAGCATAATCTGTCGGCGATAGGCCCGACCGCCACAGGAACATTTTTTGTTCGTGACATCCTGCAAGAACCCGCCTACATCCCCACCGAAACCCCGCGCCTGCCAGGCCTCGACGGTCGCCGCATGGCCAAATCCTACGGCAACGCCATCTGGCTAACCGATCCCCCCGACGAAATCCGCACCAAAACCCGCAACATGCTTACCGACCCGCAGCGCGTCCGCCGCACCGACCCCGGCCGCCCAGAAATCTGCCCCGTCTTCGCCTATCACAAATTATTTTCGCCGCCTGAAACGGTGGTCCGCATTGATCACGACTGCCGTTCCGCCGCCATCGGCTGCGTGGATTGCAAAAAAGAGATGGCCGAAAACCTGGTGAAGTGGATCGAGCCTATCCAGGCACGCCGCAAACAATTTGAGGCCAATCCACAGCAAGTTTGGGATATCCTCGACACCGGCTCGAAGCAAGCCCAGAAGGTCGCGCGCAAAACCATGAAACGCGTCCGCAACGCGATCTTCCAATGGGACGAAGCGCGCCAGTCTTCAAATCCAGCGCGTGCAGGAAAGGTGGCAACAGGCGAATAATGGCATCACCCTATCGCATCAACTTACCATCGTACGAAGGCCCGCTAGACCTCCTGCTCGATCTCATTCGCAAGCAGGAAATGGACATCCACAATATCCCCATCGCCAAAATCACGGAGCAATATCTCGACTACCTCCATCAACTCGAAAAATTAGACATAGACGTCTCCGCCGACTTCATCTACATGGCCGCCACCCTAATCCACATCAAATCGAAAATGCTTCTGCCAGTAGACCCGCTGCTAGCCGCCGAAGAACAAGACCCGCGCGACGAACTAGTCCACCGCCTCCTCGAGCACGAAAAATTCAAAAACGCCGCCCAGCTCCTCTACCAAAAGCAACAAGTCGAAGCCAACGTCTGGTCCCATCCCGATAAATCCCTCTACGGCGGCGACGAAGTGCAAGGCGAACTGGTAGTCTCGCTGGTAGATCTGGTAAAAACTTTCCAGCAAGTCCTGGAACGCCGCAAAGAGGTCCCCCAATTCGGCCTGCGCCACGACACAGTATCGATCGCGCAAATGATGGACCGCCTCCGCCAGCGCCTGGTAGTTACCGACGATCCTGTCTCCCTGATCGCATTCTTCGAAACCTGCGAAACCAGAAACGCCATGATCGTTGCGCTGCTGGCCGTCCTGGAAATGGTCCGCATGCAAGCCGTAATGCTAGTCCAATCCGACCTCTTCGAAGACATCCGCCTGCGCAAACACAAAATGTTCGACGCAGTCTTCGCCGGCCCCGACGCCATGTCCCAAATCGAGGAGCAATACCTGTGACGAGCGCTTTCGCAGTAATCGCCGCACCGCAATCACCAAGGGGAAACGCATGACGCCACAAGAAATCCAATCCTCACTAGAAGCCATAATCTACGCCGCCGACGAGCCCGCCACGCTCGACCAAATCTCCAAAGCCCTCGGCATCGAAAAACCCGAAGCCCGCGCCGCCCTCGAACAACTCACCGCCGCGTACCAAACCGACGATCGCGGCATCGAAGTCCGCAAAGTCGCCGGTGGCTGGAAGTTCTACACCAAAGCCCAGCATCACGACGTAGTCCGCAAATTCATAAAGAGCCTGCAACCGCCGCTGCGTCTCACGATGCCCGCGCTCGAAACTCTAGCCGTAATCGCCTACAAGCAGCCGGTAACGGTCCCAGAAATAAACGAAATCCGCGGCGTCCATGTAGGCGGCGTAATCAAAACCCTCTTGGAAAAGCGCCTCATCACCACCGCCGGACGCAAGGAAGTAATCGGCCGCCCCATCCTCTATCGCACCTCCAAACAGTTCATGATGCGCTTCGGACTCTCCGACCTGGACGAACTTCCCAGCCTGAAAGAATTCGAAGCCCTAGCCCAAGCCGCCCTGGGCTCCGACGAAGGCATCGCCGAAGCCCAACCCGAAGACTCTGCAGCAGTCAGCGAGGAAATTGTGGCCGCGGAAATCGTGGACGTAGAAGTCGTTGCCGAAGCCGGAGTCGCGGTCGCAGGCAGCGATGATCTCTCCGACGACGCCACATCGGAAGCCGAATACGTCCCAGAAAGCGCCAAAGATTCCATGTCTGACGCGCCGCAAAAATCAGAATCTCCCGCAGCCACCGCGACCGACGACACTGACAAATCCCGCGCCGCTGCAGCCAGCGCCGGTTCCGCCAGCCATTCTCCTGAGCCTGAAAGCTAAATGCGGAAATCAGGCATTACATTGGTCGCAAACGTCGCGGCTGCGTTCGTCAGCGCACTGTGTGCGTTCGCGCTGCTCTTGTTTGCGGGCGCGAAGCTGTTCTCAAACCGGACCGGCTTTCATGTGTTCCTCCTCGTGACCCCGTTGGTTTCACTCGGCATTGCCGGCCCGGTATTTATCTTAGTCTTTCTGAAGCTCCGCTCTAAACAGAGCTCGTAGCGCTTCTCATTCGCTCCAAACTCAATTTTCCGTTAAGCTATACGTGCACCACGGAGCCACTCAGTCTTCCCATGCTCGAACGACTACAGAAAATAATCGCGCGCGCCGGCATCGCCTCCCGCCGCCACGCCGAAGAACTAATCAAATCCGGCTTGGTTACCGTCAACGGCCAAACCATCACCGAACTAGGCAGCAAAGCCGACGAATCCAAAGACCACATCAAAGTCCAAGGCAAGCTCCTGCGCCCCGAAACCGAGCGCGTCTATCTGCTCCTCAATAAACCGCCCGAAGTAGTCTCCACCATGATTGATCCGGAAGGCCGCCGCTCCCTCTCAGACATGCTTCACGGCGTAGCCCAACGCGTCTTTCCCGTAGGTCGCCTCGAATACCACAGCCTTGGCCTGGTGTTCCTCACCAACGACGGCGAGCTAGCCAATCTGATGCTCAAAGCCCACCACCTCCCGCAAACCTACAACCTAAAATTAAAAACGCTCCTCACCTTCGACGAAACCGCCGCCCTCGAGCAATCCACCGGAGCCCGCATCACCCGCATCAAAGGCAAAGACGCCCCCTGGTACGAAGTCACGCTCTCCGAAGCTCGCCGCGACGCCCTTCGCAACCGCCTCTTCCAAACCGGCCACCCGGTTGAAAAAATCAAGCGCGTAAAAATCGGCAACCTGGCCCTCGAGGATCTCTCCGCGGGGCACTTCCGCCCGCTCTCAGACGCAGAAGTAAACACGCTGCGCCGAATGGTTCAGCCCGGAGCTACGCAAGTCAGCCCGGCAGCGCAATCGGGCGTCGCCGCCGCGGCTCGCCCAGGTCTGGCGCCGCCAACAGTGACAGGAATCTCCACACTAGGAATTCCCGCCGGAATCGCCCGCCGCCCCTTCGTGAAGCGCCGCCCGTATCAACCGAAGCCAAAACCCGGCGAAGCAAAGCGTCCGATTCAACCGTTCGTCGCGCGCGACGGCAGCGCGCCGCGCCCGCATCAGAATTTCAAACCCGTGCCGCACGATCGCGCCGCGGCTTCGGGACCACCGCCAGCCGGAACAATCCCATTTTCCGCGCCACCACAAAAAAGCTTTCAGAATTCGCGCCCAGGCCATCCCGCGCGCCCCGATTTCAAATCGCGCCCAGCAGCCGCAGGCGGACGCCCCTCAAAACCACCCTTCGCAAAACCATTCGGCGCAAAATCACACGGCCCGAAATCGCACGACGAAAAATCCCGCGGCCCATGGAAACCACGTCCACCCTTCAGAAGGGAAGGCCCCGGCGGATCAAAACCGCACAGCGGTGGCAAGCCATTCCAGAAATTCCGCTCGGACTCGTTCCAACGCCCGGATCAAGATTCCGACTACGATCGCCCCGTAAAACCAAAATCCGAAGCCCCCTGGCGCCGCACCGAATCGCAGCAACCCAGCGGCCGGCCAAGCGGAAGCGGAGGCCCTGGTTCAAAATTCCGAAAATTTCCATCGTCCGGCGGCAGCCGCAAGCCCGGCGCTCCCTGGAAATCGCGCAAACCCTCCGAACCCGGCGCATTCGGCCGCGCCAAAAGTAAATTCACAAAGCCCGGCGGACGCCCGGCAGGAATGAAGCCACGTTCAGGCGCAGGTGCACCAAAACGCGGCAACAGCCGCCCAGGCCAGCACAAACCAAAACCAGGAAATTTCTCAGGGCCGAAGGGCAGGCGCTGAGCCGCCCAGCGAATGACGAACCGCATTCATGATCTCGTCCCTCCTCACATTCGCGCGCTCGCTCCCTACGTCCCCGGAAAACCGATCCAAGAAGTCGAGCGCGAACTAAAAATGCATCCCATCAAACTCGCATCCAACGAAAATCCCCTCGGCCCTTCGCCTCTCGCCATCGCCGCCGCGCAAAAAGCTCTCGCCGATTCCAATCGCTACCCCGACGGCAGCGGCTTCTACGTCCGCGAAGCTCTGGCAAAAAAACACGCCGTCCGCGCCGAAAATCTAATTCTCGGCGCAGGCTCCACGGAATTAATTGACCTAGCCGCGCGCATCATGCTCACCAAAGCCGATTGCGGCGTCGCATCCCACGGCTCTTTCCCGCTCTACTACATCGCTATCCGCGCCGCCGGAGCGCGCCTCCTCGAAATCCCCCTGCGCAATTACGCTTTCGATCTAGACGCCATCGCCCGTAATCTGCCGCCCGAAGCCAAGCTTGTATATCTCGCAAATCCCAACAATCCCACCGGTACCATGTTCACCGCCGACGAGCTCGATTCCTTCCTCGCCTGCGTCCCCGAAACCGTTCTGGTGGTCGTGGACGAAGCCTACTTCGAGTATGTCGACCGCCCCGATTATTCCCGCTCCATCGCAGTAGCCCAGCAGCGCCATAACGTAATCGTCCTGCGCACTTTCTCGAAAGTCTATGGTCTCGCAGGCCTGCGCATCGGCTACGGCATCGGCCCCGCCGATCTGCTAGGTGAAATGAACAAGCTCCGTGGCCCGTTCAATACATCCGGCGTAGCGCAAGCCGCAGCCCTCGCCGCGCTCGACGACACAGCACACGTTCGCCGCTCCGTAGAATCCAATCGCTCCGGCCTCACTCAGCTGAGCACCGGCCTAAAAGAGCTAGGCATCCAATTCGTCCCGTCCTTCGCAAATTTCCTGCTAGTCGAATTCGGACGCGACGCCGAACCCATCAGCGAAGAACTTCTCAGCCGCGGCGTAATCGTCCGCCCCATGCGCTGGATGGGCCTGCCCACCGCCATTCGCGTCTCCGTCGGCACGCCCGAAGAAAACAGAAAATTTCTGGACGCGCTCGCCGCGGTGCGAGAAACTACGCCGCGCGAATCTAGGCCCTCCATCCGCCAATTCCTGGAAGGCGATTCCCGGGACATTTAATGACTGAAGCCACCGACGAATTCAACAGATCCACCAACGTGTCCGTACACGGAAGCGCTCCAACAGCGCCCCACGATCCTGTCACCGAAATTCTCAAAACCAGCCACACCATCGCCGTCGTGGGCCTGTCCAATCGCAAATTTCGCCCCAGCTACGGAGTAGCCGATTATTTGAAATCCGTCGGCTACCGCATCATCCCCGTGAATCCGCTGGAAAAAGAAGTGCTAGGTGAGAAGTGTTACGCGCGGCTGGAAGACATTCCCGAAAAAGTAGACATCGTGGACATCTTCCGCCGCTCCGAATTCGTCCCCGATATCGTGGACGCCGCCATCCGCATCCACGCCCCCGCCATCTGGATGCAAGAAGGCGTTATCCATCACGAAGCCGCTGAGCGCGCCCGCCGCGCAGGCCTCTTCGTCCAAATGAATTCCTGCATCCTAAAAGAACACGTCCGCCGCCTCCGCTTACGATGACGAACGCCAGATTTGTTTGGGTAGTCTTTTGCGCGTTAGCCGTGACATTAGTGGGTTGCCGAGCGCCCTCCAAGGACTGGAACGGCTCGTGGAAAATGGATGTCCAAAAAAGTAGATTTCAGAGCCACGCCATCACGATTTCAATTTCGCCGGACGGCGAGTATCGCTACGACGACGGATTTGTGAATATCACGTTTCGCTGCGATGGAGTGTATCGACCGATCGGGAACAATCGCACACAGGCCTGGGTGAAAAGCAGCGCGACCACTCTCGACAGTACCCGAATGGAAAACGGGGTAAAGGTGAACACATATCATTGGGAGCTTTCGGCTGACGGGAAGGTCCTCACCACGACGGCAACTGCGTATCGTCCAAGCGCGCCGGTCATTATGGGTCAGCTCGTCGCCACGCGTACTACGGGTTCCAACGATTTTGCCGGCGAATGGAAGGATGTGCACTTTCAACAGTCGGGTCCAGAGTTGACGCTGAGGCTTGATCGTCAGTTTCTGCATATCAGTTATCCGAATTCAGGCAGTTACGTTGACGCACCACTCACCGGAGACGACGCGCCGGAGCACGGGGTTCACACTCTAGATGGGGTGACCTACGCCGTTCGGATAGGTGGACCACGGCAGATTTTCATTCTGGTGAAGCGCGATGGCAAAGCTCTGACTCAAAGCTCTCTCGAATTGAGTGGCGATGGAAGAGTCATTACCGAATCGCAGTGGACCCCAGGTCATCCGGCTGATAAGGGCATGTTGGTCTACGAACGGCAGTAGAAGTTCGACCACGATAAACTCTCGGCCGGGTGACGAACCTTCCGCACCACCCAAACAATCGCCGTAGGTGCGACACATGCATCGCGCGTACGCGTCGCAGCGACCAATCCTCATTCCAGCCGATACATCACCAATGACCGTTTCCCCGGCTCCGTCACCCCTACCGTCGCTCCATCCGGCGCAATCGCAAAACTATGAAACTCCAACCCATGAAAAAATGGCTCGAACGCTCCATTGTAGACCCCGACCCACACCAAATTGTTCGATGCCGTTGGCTGCCCGCGCTTCAACAAAATATGCTGCTCATCCCGCGACCACTGAAATTCTCCAATCGCCACGCGCACTACCACCGGCCGCGCCCGGCCAACCACGTCGCGCACCTCCAGCGTGTCGCCATCCTTGAAATATGCAATCTTTTTCGCCGAAGGCGCCACGGTCAAAAATCCCGCGTACTCCTCCACCGACCCCAGCTCCGTCACCCGCTCCGCCACCAAATCCAATTGCATTATTTTCGGCGGTCCCACTAGCCGGGTATTCTGTTCAATTGCAAATGCCTGGTTGCGCTTCGTGTCCCATGCCACCGACGCGAACGTGAACCCGTCAAATAGCACGCGCTTCTTTCCATCCGCCGGACGCAACGCGTTTATCTGGCTCAGCCCTCCGGTAGTCTTCGACAAATAGACCAGCGTCTGCCCATCCGCCAGCCAAGCCGCGTTAAACGCATCCGAAAGCGTCGCGGTCTTCGATCCCGAGATCGAAATCTCACGCCCATCTGCGTCCATCAAATACAAAATGGTATTTGGTCGCACCGTCTGCTGCTCATCGAGCTGCTGCACGATGCTCCCGCGCGGCTGCGCCAGCTCCGAAGTATCCATCTTCACCACGATGCGCTTGCTGTCCGGAGACCACGTCAGCGTGTCCACCTGATAGCTATGCTGATGCGGCAACGGCGGATGCTTGGAATCTCCCGGATCGCTGGGCTCTTCGTCAGGAGCGAAGGGCACAGGCGAAAACTTGTCTCCATCAATAATCTTTCGTGCCTTCCCATCAACCTCGGCCACCCAGAAATCATCGTGCTCCACAATTAATTTTTTAATTCGCTTCATCCGCTCGACGGCGTACACCACATGATTGTCCTGCGAAATTGCAAACGCCTGCACATCCTGATCGAACACCGCCACCTGCTTTATTTCCGCCAAGCCCAGCATCGGGATCGAAAGAACGAAAACGACAACGAACCAAAACAGCAACGAGGAGAAGGGGACTGGCCTGATTTTCGGTGGCATCACTTGTCTTTCGTCTCCCCGGGCTTTTTCTGAATCCGCCGAATTTCCTCCAGCCGCAACCGTATCCGCGCCTCAAATCCCTGATCCGTAGGCTGATAGTAAATCCGCCCCGCCAAGCTTTCCGGCAGACAACTCATGTCCGTAACCTTATCCTCAAAATCGTGAGCGTACTGATATCCCTGCCCGTAACCAACATTTTTCATGAGACCCGTTACCGCATTCCGAATCTGCAGCGGCACCGGCTCAGCCATCGTGCTCTGCAAATCTTCCTGCACCTTGCCGTAAGCTTTGTACACGGCATTCGATTTCGGCGCGAGCGACAAATACACCGCCGCCTGCGCCAAAGCCAAATGCCCCTCCGGCGGCCCCAGCAGCTCAAACGCCTGCATCGCCGCCATGGTGACCTCCACCGCATTCGGCTCCGCCAATCCAATATCCTCACTAGCCATGCGCACTAGGCGCCGCGCGATATACAACGGATCCTCACCAGACTCGATCATCCGCGCCAGCCAATACAAAGCCGCATCCGCATCCGAATTCCGCACCGATTTGTGCAACGCCGAAATCAAATTGAAATGTTCTTCGCCGGACTTGTCATAAGGCAGCAACTTCCGCTGCAGCACATCCTCGAGCCGCTCCTGCGTCAAAACCCGCCGGCCTTCCGGCCCAGGCTCCGTCCCCATCACCAAAGCTTCCAAAGTGTTGTAAGCCGCCCGCGCATCTCCATTCGCCAAAATCGCGATGCGATGCAGTATCTCCAGATTCGCCGCCACATTCAGTTTTCCCAGACCGCGCGCGTCGTCCGCCAGCGCCCGCTCCAGCAGCGAAACAACCTGCTCCGCCGTATGCGCCTTCAACACATACACTTTCATCCGCGAAAGCAGCGGCGCAATCACTTCGAACGAGGGATTCTCAGTAGTAGCGCCAATCAACAAAATATTTCCCGCCTCCACGTGCGGCAAAAATGCATCCTGCTGTGCGCGATTGAAACGGTGTACCTCATCCACAAATACAATCGTCCGCCGCCCATACCTCCGCGTGGCCTCCGCCCTGGCCATCACTTCCTTAATTTCTTTGATTCCGGAAAGCACCGCGCTGAAAGGTATGAACTCCGACTTCGTAGTCCGCGCGATAATCCGCGCCAAAGTAGTCTTCCCGCACCCCGGAGGTCCCCACAACAACATCGAACTCAAATCGTCGCGCTCAATCTGCACCCGCAACGGTTTCCCCGCCCCCAACAATTCTTCCTGCCCAATAAACTCATCCAAACTCTGCGGACGCATCCGATCAGCCAGCGGCCGCCCCGCCGGCGATTCGTCCTCAGGTTGTACAGCTTGAAATAGGCCCATGGTTAATACCACTCAGCATCAATTTTGAAGTTCATCGGCTTTTATCAGTGTTCATCTGCGGTAATGCCTTTCCTCTGCCGTGCCGCCTCGTACAAAACCACAGACGCCGCCACCCCCGCATTCAACGACTCCACCCCAGCGCTCATCGGAATCGAAATCCGCGCATCCGCCACATGCTCGATCTCCCGCGGCAATCCAGCTCCCTCGTTCCCAATAAATATCGCCACAGCCTCACGCAAATCCGCCCCCGCGCCGCTCACACCAGCAGAATGCGAACTGGCCGCCACGATCTTAACCCCCGCCACCCTCAACTGCGCCAAAAGCACCGGAATCGCCATTCCGCGCAAAATAGGAAACCGCAATCCAGATCCTGCCGACGCCCGCAAAGCCTTCGGCGACCAGGGATCCGCACTCCCGCGCGTAGTCACTACCCCAGTAGCCCCAAACGCCTCCGCCGACCGCACAATCGTCCCAATATTCCCCGGATCCTGCACCGCCGCCGTCACCACCACTAGCGCAGCATCGCCGCGCAACGCGCCGTCCGCCCGAGCCGCCCCGCGCACCACATCATCAAACTCCCAAGCACGCTGCCGAAAAAGCGCCGCCACTCCCTGCGGCGTCTCCGTCCCCGCCACCGACGCAAACAATTTCTCAGTAGTCCGCATCATCCGCGAACGCGGAATCCCCGCCTCACTCTCACTCGCCGCGCGCAAAATCCGGTCCAGGTCCGCCTCGCCCGCCTCGCTCACCAGCAGCGCCTCCGCCTCCAGCCCCGAACGCAGCGCGTCCTCCACCAGCTTCGGCCCCTCGACGCCACTCGGCTCGCCCTCAGAGGGGCCGGTCCCGCGCAAAGCCGCGCGAAATATCTTCAGCCACTTATTCTCGCGGCTGGTAATCGTCTCTTCACTCAAGTGCGAAGCCACGCCCCCAGCCTAGCAAACGCCCAACCCGCAGTCGAGTCATCCGAACCCACAGCTCTAGCCTTTGATGCCGCCTTGCGTCAATCGCAACCAGTATGATAGCTTGCCAAGCGAACTTGAGGCGTAACCCGCAGAGAGTGATCACTTGCCCGTCGAAGTCCTGAAAATTTCTGCCGCAACTCCGGAACAACACGTGGTGGACTACGCTGCCGGTTTCATCAAACGCGGCCAGGTAGTCGGCGTTCCCACCGACACCTTCTACGGCCTCGCCGCCGACCCGTTCAATCTAGCGGCAATCGAAGCCGTCTTCCGCGTAAAAGGCCGCCCCGAAACCAAAGCGCTCCCAATCCTAGTCAGCTCCATCGAACAAGCAGTCACGCTAATCCGCGATGTCCCCGACTCATTCCTGACCCTCGCGCACAAATTCTGGCCCGGCGCCCTCACCCTGGTAGTAGAAGCCACCCATCGCCTGCCATTGAAAGTCACCGGCAACACCGGCCGCGTCGCTCTGCGCTGGGCCAACATGGCCGTGCCCACAGCAATCATCGAAGCCGTCGGCGCTCCCATCACCGGCACTAGCGCCAATCTTTCCGGCTTTCCCAGCTGCACCGCCGCCAATCAGATCGTAAAGCAATTAGGCGATCGCCTCCCCCTGGTCCTCGACGCAGGCGACACCGGCGGCATCCTGGCCTCAACAATAGTCCGCCTAGACGGCCACCATTGGAACGTGGTCCGCGAAGGCGCCATCCCCGAATCCGAAATCAAACAAGCGCTGCACGATTGACGATGCGACAAGCATCGTCATCCTGAGACCGGCGCCTTTGCTTCTAGCCGGCCGAAGGATCTCTCACGTCTTTCTCTGCGCCCTCCGCCTTTGCTCTGTGTACCCGTATTAAGTCTTTCCACTAACACTCCTACTTCAAAAACGCAGTATCCAAAAAATCGTAATCTCCTCCAGGCGAAAGCGCGATCCCCCCAAGCCGATCCCGATACACGCAAACATTATCCACATACCACAAATTAATATATGGCTCATCGAGAGCCACAATCTCCTGCACCCGCGCCAAAATCTCCTTCCGCTTCCCCTGATCCATCTCGACCCGCGACTCGTCCAACAAAACATCCAGCTGCGCATTCCGATAATGCCCACGATTCCATCCAAGAGGCGGCATTTTCCTCGAACTAAACACAGACTCGAAAAGATCCGGATCGTTGTTTCCCCCGACCCACCGCAACGTGTACATCTGAAAACTCCCCCGCGTGATATCCGCATAGAAAGTTGCGAACTCCAGCGGCCGCAACTCCAGCATCACTCCCACGCGCTTCCACTGATCCGCGATTGCCTCACTCGTCAAGCGCGCAAATTCATCGGTCGAGGTCTTCAGCGTCAATCGCAACCGCACGCCATCCTTCGCCCTCGGATAACCAGCCGCATCCAGCATTTTCTCCGCTCGCGCAGGATCGAAATCGTACTGCTGCACGTCCGCATCAAACGCCCAATGGTTCGGCGGCAGCAAACTCTGCGCAAGGCGCGCCTGCCCGCGCAGTAAGTACTTGATGATCGTTGAGCGATCCGTCGCATAAGCTAGCGCCTGCCGCACCTCGCGCTTCGCCAAAATCGGATCTTCCAAATTGAACGACAAATACGCCATCGAACTCCCCGGCTCCTGCAGCGCCGCGAGCCCACGTTCCTTCGCCAAAGTCACCACCATGTCCGGCGTCAGGGAGTTGATCGCCACATCTCCCGATCCTTTTCGCAATTCCAGAGCACGCACGGTAACGTCCGGCACAATCCGCATCCGCAGTCGCTCGATCTTCGGCGCCACGCCAAAATAATTCTCATTGCGCTCCAGCACGATTTCTTCGTCCGTCGCTGCGCTTACAAAACGGAAAGGTCCCGTGCCAATCGGATGCTGCGCCATCTCTGCGCCCGATCCCCGCGGAACGATCCCGATTCCCGGCGCGCTAAGGTTCCAGAGCAGGGAAGCGTAAGGTTCACTCAGGCGTATGACTACGGTGTCGTCATCTGGTGTTTCGACCGACGTCACCAGCCTATATGTCTGCCGCTTGGGAGTTTTTAAGGGGCCGGAAATAACAGTATCGAGTGTGTATTTGACGTCCCCCGATGTCAGCGGCCGCCCATCGTGAAATTTCACACCGCGCCGAAGATGAAACACGTACGTTTGTGGGTCAGGCAGCTCCCAAGATTGCGCCAGGTCGGGAATCACTTTCATTTCCGCGTTGCGCCCAACAAGACTCGAAAAAATCAGCCCGTCCACATGCTCCGAATAAGCGTCAGCTCCAATCCGCGGATCAAGATTGGTGGGAGCGGACTCCAACAAGAAATTAACCGTGCCGGAATCAGCGGAAGTATTCGCCGAGCCGCAACCGCCCAGCAGAAGCCCCGCGCCACACAGCAACGCGCCCGCCACGCCACGCAAAAATCCCGCGCGTGAATTCCTAGCGCGCGTGGCCGTACACCAATTTTCCCATAATCGCAGATCGCTTCGCCCCAGTAGCCGAGGGCAAATTATTCGCGCGCCCATGAAACGCCTCATACGCCAAAACCGCGAAGGCCAGCGCCTCTTTCGCCTCCGCCGGCACGCCGAATCGCGACGACGGCACAATCTCAATCCCCGGCAAAGCCGCCCGCAGTTGCGCCATCAACAAAGGATTCTTCGTCCCGCCTCCCGCCACAATCAACTCATTGACCCGAACGCGCGAAAAAATAAATCGCCGGAACGCATCTGCAATCGAAAGCGCCGTAAAAATCGTAGCCGTGCGCACCAAATCCTCCGTACGCGCGCGCCGCTTTCGAGCCCACGCCATAAGCTCGTCCGCATACTCCATCCCAAATTGCTCGCGCCCCGCAGTTTTCGGCGGCGGCAAACGCAAATAAGCACCGCGCAACATCATCTCCAGCAACGGCCGAATCACCTGCCCGCGCAAAGCAATCCGGGCCCCGCGATCGTAAGCCGTCCGACGCTTGGTGGTGCGCTCCACCAGCGCATCAATGATCATGTTACCGGGCCCGGTATCAAACGCAAACACATCCTCAGGCCGCGCAGCCCGTGGAATCACGGCAACGTTCGCGATCCCCCCAATATTCAATGCCACGCGCCCCAGCTTCGCATCCCGGTACAGCAAATAATCCACAAACGGCACCAGCGGCGCCCCCTGTCCGCCCGCCGCCATGTCCGCTGGACGAAAATCCCCAATCGTCGCCACTCCCGTCCGCGCCGCAATAATGCTAGGCTCCCCAATCTGCAAAGTCGAAGCCACTCGCCGCCCGCCTAAAAACAGCGCCGTCGCCCCCTGATGAAAGATCGTCTGCCCGTGCGACCCGATCAATCCAATCGCACGCAAAGGCACACGCCACCGCCGGCAAGCAGCGATAGCCGCAGCCGCAAACTCCTCCCCCAGCAAGAAATTCAGTTGGCTGATTTCGGCCGTAGAAGCAATCCCGCCATTGGCAAGCCGCAATATCGCCGCACGCACCCGTGCAGGGAACCGCACATGGTGATGTCCTTCAAGTTTGATCGAAAGGGAAGGGGGCGCCCCGGAAATACGCACCAAGGCGACATCAATCCCGTCCGCCGAAGTGCCAGACATCATTCCCAGTACGCGCATCTCGCTTCTGAGTCTAGAAGCCCGAACACGCAGTTTACAACCGCGATCTCACGAAGGGTTTACACATTGCCACACGCTCAATCTCAGATTAGGCGCCACTCGAACGCGCAGCCACGGTAGGGGCGCTGCTTGTGAATCGCGCTACCGCGCGATTCATCCTGAGAACCGGCAGCGCCGGTTCGAAGGGCTGCGCCCCAACTTGCCCGGGCGTCACATTTCCTCGGACCGCGTTTGCTTTTGAATTTGTGAATCGCGGTACAGCGCGATTCATCCTGAGATCCCGCTGTGCGGGATCGAAGGGTAGCGGCTACTTCAGGCGGGCGAAGTTGCGTTGCCCGTGCCGCGCCCTCACGAAAGCTGTTTCTGCAACGCCGCCAATAAATTCATCGCCTCCAACGGAGTAAGCTTATTCAAATCCGCCGACCGCAAAGCCTCCACGACCGAAGCATCAATCGCCGCAAAATGAGTCTGCTCCTGCACCGCCACTCCAGCCCCAGGTGAAAGCTCCAACGTCAACTTCTCCTCACTCTGCTCATGCCTCCGCAAAATCTCCCGCGCCCGCGCAATCACCTCATTCGGCAATCCTGCCAAACGCGCCACCTCAATCCCATAGCTTTTATTCGCGCTCCCAGCCTCCACCCGCCGCAAAAAAATAATTTCGTTCCCAGCCTCCTGCACCGACACATGCACATTCCGCACGCCCGGCAAAAGCTGCTCCAGCTCCGTCAACTCATGATAATGCGTGGCAAAAAGCGTCCGCGGCCGCGCCCCCGAATGAAGCGCCTCCACCACCGCCCAAGCAATAGACAATCCATCAAAAGTGGCTGTCCCGCGCCCCACCTCATCCAAAAGCACCAAACTAGCCGCCGTAGCCGTATTCAAAATCGCCGCCACCTCGCTCATCTCCACCAAAAACGTGGATCGCCCCCGCGCCAAATTATCCGAAGCCCCAATCCGCGTGAACACCCGATCCAATAATGGCAATTTCGCCGACGCCGCCGGCACAAACGATCCCAGCTGCGCCAAAATCGAAATCAAAGCCGCCTGCCGCAAATAAGTGGACTTACCACCCATGTTCGGCCCAGTAATCAAAAGCAAAAATTGCGTTTCATCATCCAAATACAAATCGTTCGGTACAAACCGCTCGCCCCGCTCCTCCAAAAGTTTCTCAATCACCGGATGCCGTCCACCCGCGATCAACAAAACCCCACGCTTTCCTTTTTTTCCCAGCACAGTCTCGGTAAACTCCGGCCGCGAATAGTTCCGCGAAGCCGCAATGCGCGCAAAATTCACCAGCACGTCCAATTGCGCAATCCCCGCCGCCACGCGCCGCAAACGCCCCGCCTCCCGCGCGATCGCTTCGCGGATTTCCATGTACAACCGCCGCTCGATGTCCAGCACGCGCTCTTCCGCGGACAATACTTTCCGCTCATGCTCCTTCAGTTCCGTTGAAGTAAACCGCTCCGCATTCACCAGAGTCTGCTTGCGCTCATAATCCGCTGGCGCCAAATGCAAATTCGGCTTAGATATCTCAATATAGAAACCGAAAATCTGGTTGTAGCGAATCTTCAGCGAGCCAATCCCAGTCCGCTTCCGCTCGCGCTCCTCCATGGACGCAATAATCTGCCGCCCCTGCCGCGTAATATCGTGCAACTCGTCCAGCTCAGCATTGAATCCCCGCCGGATCACGCCAGGATCGCTAGGCACCGCCGGAGGATCATCCGCGATCCCGCGCGCAATCATCTCCCGCACGTCAGCCATATCATCGAGTTGTTCGCGCAGCGCAGCCAGCCGCCCGTGGCCACGCGCAGCCACCGGCGCAACCAACGGCTCCAGCAACGAGCGCAACATCGGAATCTTCTCCAGCGACTGCCGCAACGCCAGCAAATCCCGCGGAGTCGCCACCCCCAAAGTAATCCGGCTAGTCAATCGCTCCAGATCCAGTATCCCCTCGAGCGTCCGATGAGTTTCTTCGCGCTCCACAGTCCGCGATTTCAATTCGCCCACCGCGTTCAAACGATCCTCAATCTCCGCAAGCGAAATCTCCGGACGCAAAATCCACCCACGCAGCAGCCGCGCCCCCATCCCCGTAGCAGTCTCATCAATCGCCTTCAGCAAAGTCGCCGAAGCATCATCCCCCGCCGAAGGCTCGACCAATTCCAAATTCCGCACGGTCACCGCATCCAAAATCATCGAATCCTGTTGATCGTAATATGCCATGCGGTCCAGATGCTCGAGGCCAGCCCCCGCCGGCCGCAATGAAGGATTCGTAACCGAATCTTCCGCCGTCCGCGCCCCAATCGCCGAAGTCTCGCGCAAATAATGCACCAGCACCCCAGCCGCAGCCGTCGCCGATGCATGCCCGTTCAACCCAAATCCTTCCAAAGTCGCCACCCGAAAATGCTGCTCCAGCATCCGCGCAGCGTAATTCGGCTCGAACACCCATTCATCCAGCCGTGTCTCTACCGCCCCCAACCCATCCATCTCCGCCGGCAAAGTAACCGGAAACAACGTCACCGCCCGAGCCAACAGCACTTCGCGCGGCCGCAAAATCCCTAACTCATCCCGCAACCGCGCCTCCGCCTTCTCCCCGCAAAATTCCGTAGCCCGAAATTCGCCAGTCGAAAGATCCACAAACGCCAACCCAATCACCGGTTCTCCGCCACGCCCGCTACTTCTCGCTCCCGCCTCCGCACCAGAACCAACGCCAGCGCCGCCTCGCGTTGCCGCCGTAGCTCCCGCGGCTACACCAGTCGCCGCACTCCGCGCCACCGCCGCCAAATAATTATTTTCCTTAGCCCCCACGAGCCCCGAACCGCTAGCTGTCCCCGGTGTCAAAACCCGTATCACTTCCCGCCGCACAATTTTCTTGCCCGGCCCCGGCACCTCCATCTGCTCGCAGATCGCCACCTTGTGTCCCGCCCGTATCAATCGCGCAATATAATTTTCCGCCGCATGATAAGGCACGCCGCACATCGGCACCGCCTGCCCCTTCTCTTTATTCCGCGCCGTCAAAGTAATCTGCAGCAAACGCGAAGCCACCACCGCATCGTCGTAAAAAAGCTCATAGAAGTCCCCCAAACGAAAAAGCAGCAAAGCACCGGGATGCTGCTTCTTCACCGCATGATATTGCTGCATTAAGGGGGTAGTAGGTTCGTTCATGAACAAGCCACGTGCTCAAGCGGCTGGATCAGCAAAAATCACCAGTCGAGGGCACGAAGAATAAATAGATTATGCTGGCACCCCATCTGCTTTGGCAACAACCGCTCTATACTATCCGCATGCCCCAACGCGAAAAGACAAAATCCGAAATCGAAATCAAGCTCCGCATCACCAACATCCCCGAAATCCTGCACAAAATAAAAAAGCTGCGCGCTATCCCGCAAGCGCGCCTCCAAGAACAAAACATCCTCTATGACACTCCCCAATCCCACCTTCGCCGTCGCAAAATGCTCCTCCGCCTCCGCATCGAAACCCCAGCCAACCGCAACGCCGCATCCAACCGCGGCGCGGAATGTGTAATCCTCACCGCGAAAGCCCCCCCGCCGCGCGGCGAAAAGACCAACCCATCTCGCTACAAAATCCGTTCCGAACGCGAACAACCCGTCCCCCAATCCTCCCACCGATACGCAAAAGCCCTAATGTCCCTAGGCTTCCGCCCCACGTTCCGGTACGACAAATTCCGCACCACCTTCCGCCTCACAGCTCTCCACCTGGACCTGGATGAAACACCCGCAGGCACGTACCTCGAACTAGAGGGCTCACCCAAAGCGATCGATCGCGCCGCAAATGCCCTAGGCTTCACAAAGCATGCGTACCTCCGCGCCACCTATTGGGATCTTTACGCCGCCGCGTGCCGTAGCCGCGGCACAAAGCCAAAAAATATGCTCTTCCCCGCGAAATAATTCGCAAAATCCCCACTCTTCGCTTGACAAACTTTCCATCTGCATTTACTAGTCAATTGGGACTAACGCTAAAGCACAACAGCACAACGCAATGGAGCTGCCGTCCAATTCGGAACCGGGAAGTCACCGCCTCGCCGGGCACGCACAACCAGCTCGGCTAGGGCAGGGAACTTCCCCGCACGTATCGGTTCGCTGGACCTGCGAATTATGCGGGGACAGGGAGGCGAGGCCCGGCCTGTAGCAACGAGGGGCGATTTCTGCGCGCCCGTGGCCGGCACCATCCTCCGGCCCGGGCTTTTTTTTTGCCCGCACGCACACGCACCACGAAGGAGCACCCATGCTGCACGCCACAGAAATCATCGGCGCCGAAACCTACGACTCTCTCGGCAACTACGTCGGCCGCGTGAAAGAAATGTTCGTCGAGCCCGCCGACCAACCCAATCGCGTAGCCCACCTCCTCCTCAGCCGCGGCCAATATCGCCCCCTGGTCGCCCGCTACGATCAAATCGCCTCAGTCGCCCCAGGCCGCATCACCCTCACCACCGACGAATCGGCTCTCACGCTCTATCAACCCAACGAAGCCTGGCTGGCCGTAAGAAAAGACCTCCTCGACCAACAAATAATCGATACCAACGGCCGCAAAGTTGTCCGCGTGAACGACATCGATCTCTCCGACCAGCGCACCAACGGCAACACCGAACTCCGCATCACCCAAGTGGACGTCGGCCTTCCCGGCGCAGTCCGCCGCCTGCTGCAGGGAATCGTCCCTCCCATGGCCATCCGCCAAATCCAACTCAAACTCCCGCCGCGCAAAATTCTATGGGAATTTGTGAACCTCGTCGAACCCGACCCCCTCCGCCGCGTAAAACTCCGCCTGTCCAGCCAAAAACTCGAAGCTTTGCACCCCGCCGACCTCGCCGACATCATGGAAGAGCTTTCGCCCGACGAGCGGCAGGGCATCATCAGCTCCCTAGACGAAGAAACCGCCGCCGAAACCATCGCCGAACTCGACAAGCGCCTGCAAACGCAA
>Ga0210390_10001079_pt1 | contig 27172 bp, 27 predicted proteins | sample IncBWH11OmetaG_FD_161050 | JGI IMG/M metagenome (GOLD analysis project Ga0210390, IMG submission 161050) | Forest soil microbial communities from Barre Woods Harvard Forest LTER site, Petersham, Massachusetts, United States - Inc-BW-H-11-O ... | reverse complement strand
GTCGCGAACGCGGCCGCGGGCTGAAACTCTCCGCTTCATGTCCAAAGTCTGGACAGCACCAAGTCAAATCCATCTGTGCAAAACCTTTCATATTGACGAGCAGCCGTGAAGACGAGAAACTTCTCCTGGATCAGCGCTCGGAGTGCATTGTCCTGCGATGAATGCGCCGAACCAGGATCCCCTCCCGATATGAACTTAAGAGTATGCCGAGGTGAGCCCGTTACAATAAAATTCTAGGTACGCTCTCGATATCTCAAGGCCTGAATTAAACATCAAAGTTGCGCTCATTACGTACAAGCCTCAACGCGCGTCACAATTGTGCTGAAACATGAACAGTTGACGAACCCTGGAGGATCTTATGCTGGCGAAACTAAGCTACCGACACCGTTCTGTTGATTTGATCCGAACCAACCGATTGGGACTTCCAAGCCTGTTCTGTCTATTCTGCTTCATCCTGTGCACGGCGCTGCTCAGTTCAGGGACGGATGTGGTTACCTATCACAACGATATCGCACGCACCGGTCATAATTTGGAGGAGACGATCCTGACCACCGGCAACGTCAACTCCTCAAGCTTCGGAAAGCTGTTTACCTCTCCCGTGGACGGAATCATTGATGCGGAACCTTTGTATCTTTCGGCGGTCTCCATTCCGGGCAAGGGAACACACAATGTCATCTACGCGGTTACCGAGAACGACAGCGTATACGCCTTCGATGCTGACACCGGGGCTTTGCTGTGGCAAGTGTCCGCGTTGGGCTCGGGCGAGTCTCCCTCCGATAATCATAGCTGCGGTCAGATCAGTCCGCAGATTGGTATAACTTCTACTCCGGTCATCGATCGCTCCAGCGGTCCGCACGGCACCATCTATGTGGTTGCCATGAGCAAGAATTCCTCGAAATACTTCCAGCGCATTCACGCTCTGGACATGACCACCGGGGCGGAAGAATTCGGTGGTCCGGTTACGGTTGCGGCGAAGTATAAGGGCACCGGCGACAACAGTCATCACGGTTACGTCATTTTTGATCCTGCCCAGTACGCGGAGCGGCAGGGATTGCTCTTGCTGAACCATGTCATCTATACGGGCTGGACTTCCCACTGTGACTTTCGGCCGTACACGGGATGGTTGATCGGTTACAACGAACACACGCTGGCCCAAACCAGTGTGCTGGATGTCACGCCCAATGGCAGTGAGGGATCGATCTGGCAAGCGGGAACCGGGATCGCCGCCGATGGACAGAATCTTTTTTTTCTCGATGCTAACGGCACATTTGACACCAGCCTGAACCAGAAAGGTTTCCCCATCAAGGGCGACTACGGAAACGGTTTCCTCAAAGTCTCAACCGTCAGCAAACTTCACGTGGTTGACTACTTCAACATGTACAACACGGTGAACGAGTCAGACAACGATACCGACCTGGGTTCCGGAGGCGCGTTGGTACTGCCCCCGATGAACGATGTCAACGGGAAGACCCGGCACTTGGCCATCGGGGCGGGTAAAGACCAGAACATCTACATCGTGGATCGGAGCAACATGGGAAAGTTCAATCCCAACAACGACAATGCCATTTATCAGGAGATTGATGGAGTTCTCGCCGGCGGCATATGGGGCGCGCCGGCCTATTTCGATGGAAATATCTACTACGGTCCGGTAGGAAACAACCTGCTGCAATTCCGGTTCTCGAAAGCCAAACTATCACTCTCTCCGCATTCGAGAAGCGTAGCTTCGTTTACCTATCCCGGCACCACCCCGAGTGTCTCCGCTAACGGAGCCAGCAACGGCATCGTCTGGGCAATCGAGCACAGTGACCCTAACGATGTTCTCCATGCCTACGACGCCACCAACCTGGCGAACGAATTGTACAATTCCAGCCAGGCGGGAAATCAACGGTATCAATTTGGCACCGCCAGCCACTTTGGAACCCCGCTGATCGTCAACGGAAAAGTCTATGTGGGCACGGCCACAAATGTTACTGCCTTCGGGCTCCTGCACTAAAGCCATTTAAGCTTTCGCGATCATGCTTGGCCGCGGGCCTCAAACCACCGAGGCCAGAGCTTTGCGCGATTCGCGCCGTGGCGTGCGCTCTGGGATCAAGGCCAGCCGCTTGAGCAGCAACTTTTCCCGTGCCATGGCCACCGCCAGCGCCCCTACCTCGGTTGTCAACGCTGCGCGCAGGTCGAGGATCCGGCAGCCAAGCTGCACTCGCGCGCGCAGTTCCTCCGCCTGCACCGGCTTGGTGACGTAGTCGTCCGCCCCCGTTCGCAGGCCCGCAAGAATATCCGCCGGGCTGTTTCTCGAAGTCAGCAGAATTACGTAAATTCCCGCGGTTCGCCGATGGGCTCGTAAATGCCGGCATACCTCCAGGCCAGTCAAGCCCGGCATCACCCAGTCGAGGATGGCGAGAACCGGCCCGTCTTCTTCCTGTAGACCGGCCAGCGCCGCATTCCCGTCTTCGGTCACGGTGAGCTCGAATTCGGCGGACAGCAGTTGCACTAGAAGCTTGCGAAAAAGTGGTTCATCTTCAGCGATCAGAATTTTCACGGCGACACTCCTCACAGGCTCGCCACGGTACCCACTGCGACGGCGAACCCTCATCTATTAGCAATATCGGCCTCTAAGCCCGAGAACTTTAGTACCGAAGCGCCGTCGCAATAGGCCCCAAAATCGACTGTGGCCTCGTGCCCTTATCCCCTATCTCCTGTGGTGTTTCCGCATGGGGCTCGCATTTGTAAAATCTTTGCGATCATCTGACATAACTCCGTAGACCGCCCCCAAAGGCGATATACTCAGGTCACAGAATCCTGGGGGTGGGTCATGTGGACCCCGCGTTTTCGTTGCGCCTTTCTCATCTTCGTTTTGAGCGCTTCTTCTGCTTTGGCCCAGCACGGGGGAGGCAAGCCTTCCGCAGGTTCCCCAGGCTCAGTTGGCTCCACAGGTTTTCCTCCCGCGGCTCCCGCCTCGGTGGGCTCGGCGATCTACGTCTCCGGCAAAGTGGTTCTGGATGACGGAACGGAACTGACCGAGCCGGCGATGATTCAAACCATCTGTCGCGGCCGCAGGCACAGCGAAACCTACAGCGACGTGAATGGCAGCTTCAGCTTTCGCTTTGGCGATCCTACCCAGGGTTCGGCAGCTGCGATCAGTGATGCCAGCAGTTCGAACGTGAATAGTCCCATGCACGCACAGTCGGCGCCGGATTTGCAGGATTGTGAACTCCAGGCCGAACTGGCAGGCTTTTCTTCCAAAGCAGTGGAACTCAACAACAGCATGGGCCTGATGAATAGCATCGATGTGGGCCGCGTCCCCCTTCACCGCCTGGCTCATGTCGAGGGCACCAGTATCAGCGTAACCAGCGCCCTGGCTCCGCCTGCGGCCAAGAAGGCTTTCGCAAAAGGGCTCGAGCAGGAAAAAAAGAGCAAGTGGGAGGATGCCCAGAACTCATTCGAGAAAGCAGTCCAGATTTATCCTCGTTATGCCACGGCGTGGTATCAGCTGGGACGCCTGCAATTGCGCAAGAACGACGGCCCTTCCGCCAAGCACTCCTTCGAGCAATCCGTGGCCGCCGATCCCAAATACGTCAATCCTTACGACGGATTGGCGCAGTTAGCCATGCAGGCCAGCGACTGGAAGAATGTTATTGATATTACCGGCAAGCTGGTCAGCTTGAACCCGGTAAATTTTCCTGACGCCTACTACGACGCTGCCGTCGCCAATTGCAACCTGAAGAATTTTGATGACGCGGAAAAGAGCGCGTTGCAGGGCATCCGAGTGGATGAAGCCCACCAGATTCCAAGACTGCAATACCTACTCGCCATGATTCTCGCGCAGAAACAGAACTACCAGGCTGCCGCCGAGCACATGCAACTATTTCTCAACCTGGCCAAACGACCCGAAGACATCGACCTCGGCAAAAAGGGCCTGGCCGAAATCCAGAAGTCTTCCGCCAGCGCCCAGCCCCCAACCGCGGACCAGGATAAAGACAAATAAGGCGAGGATAAATTTCACTCCACACAAAAGCGGGTGCCCTACCTTTCTCGCGTTCTCCGCGAGGGGGCGGGGCTCCGACCGGTTTGGGAAGAATCAACAGAGTGCACAGCAGGTTTTGTGCAAACCCATTCCTAATTCTGCTACCATGAGCCCACTTGGAAACTAGAACTCCAGCCATGTCTTCAGCGCGGTGGTCGAGAGCGTGGTGAGAGCTGGGAATCGTAGGTGCCCTGGGAACGTCGGTATTCCGCTTGTCGTTTCCGGGCAACGCGACTGCGGCAGGAGCTTGGTGTGAGTGATCCAGAGAGATCCGTGCGGGTGCGCCGGAGCAGGTCGCGACAGAGAAGGCGAGTTCGCCGAACCATCTTTCTGTTTGCGCTGCTCGGCCTCGTCTACCTTGGCGCCTGGTGGACTTTTTCGGTTCGCTCTTCCCCTGCTAACCCAGAACAAGCCGATCTTAAGTGGACGCAAGGCGACCTGAGCCAGAACCTGGCGGTGCTGGCGAGAACGTCGGTCTCCGCTCCCATTGCGCTTCCGCGGCGCGTGATTTATCCCTATTCCGTGATTCCGGGAGGAGTGCAAACCGCGGACGATCTCCGCCAGGTGAGTGAGCACGATAGCGTCGTCGGCAGCCACTACGCCGGCTTTGATTTTCGCCGCGCCAGAATCGTGGAACTCGACCAGCCCAAGCTGGTTTATCTTTCCTACCGCATGGGAAACAGAGTTTTTTGGACGGGGAAGAGAATCAGCCTGCACAAAGGCGAGAAGCTGATCACTGATGGCCGGACCACCGCGCGCACCCGCTGTGCCAACCAGATTTCAGAAACCGCGCAGCCCGCAGTCTCGCTGGCGGAGCCTCCCGCGGCAAGATTCGAGGAGCCATTCGACGGCACGGCCGGGCAAATTCCATTCCCCGGAGACTTCAACGCTATGGGCCCAGCGCGCGAACTGGCTGGCCTCGGCGCCGCGGGTCCTCCGGGGTTGCAAAGTTCAACCTTCGGCCCACTCCCGGGAGGAGGCCTTCCCCCAGTTTTTCCGCCCCCGATTCCGTCCAAGGGCTGCGCGCCCGCACAGGGCAAGGAAGCAGCTGCACTCGAATCAGGGAAGAACAATCCCTGCCACTCTCACAAGTCCCCGCCGACGGTTCCTGAGCCCATGACCATTGTGCTGGTTTCCTCGGGCATCGCGGGAATCTACTGGCGGCGGCGAAAGGTCGCAGCCAAACACTAGCCTACAATTGCATGCGAGTTGCGGTCACAGTATCGGCTCCGTTTAGCTCACGTGCTCTGAGTTTTGCCGGAGGAATTAGACGTGCGCCGTTTCCTGTTTGCCGGATGCTTTATAATTTTTGCTCTTTCCATGACATCCAGTCTCGCTGCCGCGCAATCTATACAGTTGTTCGTGGATCTCAGCGATGCGCCCCGCAATATCTTCCACTCGCGGCTGACCATTCCGGTTAAGCCCGGACCGTTCACGCTGGTTTATCCCAAATGGATTCCCGGCAATCACCGTCCCTCTGGGCCAATCGCCAATGTCACTGGGGTCAAGATGGAAGCCGCTGGGCAAACCCTGGCGTGGCAACGCGATCCTGTAGACATGTATGCCTTCCACGTCGATGTGCCCGCGGGCGCGAGTGAGCTGCAGGTCTCGCTCGATACCATTACCAATGACGGCAGCGCTGGCGCGAGCGGACCGGCAGCGACTACCAATGTTGTCGACTTGAACTGGAACCAGGTCGTGCTTTATCCGCAGGGCGCGAGTTCGGATGAAGTGCGGGTGGAGGCGTCGGTCACTCTACCGCAACGATGGAAATTCGGGACCGCTTTGCCGGTCGCTACTGTCACCAAGGGCGGTACGAATGAGTTCATTCGTTTCAAACCTGTCTCATTGACTACGCTGATCGATTCGCCCCTGATCGCGGGCGTTTATTACCGCCAAATCGAACTCACGAAGCCGGGAGAAACTCCCGTGCACGTCATCGACATGGTCAGTGAGAGCGAGGCTGGACTGGCGATGGCTCCCGCGGACGAGGCTGCGTACCGCAAGCTGGTGGCGGAGACCGGGGCGCTGTTCGGAGCGCGGCATTATCTCGAATACCATTTTCTTCTGACGCTCAGCGACGAGGCTGGCCATCACGGCGTGGAGCATCATCAGTCCAGCGACAACAGCGTGGCGGAGCGCATGCTCCTTGACCCCGATCAGCATCTGATGGAAGCGGGCCTGCTGCCGCACGAGTTTACGCATTCTTGGAATGGAAAATATCGCCGACCTGCGGGACTGGCGACACGCAATTATCAGGATCCCATGGTGGGCGATCTGCTTTGGGTGTACGAGGGGCTCACCGAATATCTGGGCACTGTGCTGACGGCGCGCTCCGGGCTGTGGACGCCGGAACAATATCGCGAAGCCCTGGCGGAAACTGCGGCAATGCTCGACCATCGCGCAGGGCGCACCTGGCGCCCACTGGAGGATACGGCGCGGTCGGTGCAGATTTTGCGGATGGCGGGGCCGGAGTGGCAGAGTTGGCGGCGCGGGCTGGATTATTATCCGGAGGGACAACTGATTTGGCTGGAGGTGGACACGATCATCCGCCAGCAGAGCCACGGGCAGAAGTCACTCGACGATTTTTGCCGTCTTTTTCATGGCGGGGAAAGCGGTCCTCCGAAGGTTCTACCTTACACCTTTGACGACCTGGTGCGGGCGATGAATCAGGTTGTGCCATATGAGTGGGCCACTCTTTTGAAAGAGCTGGTGAATTCAACCAAGGCAGGCGCTCCGCTGGGCGGGATCGAACGGGGCGGCTGGCGGCTGGTTTACAACGATCAGCCCAACCTGTTCATCCGCACCAGCGAGAAACTGCGCAAGTCCGCGGATGCTGCTTACTCGCTCGGCTTCGTGGTCAAAGAAGACGGCGAGCTCTCGGACGTGATCTACGGGTCGCCCGCGTACGAGGCGGGGATTGGTCCGGAGATGAAGCTGGTCGCGATCAACGGGCGAGCCTGGTCGAAGGAAGTGTTGCAGGATGCGTTGCGGGCTTCGAAAGACAGCAAGCAACCCATCGATCTGCTGGTGGAAAATGCCAAGTTCTTCAAGACATACTCGGTCGCCTATCACAATGGCATCAGGAATCCGCATTTAGAGCGCAGCGAAGGGGCTGATCTTCTGGGAGAGATTTTGAAGCCGCTGAGCAAGTAGTAGCGCGCCTCCCGTTAGCCGCTGAGTCGTTACGGACCGATCAGGCGGACGGGAACCGGAGAAGTGCCGGAGCCGCCAACGATGGGGGTCACGCCGCTGTTAGTTGAGCTAGAGCTGCAGCCGGCAACATTGAGCACGGTAAGGTTGATATCACCGGCGGTTGTGCCACCCGTTCCGTCCTGGACCTGATTAATAAATGCCTGCATGAATCCGATCACGGTGACGCCGTACGGAGGTCCCGCCTGAAAAACTGTCGTATTCGTGATGTCAACGATCGGAATCGTTACAACTGAGCTGCTGGTCGTGACCACGCTCCCGTTTTGTGGGCCGCTTTGGGCTTTGAACTGATAAGGAGCAGAAGGCCAGGGCCCGGGGTTTTGGAGCAGGTCTTGTCCGCTGGCGGCGTGAATCAGGCATTCTGCGCCATAGGCGCTGGGGCCGTGTTTTCCTCTCGGATTGACCGTGGGATCCCATGTGAAGTTATTGGTCGAACCCCCGCAGGGATAGGGATTCACATCGTGGCACTGAATGCTGTCTTGGTAATCGGGATAATTGAAATCTTCCGTACACGAGGCAGAGGGTGGGCAGACATCGTTGGAGTTCGACGGGCTCTGCACCTTGGCGGGTACGTAGTCGACTTGGGTCGTGCTGTTGTGGGCTTGCGGAAGGGGATCAGTCAAGACGCAAGAATGGTGCGGATGTTGATTGCAATCGGCGGTGAGGTTGAATGTCTTTCCGATTACGCCTGGTTCGATAGCGCCGGTCGCTGGAGTGATGAATTGCGGCGAGGGGAGAATGGCGCTGGTAGGATCGGCGTTGGCAACCAGCCACGGCTTCACGCCCTTCGGTGCGATTGGCGTGAAATTCTGGACGTTCGCAGGATTATAAGCTTCGGCGGTCGCAGTACCTGCCGCGGTGGGGGCACTTGCTCCCCAGATTTTGGAGAAAAAAGTAGGCAGATTTGAACTGGTCAGCTTGACTGTGACCTGCGGATTGCCCTGGCGACTCCAGTCGAAGGTCGCTGAAGACAGCGTGGGCGCAGCCCCGGCAACCGGATTGTTCTGCATCACCGCGTTGATCTGAGCGTTGGCCATATTTTGCGCCCATGGCTGCACAGTCAAGAAATTCGGGTCTGTAAGCAGAAGTGTGGTGATACCGGAATCTGCGATTGCTTTCGCACCCGCCAGGGCGGCTGCGTCAGCGGCGCGCTGAACCTCACTGCGGGCTGCATACAGCGTCACAATATCAATGGCTAACGCGGCCATGGCCAGCAAACTCACCAGCGACACAGCCACCAATACCATAGTCTGGCCTCGTTCATGGGGACGTTGCCGCGAAGGAAGTTTTTTCTGCATGCCCGACCTCAATCAGCGTTTGCGGCGGCAGCGCCGCTTGGTATGTAGGTGACGCCAGCATAACTTGCGCCCGGAACGAGCAATTGGATAACGTTATTGAAATGCCATTGAAAAGGGTAAGAAATCTGAACGGTGGTGAATAGCGTGGTCAGTGTGGACTGGTTGATGGGTGTCACTTGGACTGGCCACGCACGGCTGATGGTCAGCGTAAGGGTGCCGGGACAACCGCTTGAGGCGTTGTACACCCAGGTCATCCCCCCGCCTTGGTTCGGCTCACTGATACCGCTGAGGCCGCAGTCGTTGATGTGGGCGGTTTGCAGGTAGGAATCGATCAGGAAACGTATTGCGTCCACGGAGGGCGGCTTGAGATTGGCAGGGGATATGTCATTGCTGGGCTGAGCGGCGCCGAAGCGGGCGCCTTCGCGGACGGCGTTGTTCAATTCCTGTTTAAGGTTGAAAGCGGCGCCAAAGTCGAAGATTCCCACGACTAAAACCACGAGCAATGGGAGAGCGACGGCGAATTCGATGAGGGCGGCGGCTTTGGTCTCGCGAAGTAGAGCGAAACGCTGTTGACGAGGCCTGGATGCGACTGCCGTCCCGGCTTTTGAGATGCTGTTGGGGTTTCGCTTCTTGGCCGGAGTTTGTGGGGATTCTGAGCAGGTCGTCTTTATTACCTCAGCGACTAAAGCCGGTGGTGACTGAAGGGCATGGATCGCAGCGCTGAAAGCCCTGTGCCACCCAAAGGCGAATCCTTCTGAGTTTTCAGTGGCTATGCGACACATCCAGAACCCTCGCTTCGCCCGGGATGACAATAAAAGATGGGATGACAATAATAGACGGGAGGACAACAATCGGGTTTGGTTCTCGCGGAACATGGCCTCAATATTCTCCCGTCATCTGTACGCCGGCGTTCAGCATGATCTTCTGCATGTTGAGGGACGTGAAGGGAAGAGAAAATTGATAGGGATATTGGAACTGAACTGAAACCCCGCAATCGGGAGCGCCGGAGCCGGCGGATAAAGTAGAAGGGAGCTGCACGTTATAGTAGACGCAAATCTGGGGGCCGACGGTTGGTGTTACGCAGCTCGTGGTCCCTCCACCACACGCTGTGCGGGTACCCGGTTCCGCGGTATTTGTGACCTGAGTCGGATCGAGACTGGAAGCCCGGAGAGCCTGCTGTACTTGGGCGGCAATCGCGTTGGGGGACGGTTGCCCGTTGGGAGTGCCACAGGTGGCGCAGGTCTGCGCTGTACCAAGTCGAGCGCCTTCCCGCGCGGCATGGTTGATGGTGGCGTAGACGTTGAAGGCGCGGCCGAACCAGTAGATGCCCAGCACGATCATGAAAAAAATGGGCAGGACCAGGGCGGCTTCGGCGATTTCTGAGCCGAGGGTTCCGGTTGCGAGTTTTCTTACTCTACCCACTTCTGATTCACTTCCTGCACGCGCGAGGACGCGCGCGCCCAGACTTGCTCAAGCGCCGCCCCAGACTTGGCGGCTGGTGTACAGAACTACCGCGATGGCAACGGCAACGCCAAAGGGCACCTTTACTAAATCTGGATTATCCAGGGTCAGGTCGGGTCCGGGCAAGTGCATACTCAGGAAAGCGGCAAGCATGCGTCCGAGGTTGCGGGCGGTCTCGCGGATGCGTTTCTTCCAGACAACCATAACGGCGGCCATCAGGCCGTTCACCAGGACTCCAAGTACCAGCACGGTCAGCAGATTTTGCGGACCCAGAAAAGCTCCCAGAGCGCCTACGAATTTCCAGTCTCCGGCGCCGAGGCTGCGGAGCAGGACGAAGGGCAGAAGCAGAGCCAGGCCAAGGCCTGCACCCAGCAGGGAATCTTTTGCGCCCGTCCAGCCGCGCAGGTACGAATTGGCCGCAATCCCGAGGACGAGGCCGGGAACGGTTAGCCAGTTGGGGATGCGGCGGGAGCGCCAGTCCGTCCATCCTCCGGCGATGGCGAGCACGGCGGGCAAGGTCAAGATTAGTGCTCCTTCTCTGGCTATGGCCATACGGTGATGGCCAGGGAATTCGCTGGAATATGCATCAAAAAGTCCGGATAGGCGGCGCTGCGCCCGCGAGCGATGATGGGCGGATTGTCACACAGGGTTTGAGGCAAGTCAATGTTACCGGCGCGGTGGAGGGTTTGGCCGTCCCGGGGGGACGTGCGACCGAGCTTCGCTCGGCTAACCCGGACGAGGGGGTCCGGGTCTACGTGGGTATAGTTCACTAACGGCTTAGCGGGGCTGGGGTGCGCTGGGCCACGACGCGGCGGGCGTTCTCGGCCAATTGCTTGGCTTGCGGCAGCAGGTCGAGGGCTTTCAGGACCTCGGGATCGGCTTCCGCCTTTACTTTCAGACCTTCCTCCTGGCCGAAGGCGTTGACGAAGATTTCGCTCTTGATGTTGGAGCGTACCCAATCATTATTCTGAAGCAACTCGGCTTCGGTGAACGGAACCTTTTCCGCGTCAAGGAACTTGCGGAAGTCCTGCATGGTGGCATCGTCAACTTCGAAACTCTTCGTCGGATGATGGTTGACCATGTAGTGTTTGGCGTAGTTGAAGAAAGCGTAGTGCTGCAGGAGCGAATCCTGAAAAGGCGTGCTCTTGATGGGATCGATCTTGACGTCAGGGGTAATTCCGCCGCCGCCGTAGACGGTGCGGCCGCTGTCGGTGAGCTTGACCTCGCGGTTGGCGGTGCTGTTCTTCTCATCGTCGGGACGCTCGAAATAATAATCGTAGAGCGAGATGTTGGAATAGTCGCGCTGGATTAAGCGTCCGCTGGGCGTGTAGTAATGAGCAGTAGTCAAGGCTAGTCCGGTATTTTCAGAGAGCGGATAGACGGTCTGTACCAAGCCCTTGCCAAACGTTGTTTCGCCGACGATCAGGCCGCGGTCGTGATCCTGAATGGCACCAGCAACGATCTCGGCGGCGGAAGCGGTGCCGCGGTTGACCAAGACTACCAGAGGATAATCTTTGCCGCCGTTGCCGTGGCTTGCCGTATACCGTTTTTCCTGCGAGGCACGACCGTGGTGCGACACGATCAACTGACCTTTGCGCAGGAACTTATCGGCTACGCCTACGCCTTCACTGAGCAGGCCTCCGGGATTCTGGCGGAGGTCGAGGATCAGGCCTTTCAGGTCCCCCATCTGATCGAGCGCGTCGGAGACTTCTTTTTCCGTGGTCTCGTTGAAGCCAGTGATGTGGAGATAGCCGATTCCGGGCTTGATCAGGAAGTGCAGGTCGACGCTGTAGCGCGGGATTTCATCGCGGACTACGGCGAATTCGATGGGCTTGTCCGTGCCCTCGCGCACGATGGTGATGTGGACGGTGGTTCCTTTGGGGCCCTTCAGCAGGTCGGCTACGTCGCTGGTGCTCATGTTGTCGGTGGGCTTGCCATCGACTGCGACGATGACGTCGCCGGGACGAATGCCGGCGCGGTAAGCGGGCGTGCCCGCAAATGGCGCGATGACGATGACTTTATTGTTGCGCGGTCCGACGGTCATGCCGACGCCGTAGTACTTGCCACGCTGATCCTCGCGCAGCAGGGCGTAGGATTTGGGATCAAAGAAATTCGAGTGCGGGTCAAGGACGTGCAGCATGCCGGGAATGGCGCCATTGTAAATCGCTTTATCGGCGTTTACGGGCTCGGCGTAGTTCTGCTCGACCAGACTGTAGACGTCGGTAAACTGGCGCAGACTGTCACGGACATCGGAATCCCCGCCTGGGGCTGCGGCCGGGTTGATCTTCTGTCCGAAGACGATGCCAAGGAATCCACAGGTGACCAGAACGAAGAGCGCAAGGTAGAGTGAGCGACGAGAACTACGGGCCATTCTTTTAGTTTCCTTCGGTTCGGGCGTAGAACTGGCCCGGCCACCGCATCTGAGCGAAGTATAGCACGTCCTCAAATGGTCGAAACCAGGTTTGATTAACCCTAGGTAACCACCCCGGCAAGGGCGGGGCTATGCGCTCACTACTATTAGGATGCGGGTTGGAGGCTGGGGGTTCGGGAACTTTGTTGCGAAATATCGTGCGAAATTGCGGGGACCACAGGAAGTGGCGGGTTCGCGTTGCCGCCATCCCGCCGGGGCAGTATGATGAGTCGCATGGGTTTTTCGGAGACGATCTTCCTGTTTTTGCTGGCCTTGATCATTTTTGGGCCCAAGAAGTTGCCGGAGATCGCGCGTCAGATCGGGAAAGCGCTGAACGAGTTCCGCCGGGCCTCGAATGAGTTCAAAGCTCAAATTGAGTCGGAGATTTCGCAGCTGGAAACGGAACATCATCAGCAGATCTTGCCCCCGTCCCAAGCCCCGAAAGGTGCGGTCGCGGCGTTGCCCGTGACGCTGGAACCGGCCGCCAGCCACGGTGTATCCTTGGAACCCGGCCGGGAGCGCGGTTTAGAACCGGGTACGGAAGCCGGCTCTGAACCTCATACTTTGATGAAGGCTCCCGATGCCTGACCTTCTTGCCGAAGCGCCGTCTTCTAAACCGCCGCAGGATGCCATGCCCGCGATGAGTTTCCTTGAACACCTGGAGGAGTTGCGGCGACGGCTGGTGTATTGCATTATCGCGGTTGCGGCGGGTTTTTTTGGCTGTTGGTACTACGCAGAAAAGATCTACAGCGTCATCCAACAGCCCATTATGGACGCCCTCCGGCACAACGGGATGGCGGACAAACTGGTGGTCACCAACCCCGTCGATGCCTTCAATCTTTACTTGAAGACCGCGGCGCTCGCCGGATTGTTTGTGGTCTCGCCGTTTATTCTGTATCAGACTTGGATGTTTATCTCGCCGGGGCTCTACCGCAACGAGAAACGCTATGCTTTGCCATTCATGGTGTCGACGATTGGACTGTTTCTGGCGGGAGGCTTCTTTGGCTACAAGCTAGTGTTTCCGGCGGCGCTGGATTTCCTGATCGGGTACGGCAAGCAGTTTCAGCCGATGATCACGGTTCACGAATATACCAATCTGTTTCTCAGCGTCATTCTCGGGCTGGGCGTGGTCTTCGAATTGCCGATTCTGGTCTTCTTTCTGGCGCTGATGGGAGTGGTGAACGCTGGTTGGATGTGGCGCAACGTGCGCTATTCGATTCTCGTGATTTTTATAGTCGCGGCCATCCTTACGCCTACTACCGACATTTTGAATATGTGCATCTTTGCTGCGCCGATGATCGCGCTTTACCTGGCGAGCATCGGAATCGCTTACCTGGTGCATCCAAAACAGCGGAAGGCGAGAGCGGAAAAAAAGCGAGCATGAAAGTTTTCCAGATTATCGGCGTGATGTGGTTTCTGACCGTGCTTGCCTGTTCCAGACAGAAGGACGTGACTGCCGCCACGTCCGCGACTGCAGAAGCGAGTGCCACTCCGGCTGGCCACATTGAAATCAGAGTTACAGACAATTCCGGCGGTGGGGTATCTTTCAACGAAGTTCGGGCTATGCGATATGTGAAGGAGATCGTGGCCTTCGGGCCTCGTTCAATCGGAAGCGCGAATCATAAAAAGGTTGAAGACTACATTCACGCGCAGTTGAAAGGCGACGTAGTTGAAGACGACGTTTTTACCGTGGATACAACCGAAGGGAAGTTTCCCGTCCACAACATCCTTGCGAAGTATCCCGGGACGCGCGATGGCATTATCGTGATCGCCAGCCATTACGACACGAATTGGCCTTTGAAGGACACCGCTTATGTCGGGGCGAACGACGGCGCTTCTTCGAGCGCGTTGCTGCTCGAAATCGGGAACCAGCTGCGGGGCAAGAAGCGGGACGGCTACAGCGTATGGCTGCTGTGGGACGATGCGGAAGAGTCCATGAGGCTGCCTTGGTACGATCCCGAGGCGCTCTACGGAGTACGTCACCTTGCCCAGAAATGGAAGGACGACGGAACCATCAAGAAGATTAAAGCTTTTCTTCTGGAAGACATGATCGGTGACGCGGACCTTAACATTGAGCGCGATCAGAACTCTACGCCGTGGCTGGAGGATGTGGTTTATAAAGCGGCAAAGAGTCTGGGTTATCAATCCCATTTCTTCGCCCGGGCCATCCCGATGGACGATGACCACATGCCCTTTGTGGAGCGCGGCGTTCCCAGCGCCGACCTGATTGATTTCAACTACGGCTACAACAACGTTTTCTGGCACACCACGCAAGATACGGTCGACAAGCTCAGCCCTAAGAGTTTGCAAGTCGTGGGAATGGTGACCCTCGAAACGGTGCAGATGCTGGACAAGAAATAGGGCGCTCGAAACCCGTCAGCGCGGGTTACCGCGGATCAAGAGCAAGCGGTAGGAGCTGCTTTTGAGCACATAAGCTCACAATCCTCCGTGGAAGCGCCCGAAGGCGCGGGCAAGCATTAGCGACATAATCAGGATGCCGGCTCCGAGAACAAGTACGCGCTGGGTCTTGCGCAGACTAAAACTGCCGACGCGACAGACGAGCAGATAGCCGACGGCAAGATTGAAGAGGCCCCATACGACATTCACGGTCGAAGATGACAAACCTTCGCCGGGTGGTGATGTGAAGGGGCTCTGAAAGGCGTGTCCTGAGATTCCGTTGCCGAGATGCGGCAGGCAATTTGCGAGGAATGCGCCACCAAAGAAGTACGCCACATAGTGATACCAGCGCAATGTTGCTCCCTTCTGGTTGTCGAGTCAATGTTAGCAGGTCGCGGCAACAGGATTCTTTTGCGCTTTCGCTTTTTCGCGATTTGATTTCTAATTCCAACCTTATGCGAACCGTGAAAGTGTGTCTGTTCTTATCCGTGTTTTTTGTGGCTGTGGCTTACGCGCAAAATCCTGTCGACCAAGTAATTGCTGAAGCATTGAAGCCCTCGCCTCTTGAAAAGAATCTGCAGCAGCTTACCGACCAGATCGGCGGACGCGTGCCGGGGACGCTGGCCATGCGGCAAGCGGTGGAATGGGGTGTAGCAGCCTTCACAGCCGCGGGCGCGGACAAGGTCCACACCGAAGATTTCAAGCTTCCAGCTTCGTGGGCGGAGGGTTTCACCCGCATGAGCATCTCCGCCCCTGAACATTTCGATGTGCGAGTGGTTTCGATGGCCTGGGCTCCGGCACTGGCGGCTCATCAGGACGTGCCGGTCATCGATGTCGGCGATGGGAAGGTTGAGGATTTCAACAAAGCCGGCAATGTTTCCGGCGCCTTGTTGCTGGTGCACTCCAAGGAAATGGCGAAGTGGGATGACCTGTTCGCTGAGTATCTGAGAGCGCCAGGGATCATTCTTCGCGCCATGCAAGGCAGAGCGTTGGCTATCGCGTTCCAATCCACGCGTCCGAACGACTTGCTTTATCGCCATACTGACTCTCAACAAGGGGAAATCGTCGGCATTCCCATGGTGCTGGTGGCACGAGAGGATGCGGCTCGCATCGCACGTTTGCTAGCGTCGGGGCAGAAGCTGCGCGCCGACCTGGCGGTTCCCAATCGTGTGAGCGGGCCGATCACGGCGGCCAACGTGGTCGCGGAAATACGGGGCAGCGAGAAGCCGAACGAGTTTGTGATTCTCGGAGCGCATCTCGATTCCTGGGAGTTGGGCACGGGCGCGCTCGACAATGGATGCAATGCGGCTTTGGTGATCGATGCGCTTCGCGCCATCAAAACCGCGGGTCTGCGGCCGCGGCGCAGTATTCGCTTTATTTTGTTTTCCGGCGAAGAGGAAGGTCTGATCGGATCGCACGCCTACGCCGTTGCGCATCGCTCCGAACTGGATAAAGCTGCAGGGGTGGTGATCTTCGATTCTGGAACTGGCCGGGTTACCGGGTTTTCTCTGGGTGGACGCAAGGATGTGGTGAATGCCGCGAATAATCTGGTTGCTCCCTTGAAGCAGTTTGACGCGGCCAAACTGCTCACTACCGCGGAATGGGGCACGGACCATTTCGATTTCATGCTGGAAGGTGTGCCCACGTTCGTGGCCGAGCAGGAGGAAGCGAATTACCTGATCAACTATCACGCCATGTCCGATACCTTTGACAAGGTTGATCTGGCGCAATTGAAAAAGCACGTCGCGGTGGCGGCTGCACTTACATTCGGTATTGCCTACGCTCCGGAACGGCTTGGTCCGCGGCTGCATCATGCGCAAATTGAACAGACCATGATCGAAACTCATCTTGATGAGCTGATGAAGACCTTTGGCATGTGGCAGCCCTGGCAAGAAGGCAAGTGGGGAAGGGCTGACTGATTTTCAGCTTCTAGCTAAAAGCCCAAAGCCAGAAGCTGGCAGCTGCATTTGAAAATTTCAACGTTGGATATCGATTGAGCCAGCTACTGCTTTGGATTCTCTTCAATCTGTTCGTGCTGGGCATGCTGGCGCTCGACCTGGGGTGGTTGCAGCGGGCGGGCCATGCGGTGAAATTTCGCGAGGCGCTGGCCTGGAGCGCCATCTGGATCGGGCTGGCCGGGGCATTCGCTGTGCTCGTTTATTTTCGCTGCGGGCACGCAACCGCCGTGGAGTTCGTCACCGGTTATGTGATCGAGCTTTCGCTGAGCGTGGATAATCTTTTTATCTTCCTCCTGATTTTCCGATACTTTCGCGTGCCTCCCGATCACCAGCGCAAGGTGCTGTTCTGGGGAATATTGGGGGCCGTGGTGATGCGCGGCGTGTTTATTGTGGTGGGCATTGGGTTGATCCGAAGGTTTCATTGGATCACTTATATTTTCGGAGCGTTGCTGGTGTACAGCGGGATCAAACTGTTTCGCCAGCAAGAAGCTGGAATCGAACCGGAAAACAATCTGCTGCTGCGCTGTTTTCGCCGGTGGGTGCGGGTGACGCCGGATTACGAGGGAGACAAATTCATAGTGCGGCGCGCGAGGTTATACGCGACGCCTTTGCTGGCGGTGCTGGTGCTGGTCGAAACCACCGATCTGCTGCTTGCCACCGATTCGATCCCCGCGGTGCTGGCCATTACATTGAAAACTTTTATTGTCTACACTTCAAACGTTTTTGCGATTCTGGGTCTGCGCTCAATGTACTTCGTGCTGGCGGGCATGATGGAGTTGTTTCACTACCTGCACTATGGGCTGGCTTTAGTTTTGATCTTTATCGGGGCGAAGATGATGGCATCGAACTATTATCAGATTCCAACCAGCACGGCTCTGGCAGTCGTCGCGGGAGTGCTGCTGGTTTCGGTCTTGGCATCGCTACTTCGACCGCGAAGTCAAGAGTGTTAACCACTGAAGACAAAACACAAGGAGAGCCTTGTGACGTGGCTTCGCGGACGACTACGCTATCATGAGATTCTATGACCCGAGTGAAGATCGCGGTGCCGACGGGCTTCTACGACGCCATCATAGAGAACGACTCCCTGCAGCGGGCGGGAGAACGGTTACGTGGCGTGGTTGGAAATCGCCGGCACTTGTTCATTGTGACTATCCCGCCGGTGCGTCGCAGATGGGGCAAGAAGTTGATGGCATCGTTGTTGAGTGCGGGGTTCGAAGCGCGAGTGATTGAAATGCGCGACGGCGAGCGCGCCAAGAAGTTGGCCACGGTCGAGGCGTTAGCTGAAAAATTAACGCGCTTGGGTGCGGATCGCAATGCTGTGATTGTGGCGTTCGGCGGCGGGGTGGTGGGCGATGTCGCCGGTCTGCTGGCCTCGCTTTATATGCGAGGGGTTGACCTGGTGCAGATTCCTACCACGGTGCAGGCGCAGTTGGACGCGGCCATCGGCGGCAAGACCGGCGTAAATCTACGCACCGGCAAAAACCTGCTAGGAACTTTTCATCAGCCACGCGCGGTGCTGATCGATCCCGCCGTGTTGTCCACCTTGCCGGAGCGTGAATTTCGCGCTGGGCTGTATGAGGCGCTAAAGTGCGGCGTGATTGGGAATCCTGCGCTGTTCGCCTACTTCGAAAAAGTTCAGGTGAAAAAGTTACGACGGGATGCGGCAGCGCTGGAATGGGTAATTGCGGAATCAGTGCGCCTGAAGGCAGAGGTGGTCTCGTCGGATGAGCGGGAAAGCGGGCTCAGACGGGTGCTGAATTTCGGTCACACCATCGGGCATGCGCTCGAGGCTGAGTCTGGATATCGGCGGTTTCTCCACGGAGAGGCGGTGGCATGGGGCATGATCGCGGCTACGCATATCGCGGTCATGACCGATCGCATCAGTAAGAGTTCGGCGCTGCGAATTTCCAACGCTGTGCTCGGTTTGGGCGAATTGCCGGAGATTAAGGCTCGCAGCCGCGATATTGTGCGTCTGCTGAGGAGTGACAAGAAGACGTGCGAGGGCGTTGTCCACTTCGTTCTGCCGCGGGAGATTGGGAAAGTTGAAATCGTGAACGATGTGCCGGAGAAGGTGGTCATCACGGCTCTGAATGAATTACGGCGGTTGTCGAGGTCGTGAACCGTCTTCCTTTGTGTACCTTTGTGGTTGATGAAGTGCAAATGCCCGAACCACAAAGGACACAAAGGTACACGAAGGATGGAAGAATTTCCAATTTCCAAAATTGAACGGTGCGGTTGCCTGTGACTGATTCATCCAAAGCGACGGTGATTGGCGCTGCTCCCGAGGGAGTGAACGATCCGGCAGCGGCCGGGCGCGCAGTGCGGGAGATGTTTACCTCGATTGCGCCGCGATACGATCTGCTGAATCATGTGCTTTCGTTCAACGTGGACCGCTGGTGGTGGTGGAAGACGGCGCGAAGCTTTGCTTCCGTTCTGAAACGTCCAGAGGCGCGCGTCCTGGATCTGTGCTGCGGCACTGGCGATATGACCTTTGCTCTGCGCCGGCAGGCAGGGAAATCTCAGGCGAAGATTCTAGGTGTGGACTTTTCGCACGCCATGTTGCAGCGAGCAAGCGGCAAGGCGGTGGGAACGTCCCTGAATTTTGTGGAAGCGGATGCGCTTTGTCTGCCCTTTCCGGACCAGCAATTCGATTTGATCACGGCGGCATTTGGTTTTCGCAATCTGGCGGACTACGATGCAGGACTGCGGGAAATGGTGCGTTTGCTGCGGCCGGGCGGCGAGTGCGGAATTCTCGATTTTGGCGAGCCTGGCGGCCTGATGGGAAAGTTGTACCGGATTTATTTCAGACGTGTGCTTCCCGCGATTGGGACGCTTATTTCGGGTGTTCGCGGGCCCTACGCCTACCTGCCCGCATCGGTGGAGCGCTTTCCATCGCCGCAAGAGATGCTCGGGCGGATGCGCCGGGTGGGATTCCGGGAAGCTTCGTGGACCCCTTATACGTTCGGGATTGCGGGTTTGTATCGCGGAAAGAAATAATTAAAGTCTCAGAGACAGCAAGCTGGGTCTCTACGAGGTCTTCTTCAGCATGTCCGCGAGATTGTGAATATCGTTGCTGCTGGCGTCGCCGATCACGAAGTAGCGCAAGCCGTCCTGCGTCCAGCTTTGGAGGTTGAAGGACAATTCTTTCTGCGACGACGAACCCGATGCCAAGTCGCGGCCGACGGCGTGATCCTGAAAAATAAAGACTGAAATCTGGTGCTTGCGAATCTGGTAGATCAGTTCCGCTCCCGGCGCCTGGCCGAGATAGGTGACCCGTCCGCCGACCAGGGTGAATTCCGAATTTTGCAATTCGGGCAGGTTGAAGGTGAATGGGATTTTTCCCTGGAACCAGGGCTTCACGGTGTGGCGATCGGTGGATAGCACGTCTACCGGATTGGCGCTCGCGAGGGTGGCCACGTGCAGATCGGCTAACTCGCTGAACGTGTGTTCACGCTGCAGTTGCTGTTGTCGAACCGAGATCGTAACCAGTCCCGCTATAAGCAATAATGCGACCGCGGCAGTCGCTCCCAGCCACATCCGCACCGGTGAGCGCCGAGGCTTGGCTGCGATGCTCTTGCGAATGCGCTCGCGAAACTCCGGGCTCGAGCTATACCGCTGGCCAGCAGAGCGTATGGTGCGCTTAAGCTGGAGCCGGCTGAGAACATCGGCAGCACAGGATGGGCAAGTGCGCAGGTGAGCGTCCAACTCCCGCGTTTCGTTGGCGGAGAGTTCTCCGTCAAGGTAGGTATCGAGTTGTGGGGTCCAATGGTCGACCATGCTAGGTCCTCGCCAGCTTGTGCTGCAGGCTTTCACGAAGCGCTTTGCGGGCCCGCGAAAGCCGCGACATCACGGTGCCCAGGGGAATGGAAAGCGTCTCCGCGATTTCCTGGTAAGACATTTCCTCGACATCGCACAGCAACAGGGCCTCGCGAAAGTGTACCGGTAATGCTTCGATCGCCGTTTGCAGGAGGTGTTGCTGGGAATGGTCGATGAGAATGCTCTCCGGTGTTTCCGGGCCGGCAGAAATTTCCATCTCGTCTTCAGCATCCAGGGGCATGCTTGCGCTTGCCCTCAATCCGGTGCGTGATGTGAGGAAAGTATTGCGCAAGATCCGATACATCCAGGCGCGGAAGTTCGTGCCTGGCTGGAATGACGAGAATCCCTTGAGTGCCTTGGCGTAGGTTTCCTGCACTAAGTCTTCCGCTTCGGTCCGGTCATGGGCGAGCCAGTGCGCGAAATTATATAACTGGTCAAAGAGGGGCATCGCCAGTTCTTCGAATGCTGACGTTGTTAGACGGTCTTCCAGCACCTCCTTAAGGTAAACCAAGAACCAGGAAATTTATTCCTTCAGAAGAAACTACCGATGCTGAGTATCGTTACGGCGAGGCTTCGCAGCGAGTGGCCGCTCCAGCAGCCGACGAAACGTGGAGGCAAACGGCTTAGCTCTTTTAGACTCGAATTCTCGCAGCCAATCGAGCATAAGAATACAAATCTCGCGTTCATAGGCCGCCGTGAGGCAAACTGCAAGGAAGAGAGTCGGAATTGTAATGACGAACGCTAACTGCATCAAGGGCTGCCATGGCCAGGAGGTATTTAAGGAACATAAGCTAATGTTGGCAAAAAATGGATACCCTGAAAACCGTAGGCCGATTAGAAAAAGTGCCCCATCAGATGATGTACGTGGTCAGATGAGAGCCGTTGTGTGAATAACATGTTAATGCCGCAGCCTCCCGCGAGTATTGGCACGCCAAATGCTTGGCAGCTAGGCCTGCTGGGCAGCGGCGGAGGGTTGTGTTGAGACGGGGACGCTGGCAACAAACGAATCAGCAAAGGCATCGGCAATGGTGTACTGGATCACGTTTTCATAATCCTCGCCCAGAAATTTATGCAGACGGTTCGTGTTCATGATGTATTCGCCGGTCATGTAGGGCATTGCTTCCGGCGGGATAGCCGAGATACCCAGCTTCCATAGCAACTTCAAGGTCAGGCGGAGGGACCATTTTCCGGGGACGCGTTTGAGTTTTGCGCCAGCCATTTCGATACAACGCGCAAAGCTCAAAGGCTCGCCGCGGCCGGCAACGTTCAGCACGGTGAGGCGCTGTGATTCGGGCTCGGTGCGATGAACGATATGCGTAAGGAGTCGCGCCATGTCGTCCACGTGAACAAACTGCAGACGGTTTGCAAGGTACTGCTCTCCGTAGGGCAACATGCAAGGCAGGCGCTTGCCCTGGTCGCGCATTCTGGAGGCACGCCTGGCGCGGCCGTTCGGGGTACCGCGAAAAGCGCCGAGCATATAATTCTGCACGCTGCCCCCGGCAAAAATATGGGGACGCAACATGAAGACGCTGCAGTTTCGCAGCGCAGGCGCGCGTTGTTGAACTACTTTATCGGCCTCCATTTTGTGAATCGCGTAAGGCAGCGTACGCGCGCCGAGAGGATAGTCCTCGCTCACTGCTTCAGGCAGGTCGGGACCGTACGCGGCCACACTGCTGGGAAAAATAAATCTTCCCACGATGGCATCATCACGATTGGCTTCGGTGATGGCCTCCATAACTCGAGCCGTACCCGCCACATTGATCTGCCACATGCGGTCAAGGTCGAGCACGCCGGTGCGGACCGGATCGAGCACGAAGGCCAGATGAATGACGGCGACCGGACGAGTTTCCCGCAACAACAGAAACAGCTCGCGGCAGGATTCTTCGAGGCCAAGGTCCATGCGCTGGAAGCGCAAGGGATAACTGGTCTGCGGCGGATTCAGATCGAGTCCGATGACCTCACAGTTCGCCAGCAGCGGCAACAATCGCAGCCCCAGATTGCCAGCAATCCCGGTTACGACGACCCTGGGCTTCTCCTCCTCCATTACTTAGGGCCAGGAGAAGGAGGCTTGGTTGCGGGACTACCGGTCGGCGACGGCAAAGGCATTCCGTGCATTGGGGGCATTTCCGGCCCGAAATAGGCTTCGTCCAAGGTAGGCGTTGCCGACTGTTGAACTGCCTGCATCTGTTCCTGCATGCGCTGGGTGCGAAGCGCGCCGCGGATTTCCTCCTTTACCTTGTCCAGAGGCTCGGTTTCTTTTGAGACGACCTTATAAATGTAGAATCCGCTGGGGTCGGAGATTACAGGCGAAATTTCACCGGTCTTCAAATCCATAACCGACGCGTGGGCCGGAGGCAGTCCATTGCGGCGCACGTCGTTCATCTTGGTGCTGGGCGCCTTAGTCTTGGTTCCGGCCAGCTGGTAGGCCTCGTCTTGCAACTTGCTGAAGTCTTCCCCGGCGGCGGCACGGGTTCGAAGTTTATCGGCTTCTTTCTGCATGACCGCCTCGGCATCCTTACGCCGTTTTTCTTCCGCTGCAGCGCTCAGTTTGACCTTGGAGACGGGAAGAGTTTGGCTATGCGGAACCAGTATGCGCAGCAGGTTCGCCTCCTCGTAGTCCGCGGTGTGGCCGTGATAATAATCTTCGATGTCTTTGTCTGATACTTGCCCGGCCTTCTCTTGTATGGCCTGGTTGTACGCCTGGGACAAAACTTGCAGACGAACCAGCTTCATTCGATCTTCGAATTTCGGTCCCTGATCCAATCCCATTTCGTGCGCTTTTTGGGCCATCACTGTAGCCATGGCATAGCGCGTGGCTAATTGGCGGCGGGCGCGGGGAGGCATGTTGGGCTGAACCGAGTCCATGATCTTCTCGAATTCAGCACGCGTAATTACGGTTTTACAATTGGGGTCGGCGGTGGCTTTGTCAGCGGGTGGATTGTCGCATAATCCATTGATGGTGATCACGGGGGCGTCGGGCGGAATATTGGCTGCCTCGGCCTCCTTGTTTTCGGTCGGATTTCCGGCAGGGGATGTCCCCGGTTGTTGGGACGCGGGGGCGGGTGTTGGATTCGCAGCTTGTCCCCAGGCCATGGCCGCAAGCAGCAGACAGACTAACCCATATTGCTTCATCTTAATGATTCCTCCAGGTGGATCGAAAAAGGTCAATGGAAATCCTAGCACAGAGTTTAGCTGCCGTGGCGGGGGCAAGTGCATTCGACGAAGGATTGGCGGAGGGCGTCGTAAGCGGCGATAATGCTGTCATGCCTAGCTCGGCAGCGATGCACGGTCCGGCGTCCATGCGGGCGGAAAAACGCGCGGTGGCGGGAAATTCTGTGCTGGCGGCCATCGCCATTACCACGCTGAAAATTGTCGTCGGCCTCACAACCGGGAGCCTGGGCATTTTGTCTGAGGCGGCGCACTCCGGGCTCGATCTCATTGCCGCGGTGGTCACTCTCTTTTCCGTTCAAGTCTCCGACAAGCCCGCCGACGCCGATCATCAATACGGGCATGGCAAGGTAGAGAATTTTTCAGCTTTCATCGAGACTGGCCTGCTGCTGCTGACCTGCGTGTGGATCATCTATGAGGCCGGGAGGCGGCTGTTCTTTCGCCATGTGGAGATTGAGCCCAGCGTCGCCGCTTTTGCCGTGATGTTTATTTCCATGGCGGTGGATTTCTGGCGATCGCGGGCGTTGGGAAGAATTGCCAAGAAATATGACAGCCAGGCCCTCGAAGCCGATGCCTTGCACTTTTCCACCGACATCTGGTCGAGTCTGGTCGTGGTCGTGGGACTGGCGCTAGTGTTGCTCGGGCGCGTGTACGGTGTCGACAAGTTGCGCGATGCCGATCCCGTGGCCGCGCTCTTTGTCGCCGGGGTCGTCGTCTACGTGAGTTCAAGGCTGGCTCGCAGAACCGTCGATGCATTGCTAGACGCCGCGCCAGCGGGTGTACGCGCCAAGATCGTGGCGGCGGTGAATAAAGTGGATGGATTGCTCGAAGTGGATCGCGTGCGCATCCGTCGCGCAGGCAACCGTTACTTCGCCGATCTCTCCATCGGCTTGGCTCGCAACGTAACCTTCCAGCGTTCCGAGCAAGTCGCAGATGCGGTGACCTCGGCTGTGCAGGGCATTCTGCCCGACGCGGACGTGGTGGTTCGTTCGGTAGCGCGACCGGCACAGAGAGAAAACATTTTCGATCGGGTTCGGGCCGTGGCCACACGCAACAATTTCAATGTGCATGACATCAGCGTCCAGGATCTGAGGGGCCGTTTGCACGTGGAACAGCATCTTGAACTCGATGAGCAGCTGAGCTTGAAGGAAGCGCACGACAAGGTGACCCGGCTCGAAGCGGATATCCGCCAGGATGTGCCGGAGATTTCGACTATCCTGACGCACATCGAAAGCGAACCAGCGACCATCGAAACTGGCGATGAAGTGGTGCGGGATGCGCTCCTGGAGAAAAAATTGAAGGCGGTGGCGGCACATTTTCCGGAAGTCCTCGATGTGCACGAGGTCGAGGTCAAACACGTACGCGGCAGGCTTTATGTTTCCTGCCACTGCACTTTTTCCGATGAACTGCCGCTGGCGCGAGTGCATGATATTTCGACTGAGTTGGAGTTGCACTTCAAGCAGGAAGCGCCGGAGTTGTTTCGCGTGCTGATTCACCCAGAGCCGCAGACGGATAATCGACGATAGAGGAGATAAGGATGGTTGAAGCGAAGGCGTTGTGGACTGATAACCACCGTTTCTTGGGGCAGGCCAGCAGCAGCCACGGCGTTGTGGTCGACGGCAACAGCAAAACCGGTAGCAGTCCGATGGAGCTTGTGCTGATCGGTTTGTGCGGCTGTACTGGCTATGACGTTGCCAGCATCCTGGGTAAGAAGCGCGAGCCTTTTACCAGCATCGAGGTTCGAGCTGAAGCGGAGCGGGCTGCCACTCCGCCGACAGTCTATACCGAGATTCGGCTCGTGTATCGGGTAGGCGGAAATGTCTCGCACAAAGCGGTTGAAGATGCGGTGCGGCTCTCGGAAGAGAAATACTGCTCGGTTTCGGCCATGCTGCAAAAGACAGCGAAGATCAGCTACCGGATCGAGTACGCGGAAAAATAGAAAAGCTCCAGCCACTCCTTGCCCAGTCGAACGCATCCCGTCCGCGGATATGTGTACATCGCCAGTGCCACTTTTTTGTGGGGCGTGGCGGCCACGCTCGGGCGAGCTGCGTTTACTGGAAGGCTGCTGCTGACGGGACAAACGCTTCGGCCCATTGATCCACTGATTTTGTCTCAAAGCCGCACGACGTTTTCTTTCATTGCTCTTCTGTTCGTCCTATTGCTGCTTCGCGGATGGAAACGATTGCGCTTGCCTGCGGCCGATCTTGGACGGATGTTCGCCTTGGGTGTGCTGGGAGTAGCTGCGTCCAATTACCTCTACTATCTCTCGATCCAGCGCACGAATGTAGCCACGGCCATCATTCTGCAATACACGGCGCCGGTATGGGTTTTGCTTTACACGGTGGCGCGCGGACTGCAGAAGCCAACCCTGCGGCGAATCGCGGCAGTGGGGCTAGCGGTAACTGGAATCGCTCTGGTGATTGGAATATTCGGCTCCGGAGGATTCCGTCTGGATGCGATTGGAGTGATGGCGGCTCTCGGGGCGGCATTTTCATTCGCGCTCTATAACATCGGCGGCCACAGCATTCTTGCCCGCTATGACCGCTGGACGGTGCTGATGTACGTCATCTTGAGCGCGTCTTTATTTTGGATCATCGTGAATCCTCCCTGGAAGATCGCGGCCGCGCACTATTCCGGGAACCAGTGGCTCTTCTTGCTGGTGTTTTCGTTGTTATCCGTGCTTGCGCCATTCGCGCTCTATTTTGCCGGATTGCAGCACCTGGAGCCTACGCGGGCAATCGTGGTGAGCTGTCTGGAGCCGGTTTTCTCCATTGTGATTGCAGCCGGCGTGTTGGGCGAGGTCATGCGACCCCTGCAGTCGATGGGGATCGCGCTCGTGCTGGTGGCGATTGTCGTAGTGCAATTACCGGATCGGGGGTTGAACGGAGAGATCACGCTGCTCGAGCCCATGGAGTGATCCCGGGTAACAGCACCAAGGTAACCACCACCGAGGATTTCTTCTAGTTTTTTGTAGAAGGAAGCGGGATGCTTTGAAGAGGCCGTTCTTTGGGGTGGAGTGTTGCTATGAAGCGTTCTCGCATCTACTGTCTGTTTGCTTTCATGATGTGTTCACTACTTCCTTGCTTTGCGCACCACATGGCGGTGGTGGTCAACAAGGACAACAATGTGGGCGAGGTCGGCTCTGCCCATCTGGCCAAGATTTTTCGTTTGGAAGTGAAGAAGTGGCACGACGGCAAGGACGTAATTCTTGTTCTGCACAAAAACTCCAGCGGAGAAATGGCCACGCTGGAACGGCTGGACAAGATGTCGTCCAGCGAACTGAAATCATTTATTGCGGCTCACCAGGGATCGATCACTACGGTTGATTCCGATGAAGACGTGCTCAAACTGGTGGAGACAACGCCGGGCGCCATGGGCTTGGTCGATGTCCGCTCAATTAACGACCAGATCAATGTGGTGAGGGTCG